>OERW01000083.1_pt1 | contig 43881 bp, 58 predicted proteins | sample 1540091 | NCBI WGS metagenome assembly OERW01 (sample SAMEA3891889, study PRJEB23780) | metagenome | biome: terrestrial biome; feature: animal house; material: Caecal content | place: Italy | collected 2015-05-05 | reverse complement strand
CTGGCTTGTTACGCTGGCAATCGCACCGAGATCAACGGATTCTAATTGACCATCCACATCGAAAACAACGGTGAAGAAACGGGTGGTGAAGGGAGACTCCTGATTGACAGAATCAGGCAGCGACAATATCCCATCATCAGCAGAAAACTCTTCATACTCCGGAAATCGTCCATCGTTTTCAATCACGATGTCCGCCAGTGTGTCAAGGGAACTGTCGGTTTGCCAAGCAGTGATCAAATAGATGGCTGAGAAAAGAACCAAAAATACTGCAAGGAACGACAGCGTACAGATGCGGATAAATTTTTTGCGCAAGTGATCGATCATGTAGCTGCCTCCAACAGGTATCCCGCATTGCGGACAAAACGAATGGTAACAGGTGCGTGCAGGGCAACTAACTTCTTTCTGATATTGGAAATATGTACCCATACCACACTGACATCGACTTCATTGTCCCATCCCCAAATATGGTTCATGATTTCACCTGTTGTGATGATAAAATCAGGCCGCTGCATCAGCATCTCCATAATTTGAAATTCCCGGCCGCTGAGGGTTTGCGTTTGTCCCTCATATTCCAGTCCATAGGTGGAACGGTTGAGTACAAGATCTCCAACACGCAGCAAATCGGGCAGAAAGCTTTCCTTTCGACGCAGCATGGCGCGTACGCGTGCGAGCAGTTCAACAGTGGCAAACGGTTTGGAAATGTAATCATCTGCACCGGCGTCCAGTCCCTCGACACGTTGATCGATCTCGCTTCTGGCGGTTAGGAATAATGCGGGGGTGGATATTCCGTGGGAACGAATCTGTTTGAGTACGGAAATACCGTCTAAGCCGGGCATCATAACGTCCAGCACCAGACCATCATAAGACGTGCTGTCAGTATATGTGAGGGCGTCAAGTCCGTTTGATACTGCGTCGACGGTATATTTATTGTTCTCAAAAATATGTTTGAGGGATTTGAGCAGTTTAGGATCATCTTCTGCAAGCAATAAGCGCATAGCTGCGTTCTCCTTTCACATGAGGATAGTTTATGATAGCATACAAACCTTTAACCAAGCTGAATGAATCAGCGCAAATATAAAAATACACATACTTTTGCGTTCACACATTCTTCACCCTCGGCTTTAGCCTAGCTTTAGGGGAATTCCTTACACTGATATCTGTATTCTGAACAGATGGGTTGCTGCCCACCCCCAGTTTTCCGCAAGCGGCAGACCAGCAATAAGCCAATTATCGGCATTTTAGATAGATCGCACCACTATTAAGCAAAAAAGGAAGGGAAGCTATGATAACTGTTTCGCACTTGACAAAACGCTACGATGATGTACTCGCCGTAGACGACCTCTCCTTTGAGATTGACGAGGGGCATGTGTACGGATTTCTCGGTCCGAACGGAGCAGGAAAATCGACGACCATGAACATTATGACCGGCTGTCTGTCGGCCACAGCAGGCTCTGTGGAGATCGACGGCTGCGATATTTTTGAGCAGCCGAACGAGGCGAAGCGGCGCATTGGATACCTGCCCGAGCAGCCACCGCTTTATCTGTCCGAATCGCCGATTGAATATTTGCAGTTTGTCGGTGAGGCAAAAGGGCTGCGCGGTGCAGAACTAACGCGTCAGATCGCTTCCGTTGTCGAGCAGACTGGTATTGGTGATGTGCGCCACCGGCGTATCGCTGCGCTGAGTAAGGGCTATCGTCAGCGTGTGGGTATTGCGCAGGCGCTGCTGGGCAGTCCCAAAGTGATTATTTTGGATGAACCGACAGTCGGTCTTGACCCTTTGCAGATTATTGAAATCCGTGATCTGATCCGCCGGCTGGGGCACGATCATACGGTTATTTTCAGCTCGCATATTTTGTCCGAGGTACAGACCATCTGCGACCGTATTCTGATTATTGCGAAAGGGCGTCTGGTCGCATTTGATGAACCTGGCAATCTCGAGAAGCGTCTGCTGGCACCAGGCGAAATCGTTTTGACTGCGGACGCTCCGGTAGAGAAGGTACGGCAGATCCTGCAGCAAAGCGGCTTGGCGGCGACTTCCGACATTGCAGCGCAGGATGGCTGTACAGTCGTACATCTGCATGTCGATCATACGAAGATGAAATCTGTTGCGCGTGAGATTTTCTTTGCCTTCGCCATAGCGCATACGGCGATTCTGGAGATGCGGCTGGAAAAGGCAAGTCTTGAGAAGGTATTCCTTGAATTGACGGAAGAGGATTCTGTATCGCCGTCAGCCAGCATGAAGGGATCTTTGCAGGGTGGTATGCCAAAGGCAGAAGCGGATGAAGAAAGCGAGGTGGAGGACGTATGACTGCTGTACTACGGCATGAGCTGCGGTTATATTTCCGCTCGCTGACAGCCTATGTGTTCGGCGCGTTCCTGCTGGCATTTGTCGGGCTGAGTGCGATGCGGTATAACATACAGGCCGCGGTAAGTAATTTTGAATTTGTCCTTGGGTATATCAGCTTGATCTTTGTGGTGATCGTGCCGATCCTGACCATGCGTGTGCTCGCCGAGGAACGGCGGCAAAAGACAGACCAACTGCTTTATGCGCTGCCGATTACGACCGTACAGGTCATTCTGGGCAAGTATCTGGCATTGTTGACCGTTTATCTGATTCCGTTGTGTGTGGTAGGTATTTACCCGCTGGTATTCTCGCAGTACGGCGATGTTTATCTGCCTACCGCTTATGGTTCTTTGTTTGCGTTTTTTTGTCATGGGTGCAGCGCTGATCGCATTGGGCGTTTTCTTGTCCTCCCTGACGGACAATCAGGGCTTCGCCGCAGGACTGGGCGTGGCAGTGATCCTGTTTAACTATTACAGCGTCAGCCTGTCCGAATATGTTTCGTCGACTGCGTTTGGTTCGTTTGCCGTGCTTTGTGTACTTTCGCTTGTACTTGCGGCGGTAATCAGCCATCTGACACGCAATGATACCTTCGGATATGCAATCGGCGGTGCGCTGCTGTTGGTGCTGGGCGTGTGTTACTTCGTCAATAACGCCGCATTCGAGGGCTTGCTGCCGAATATCATGTCGCAGCTTTCGCTGTTTGAACGGTTTTATACCTTTGTCAACGGTGTATTCGATATGACTGCTATCATTTATTACGGCAGTGTCATTGCGTTTTTCCTGTTCCTGTCCGTGCAGTCGCTTGAGAAGAGGAGGTATAACTGATGGAAAAACCGAATTTTCGCAAGTGGCTGCAGAAGCTGCGTCCGGATGAGGGCGGACGCATGGCGTTCCGCGGCGGTTCGTATGCGCTGGCAATCTCAGCGGTCGTATTGGCGATCCTGATTGTGGTCAATATTTTTGTCTCTGCGCTGCCGACGACAATGACCAAGTATGATATCAGCTCCAGTAAGCTGTATTCCATTGCGAGCAACACCAAGGTAGTGGTCAATGCACTCGAGGAAGATGTCACAATCTACTGGGTCGTACAGTCCGGTGAAGAGGATGAGGTAATCGAAAACCTGCTGGGCAAGTATGAAAGCCTGTCCGATCACCTGAGCGTTGTCAAAAAGAATCCAGATGTCTATCCGACCTTCACACAGCAATATACCGATGAGACTGTGCCGAACAACAGCCTGATTGTTGAGAGCGGCGACCGCAGCCGGTATATCAGCTATGATGATATCTATGTACAGGAAGCGGATATGTATTCCTACACATATTCTACTTCGTTTGACGGCGAAGGCGCGATCACATCGGCGATCGATTATGTGGTCAGCGATGAACTGCCGCAGGCGTATTTGCTGGAAGGACACGGTGAGAGTGAACTGCCCAGCACCTTTGCAAGTCAGCTCGAGCAGGATAATATCGAAACGCAGACCTTCTCGCTGCTGACGGTGGACGAAGTTCCAGAGGATGCGGATTGTGTAATCATCTACGCGCCGACAAGCGATATTTCACAGGAAGAGGCAGATATGCTGTCTGACTATGTTGCGAACGGCGGCAAGCTGCTGGTGATGGCTGGCCCTGCGGCGGATGATTCGCTTACCAACTTGTACAGCCTGCTCGAAAACTATGGTGTGACGGCAAGCGAGGGCATTGTTGCAGAAGAGGACCGCGAGCATTATGCGTTCCAGACACCGTATGTGCTGCTGCCGGACATGACGAGCAGTGAGATCACAGATTCGCTGATCGAGGATAACTACTATGTTTTCATGCCGATTTCGCGTGGCTTGACCGTGTCGGATGAGACCGGAACCGGTGCCGTGACGCAGCTGCTGACGACTTCTGATACGGCGTTCAGTAAGGTTGCAGGCTATGCGCTGGATACCTACGAGCGGGAGGACGGCGATATCGACGGTCCGTTTGCGCTTGCGGTCTCGATTGAGGATGGCAGCGGCGGACAGATGGTGTGGTTTGCGTCTTCGTATTTCCTTGATGACATGTATAACGCCTATTCCTCGGGTGCAAACGGTGATTTGGCGATGAATGCTTTGGCTTCCCTGATCGGTGAAAGCGAAGCAATGGCAATTCGCAGCAAGTCGCTGAACTACAATTATCTGACTATCAGCGATGCGGCAGCGTCTCTGCTGAAAGTAATTATGATCGGCGTGGTACCGCTTGTCTATCTGGGTATCGGTATTATGGTCGTGGTACGCAGAAGGAGGTGGCAGAATGAAAAGGTCTAAACGCCTTTTTGTGCTGCTGGGTGTATTGGCGGTTGCCTGCCTTGCAATGGGAATTGCCCTGCATGTTGAGCAGCAGCAGGAGGAAATCCGCAACAGCGGTGAGACAGTGCTTGAAATCAATGCCGATACGGTTGAGTCACTTTCATGGGAATATGACGGTGCATCTTTTGCTTTCCAGCGTACAGACGATGGCTGGCAATATGACGCAGACGAGGCGTTCCCGGTTTCGTCTGATGCGATCGATGAGCTGCTTTCTCCATTTGCCTCGCTTGGTGCAACGTTTATCATTGAGGACGTGGAAGACTACGGTCAATATGGCTTGGATGATCCGTTGTGCACGATCGAGCTTACGACCGCGGATGAGACGTATGAGATTTCTCTGGGCGATTTCAGCAGCATGGATGAGGAACGCTATGTCTCGATTGGCGACGGCAACGTATATCTTGCCGCTGATGATCCGCTGAATTATTTTGATGCGAAACTGCCCGATTTGATCGAGAACGATAAGACGCCTGCTGCAGATAAGGCGGATGAGATCGTCTTTACAGGTGCGGATACCTATACCGTCACCTATATGGAAGACAGAGACAATTCCTATCGTGCAGACGACGTTTATTTTACGCAGACAGACGAAGGAACATTGCCGCTTGATACCGAGCGGGTGAACAGCTATCTGGATACGCTGCAGTACCTTGATTTGACCGATTATATGACCTATAAGGTGACGGATGAACAGCTCGCCGATTATGGGCTGGACAATCCCGAATTAACAGTTGAACTGACGTATACGTCAGAAAATGAAGACGGTGATGAAAGCACAGAAACCTTCTCTATTGCGGTCAGTCGTGATCCGGAAGAGCGCGCAGAGGACTCAGCAAACGAGGATGCGGAGACAGAAGAAGAGGAAGAGATCACCGCGTATGCTCGTGTTGCAGATTCGCCGATTGTTTATCGTTTGACGACTGCAGATTATCAGGCTTTGATGGCATCAGAAATAGACGATTTACGCCATGATGAAATTCTTTCTGCGGATCTCGCGGACATCACTAGTATGGATGTATCGCTCGAGGGAAATACCTATACCTTAGAAGTTAAGCAGGAGGACGACGCGGTGACTTTCTCCTATCAGGACGAAGAGGTTGACACCGATGACCTGCAAAGCGCGTTGGATGCGTTGCTGGCGGATTCGTTTACTGATGAAGAACCGGGCGATAAGGAAGAAATTCGGTTGACCTGCTATCTGGATACAGACAGAGAAAAATCATTTGAGGTCGTATTCTATCGATATGATGGAACAAATTGCTTGGCTGAGGTAGATGGTGCGCCGCTGGCGCTTGTAGCGCGCTCCGCTGTGGTTGATTTAATCGAAGCAGTCAATGCCATTGTTTTGTAATGAAATGCTGCGCATAAAACGGTTTATAGCGGGTATGCTAATGGCAAACCAAAAAGGAGGTCATGTATTATGAACCATTCTCAGTGCAATAAGGCGATCCGCTGCACCGTTTCTCAGTGCGCAAACCATTGCGACAGCGCAGAATACTGCGCGCTGGACTGCATTACCGTTGGTACGCATGAAGCAAATCCGACAGTAGACCAGTGCACAGACTGCAAGTCTTTCCAGCGTAAATGCTGAATTGACAGAAGGGGAGGACGCACATTATAATGCGTCCTCCCCTTTGCTTTCGCAAATATATTGACAAATAATTGACAAGGGGATATACTAAATTCGTAGAGAACCTTTCCCGAAAGCTGAGCTGACGGGCAAGCCTCGACAGAATCAATCATCTGCTGTCAAAGACAAGGTCTGCGATGAAAGAGCCGAAATGCTGTCATTTGTGCGCCCTGCATCGTTTGCGGGGCGCATTTTTGATGAAAGGAGCAATTCCTCAATGGAAAAACGTATTGCGATATTGGGCATTTTTGTGTCCGATCGGGAAGCAAGCGCGGAGGTAAACCGTTTGCTGCATGAATACGGTGAGCATATCGTTGGCCGCATGGGACTGCCGCGTGAGGATGGGTCAGTGATCACACTGGTACTCGAATGTTCGAGCGATACACTCAACGCGCTGTCCGGGAAGCTTGGCAGGCTGAAAGGCGTGCAGGTCAAGTCTATGACGGCAAAGTAAAAAGGAGAAAACTGCAATGAAAAAATGGTTGGCAGGTTTGTTGGCAGGCGTTATGGCGCTTTCACTGTTTGGATGTTCTGGAAATCAGGCGCAGGATGAGGCGCAGCAACAGGATGAGACAAGCCAAGTCGAAGCAGGCTATGAGGAGGGGCTGACAACCCGTGTAGCTGCCCTGAAGGGGCCGACAGCCATGGGACTGGTCTGCCTGATGGATGAGAACGAGGGTGAGGATGCACATTACTCGTTCGACCTGTACACTTCGGGTGACGAGATTGTGCCGCTGATTGCTAAGGATGAGGTTGATATTGCGCTGATCCCGACCAATCTGGCCGCGACGCTGTATCAGAAAACGGAAGGCGGTGTGCAGGTGCTCGATGTCAACGCGGGCAATGTGCTGTATGTTGTTTCACATGACGAGTCGCTGACCGATCTGAGCGGCCTTAAGGGCAAAACGGTCTATATGACTGGTAAGGGTACTTCGCCGGACTGGACGCTGCAGTACCTGCTGAACAAAGCCGGCATGAGCGAATCCGACCTGACGATTGAGTTCAAGTCCGAAGCCACGGAAGTTGTGTCCGCGCTGGCGCAGGATGCTTCCGCGGTCGGCGTGTTGCCGCAGCCCTTTGCGACGGTCGCTATGCTGCAGGATCAGGAGCTGTCGGTCAATTTCCCGCTCGAGAACGCGTGGAAGGAATATAGCCCGGACGGCAGCGGCATTGCGACTGGTGTGACCATTGTCCGCAAGGCGTTTGCTGAGGAGCACCCCGCGGCGGTTGCACAGTTTGTGCTGGATCATCAGGCATCTGTCAAGACTGCAGAGGAAAACCCGGGAGATGCCGCGGCGCTGATCGAGGAATACGGTATTGTTAAAGCTGCGGTCGCACAGCAGGTTATCGAGCACTTCAACCCGATGGTCGCGACAACTGGCGAGGAAATGCAGACATGGGTTTCCGGTTACCTTGAAATGCTCTATGAGATTGCGCCCGATGCAGTGGGAGGAAAACTGCCGGATGAAGGCTTCTACTATCTGGGATAAAAAATGGCTGCGTCGTCTGCTGGCCGCCGGCTTTTGGCTGGCGGTCTGGCAGATTGCGGCATTATCGCTGCCTAAATTGTTGTTTGCAGGCCCTGCACAAACTGTGCAGAGCCTGTTTCGCATGCTGGGCATGGCGGACTTTTGGTTGTCGATTGCTTTTTCGGTCGGCAAGATTGCGGGTGGATTTGTGCTGGCGTTCGTATTGGGATGCGTGCTGGCGGCGCTCGCCTATCGGTTTCCGCTGATCCGTGTGCTGCTGGAGCCTGCAGTGCAGGTGATGAAAAGTGTGCCGGTGGCATGCTTTGTGGTTGTGGCGCTCATCTGGGTGCGCTCGGCGTGGATCTCCGTGCTGACCGCGTTCTTCGTTGTGTTTCCCGCCGTGTACATCAATTTGCAGCAGGGTCTTGCAAGCGTGGATATAAAGATGTTGGAGATGGCACACTTATTTCGCCTTTCCCCGGGGAAGCGGTTGCGCGCAGTCTGGCTGCCGGCTGTGCTGCCGTATCTGCTTGGCGCATGCCGTGTATCGGTCGGTATGGCGCTCAAGGCGGGCGTTGCGGGCGAGATTATCGGTCTCCCACGCTGGTCGATTGGCGAGCAGCTATATTTATCCAAACTCTATCTGAATACGGCCGATCTGTTCGCATGGTCGTTGACTATCCTTGCGCTTAGTATGCTGCTGGAAAAGCTGCTGGTGCGGGCTGCAGCTGCGTTTGAGAGAAAGTGGGGGAGAGAGGCATGATCGAATTTCAGTCGGTCGGAAAATCCTTCGACGGAAAGCAAGTCCTACATGATGTGAACTGGACGATCCGGCCGGGTGAGCAGTGGCAGGTGTGCGGTCCGTCCGGTATCGGCAAGACAACGCTGCTGCGGTTGCTGCTTGGATTGGAGCAGCCGGACACTGGCTCCATCACGGGACGGGAGAACGTGCGCTTTGCCCCTGTTTTTCAGGAGGATAGACTGGTCGAGCACTGGGGCGCTATGGCAAATGTCACACTGGTGTGTGAGGATGAAGCGCATGCCAAGCAGATATTGTGTGCTTTATTGCCCGAGGATGCCCTTGCCCAGCCGGTAAGCACGTTGTCCGGCGGTATGCGCCGTCGGGTTGCGTTGGCGCGTGCCCTTGCGGCAGAGGGCGATATGCTGGTGCTTGACGAGCCGTTTACTGGATTGGATATCCAGACGGCGCAGCACGCAATGCAGGTGATCATGCAGTACCGTGCAGGACGCGCGCTTGTGTTAGTTTCCCATGGCAGCGAAGTGCTGCCTGAAGAGTTCCGTATGCTGACACTGACCGATTAAAAGCGGCCGCCCTTCCGGGCGGCCGCTTTGGTATATGGTTGCCAAGGAACGGCAAGGTGTGATAAGATAAAACGTAAAGGTTGTGATGATACATGCAAAAAGGAGACGCAGCAAAACTGAAATTGCTGCTGGCGGGTATTTCCGCCCGGTTGACGAAAAATAAAGATTTTTTTGTGCAGGCGACTGGCACATTCATTTCAGGCAAAAAGAAATTTGAAGCCCGTCTGGTGCGCGAAGGCGAGGATTATCGCTTGCGCTTTCAGGGAACGGAGCGCACGGTGGATGCAGAGGCCTTCTGCATGTTTTTTGCAGAGCAGGCGGAGAAATATGATGAGGCGGTTCTCGAATATACCGAGCGCAGCTCGGTAGTAACGCTGTCGGTTACGGCGCGTGGTGTGCAGATGAAGCAGGCCGAGCGGCAGGCAACGGCTGAGGAAAAAGCTGCGGCTGCAAATCCTTTGCTCGATCCTAATCGTCAATATCTGATCCGGGTCGACCGTGCGGCAGCATTGCTGCGCGAGATCGGTATCCTGACTGCGGATGGCAAATTGAAAAACGATATGATCCGCAAATACAATCAGATCGATCATTATGTCGAACTGGTTGCGCCGATGTTTACGCAGGATGACAGCGATGATGAGATCGTGCTGCTTGACTGCGCATGCGGCAAATCATATCTTAGTTTTGTCATGAACTACTATCTGCATGAGGTGCTGCATCGCCGTTGCCGTGTGATTGGCGTGGACATCAATGAGCATGTCATTGCAGAGAGCCGCGCAATGGCAAAGCGGTTGGGCTACCACAATATGCGCTTCCAGTGCGCCGACCTGCGCACGTTTCAGCCACCTGCGGATGTGACGGCAGTCATTTCGCTGCATGCCTGCGATATTGCAACTGACCTTGCGCTTGCGACTGCAATCCGGGCACGTGCCAAGTATATTGCCTGTGTACCGTGCTGCCATAAGGAGCTGCTGGATCAGTATACGCTGCCCGGCCTCGAGCCGCTGACCAAGTTCGGCGTTTTCAAAGCGCGGTTTAACGATGTGTTGACCGACAGTATGCGCGCGCTGAAGCTGGAAGCAGAGGGATACAAAGTATCGGTGGTGGAATATATCTCGCCGCTGGATACGCCCAAAAATCTATTGATTCGTGCCACACGTGTCGGACGGGATAATCCACGCGCCCGACGGGAATATGATGCAGTACGCACCTTGCTTGGTACAACCTCTGAGCTTGACCGCCGCTGTGCAGATATGGATGGCGAATTTTTTATTACGGACGACGATCTGCTCGGGTAACACATAAGAAACCTCCGAATAAACTGATATTGAAGTCTCTTCAATCAATATTTGGAGGTAATCTACATGGCTGATAAAGTCTGCTGCCCGGGCCCGATCTGCGGCAGTAATAATAATAACGGTGCAGCTGGCGGTTTTCGCGAAGCTGTTTGTGTGCACACCAAGAAGGTTTACGACTCCTGCCGCAGCAAAGAGTGTCTGCGCGACATTCGCGTCTATCTGTGCCGCGATGCGCAGGAGCTGCTCAATGCAGGCGGTATCGCGTCGGTTAAGCCGCGCGCTGCTGAACTGCTGTGTGTTAAGATTGATGTCGAGCATGTGCAGTTTAAACGTGGCATCTGAGGTTTCAACGTCAGAGCAAATCAATGCGGAAGCAGCGGATAGACCTGTAAATGGAGATTTCCGGGGTTATTGGATGTGACGCGTACGGTTTTTGTATACACGATCTTGTCGATGACTGTTTTGAGAAGCTGGTTCTGCTCGCGGGCATTTTCTGCTGCTTCGTAGGTTTCGAGGACGTGCTGCAGCTTGGGCAGGAACTCTTGACGGATTGCTTGTTCATTTTCGAGCTTTTTAAGCTCAGCCTCTATATTAGTGATTTGCTTCATCATGGAGACGCGCTCGGCATCGAGCGCGTTTTTGCGTTCGACGTAAATTTCAGGCGTATAGACGCCGGTCTCGACGAGTTCAAAAGCACGGTTTACGCGCGCGTCCAGATCGGACAGGTGCTTTTCAAACTGTTTCAGCGAGGTGCGCAGCTGCTCGGTGAGGTCACGCTGCGGGAACGGATCAATGCCGGCAGAATAGGACGCCAGCCACCCGCGCAGCGTATCGAGCACCATGCGTTCGACCTCATCACAACGGTGTGAGATCGTGTCGCATTGCGAACGGGAAGGACAGAAGAAAATCGGGGCGCGGGCTGTGCCGTCTGGATCTACGGTAAAGCTGCGCTGCATCTTGCGGCCACACAGACCGCAGACGATAAGACCAGTAAAGGCGTTTTTCTGCCCCTTGCCAGCAGGAACGGGCGGGGCAGGGTGGCTTGCAAGTATCTCTTGCGCTTTGTGCCAGTCCTCGCGGGGGACAATGGCCTCGTGCCGTCCTTCATATAGCTGCACGTCCTTTGCAACAAGCCGGACAACCTTCAGCTGACCGTCTACGACTTCCTTGCGCGTAGGGCGGCGCGTGCTGGTGGTGTAGCCTGCATAGTGCGGATTATGCAGCACGACGGATATGCGCCGATCTGTCCACTTGTTGCGCTCGCCCGGCGGGGGCGGATACATCTGATTGAGCCGCTTTTTGATCTGCGAGATGCAGACGCCGTCATGGACGAACCAGCGGAATATATCTTGAATGATATGCGCGGTTTCTGGATCCGGCTCGAGCGAGCCGCCTTTTTCGCCTTTCAGCTTGATTTTGCGATAGCCGAAGGGCGGCTGCCCGGCGGTGTACTTTCCCTCACGGCGCGCCGCCTGTACGCCTGCATTGAGACGGCGGCGGATCGTTTTATACTCGCGGCGGGACATGAATAGTCCAAACTCAAAGTATTCCTCGTCGTATTCGTTGTTTGGGTCGAAGGTCTTGAACGGCGTGACGATCAGCGTTTCCGAGTATTTGAAGGTGCGGGCGACAATGCCCTGGTCGATGCTGTCGCCGCGGGCAAGACGCTCGATCTCCATGACAATCACGCCGCGCCACATGCCGGCTTCGACCTCGGAGAGCAGCCGCTGCATCTGCGGGCGCGCTGCGATCGTGTCGCCGGAGACGACTTCCTCATAGATCGCGCCAACCGGCAGGCCGCGATGCTCGGCCAGCTCAGTCAGCGTGCGGCGATGCCGGGCGAGGGTGTCGCCCTCACCGCGCGCCTCGGCTTCGAGGTCTTGGCGCGACTTACGGAGGTAAATACAGTATTGGGAGGGCATGGAATCAGCTCCTTTTTATTTTGCATTTCGCGAACCAGACCAACGATAGGCATGGCGAAATCCTAAATCTTCAGCCTCTTTAACGGTCGAAACATAGCAATCACCTTTGTATGGGGTGATAATTGCGCGATCATATTGTAGATCCATTGGAAGATGGTAGATTTTTTCGCCATTTTTTGAAATATTGCATTTTATTAGGGGATAGTCTGCTATAGGCTTGCTTTCTATCACTTGAATATTGAGATATTGGGCACATCGCTTTGCCATATCTGTTAAGGTTGTTGTAGTAACAAAAACACCTTTTACTGAAATACGAGGGTTTTGCAGTGTTGAAAGCACCATAGTGCCGTAAAGTTGAAAGATGTGTTTTTCATGGATTTGTTTTTCCTTTGCCCAACGCTTACATTGAATAATAAGAAGTTCAGCTCCGTTGTCAGCAATTAGATCACGTCCCATATCTTCCAAACCCATTAAAGCTCCATGATAACGTACGGAATAACCTGCACATTCATATAAGTATCCAATATAGCGTTCGTATTCTATGCCAATTTGCCAAGCAGATTTCTTTTTTTGCTTATAACGATCGAGCGCTAGCTGATATTTTTTTACATTTGGGAGGTTATCGTATTCTTCTCGAGAGAGCCAATTGCGCATAACGGAGTTATACTCGGAGTCTTCGGTTTCAATATGGGATTGCAAATGATCATATGTCTCGGTGGGAGAAATGTCTTTATAGTCTTCCAGCCACGGGAAAAGTGATTCATAGCATGAAAGCTGGTATTCCAGCATTTTTGCTTTTTGAAGGATATTCTTTTTTCTTGGCGAATGGCTTTTACTTCTTCTGCGGCTTTTAGCGCTGGTGGTCGCTTTTCTCTCAAGTTGTTTTCGCGTTGCTGGTCGCGAATATTATCGTATTCAGCATATAATTTGGCGAGCCAAGGATATTGGATGGAGGAGGAATTGCGGATTTTGTCAATATTGCGATATTCTTGCTGGCATTTATGATAGATTTCTTCGTATTTGCTAACGTAACTTTGATTTAACAGTTTTTCGGCTTGCAATAACTCACTGCGTGGATATTGGGGATTCAAAGAAATAAAGCCGAGATGTTCTGCTAGCTTATACATATGCTTGCAGGGACGTTTGCGGATTTGAAAGTCAGGACATGAACAACTGCGTAAAGTTGTTGAATATGTATGTCCAGAAGCTCCACGGATAGTTGCCGCGATTTGTACGGGAGAAATAACTGTAATATCCTCTTTAATAGTTTTAAGAAATTGATTTTTATCAAGAAGCGTATCATCAATCGCCGTTTTATCGAAAACAAAAGCGCTTTCCATACAGGTCAGATACAATTTATTCATTATGAGAAGCTGACGATATTTTGAATTAATTTCCGCTTGCGCATTTTGTTGCCAAGAAGAAAACGCCTCATTGTTTCGCTTAAATTCATTTTGAAGTTGCTGTGTTTTTTTCACATATTCAGATTCGAGGGAGTTGATTTTTTCGTTATATTCACGTTCTAGAGAAAGTTTCTTTTGCTTAACTTTATTTTCCGCAAGTTTATTTGATAAGGCTTCATATAGAAATGCCAAGAATTGAAACGCAAAAATGGAAGCAATGATAGAAAATGCTAAATGCTGTTCAATCCAATCAATAATCATTGTACATTCCCCCACAATATGGTAAAATTGTGCCGAGGAATGTCGTGAGCGTTCTTCAACCTTTGCCCGTCTCGGTGCTGCAATCACCGGGGCGGGCTTTTTAGATGTTCAATAATTGACCTTGACGCAATATCTTGCACTTGTTATGATTGGGATACACAAACAAATGTTCGATTCTGCGAGGGGATCAAAATGAACAGAGAAAACAAGATTGAGATGATTCTTTACATGCTGGAAAGTGTACCGGATAGGGAATTAGATTTGATTATCGCATTCATAAAAGGGTTAAGGGCGGGTTAATACTCGCCCTTTTCCATTTTCCGCGCAATCTTTTCAAGCGCCTCCCAGTCGTCCTCGTCCAGCGCGCACAGCAAGTTAATAAGACGCTTTTTGAACGTATCGCCTTCTTCTTTGAGCATTCGCCCAATGAAGTTGGCGATTTTTTCGTCTCTTGTCTGTTGGACAAGCATTTCGCCTTCGCCGGTACGAAACCAGTGCTCGTTGATGTTGAATTCCGTGCAAATGAGCTGGATAGTTCGATCTGTGATATTTCGCGTACCTGTTTCCATATTCGTAATAGCACTACCGCTTAATTTGATGCGCTCACCAAAATCGCGAGTAGTTAAGCCTAAATATTCACGGCATTCTTTTAGTCGCGTGTTCAACACAGACACCTCCTTTATCTGCATATTATCATACTTTGGTTTCTTTGTAAACAAGAAAACAAGAAATCATATTGACAATGGTTTCAATGAATGTTATATTGATTACAACGAAAGCAAGCTTGCTTTTGTAATGACGCAGAGAAACAGCCTGTGCGTCTGGTTGGGTCAGACGCACAGGCCGGCATGAACCCCACCCAAACCCTTTGCACCGCAATCCGTTGGTTTTCCGGGGCGGACGTTACCCAACAACGCTTCTATCAAGAGCGAAAGCAGTTTTGCGACATGCACGCATCCTGACTACTTTCTTCCGTTGGTTTTCCGGCGGGCAGAACAGGGGGGCATCATAAGGATCTGCAAGAGCTTCTCCATGATACCACCTCCTCTTTTTGGGGTAATTCCAGTATAAGGTTTTGGGTGGGCTGCGTCAACCAATATGCGCTTGTGCGGGAAAGGAGTGCTGGACATGACCGAGAAGGAGCAGAAGATCCTCAACACCTTCGCGGAGATTATCCCGAAGCTGTCAGACGAGGACAAGGAGCGGCTGCTCATGTTTGGCGAGGGTATGCGGTTCAAGGTTGAGCAGTCAAAGCCGGCAGCAAGCTAAAGGGAGGGAAACTTATGAGATCGATCAAGGAGTTAGAAGCGCTCACGCCGGAGCAGATCGACATGAACGATCCGGAGATTCCGGAGAGTTTGAAGATCCGGGCGCGGGTGGCGCGGGAGAACGCGGCGCGGGCGCAGTATGAGCTGTCGGAAGCCGCACGGCTTGAGCGCATGGCGTATGCGCAAAAAGCGAAAGAAGGAGGAAACTGAAATGCTCAAACAGATCAAACGTGACGAAATGTGGGATACCTTGTCGCTGGGCAAGGAGCGGTTGTCCTGCGGGGATTGCTTGCGGGTTCTCGTACCGAATGAGGACGGCGGCGCACAGTTGGTTGAAACGCGGCTGGAGATTTCCGACGAGTGGTATTTTGTCGGGCTGCCGGATATTGATGTGGTAGGCTGCTTTGCCGAGCTTGCTCCGTGAGACAGGCAAGAGACAAGCTGGTGACGGCATAGGCTATGGCGAGAGGAGGCGGTTAGATGGCGGTTGTCGCTACATATCACTACCCGCACGGCACGGTCGACATCTGCGACGATGCTTACCGCGACGCATCGCCGGAGGAACTGGATCGACGCGAGAAACGCATGTGGCGGGTCGCCTATGAGATCGCGCTGAATGCAGAAAAGAGACGGAGGGAAAAGGAAAGTGAAAAAGGCGTTTAAGGCAGCGGCGTATGTTTGCGCCGGCATTGCCGGGATTGCGGCAGCGATGTGGGACGCGGGGAAATGCAGCGGCATGACGCTCGTTATGATTCTGCTGGCGATGGGAATTTGCATTTTTCTTTGTCGCCATGAAGCGGCAGTGATCGAAGCGTACGAGAAAGAAGAAAAAGAGGCCGTCCAGCGCAGCGCTTGGAAGGCCGAGTTTATGCGAGAGGTGGACAAGCCGGTATGAAGCAAACGAGCAGGATGAAACGAGACCAGAAGCGGCTGGCGCAGCGCATGGGCACTGAGGTTGCCGTGCGCATGCGGCCGAGGATTTTGGAAAGCGCCAAGGCAATCGGCGTGATGCCGCGGCCGCGGGAAAGGAAGGGCTCAGATGAGAGCATTTAGTGGGCTTGAGGTGCGGCCGTATTGCCAGACGGCGGACATGCCTTACGTGCGAATTGACCGCGTTCGGGTGGTGGCATATAAGACCGTTTTCGGAGAGGTCGAGTTCGCGCTGATGGGACGTATGGGCGCGATGGGCGCCGAGTGGCCTGTCGGGCAGCCGAAAGCATCGTTTGACGAGGCTTGGGCAGAACTGAAAGGAGTGGAGCAGCAGATTGAGCAGGCAAGGCGAGGCGAAGCGGGTCGTGTACCGGCATCCGCTGGGGCGTTATGAGGTTATTGAGACGACGGGCGTTAACATCATGGGCGATACATACCACATCCGCGAGGCGGAGCTGACGCCGGAATGTGATACACGCGGGTTACTGACCAATGCGGACAAGCGTGCGGTCGGAAATTACGCGACCCGGAATGATCCGATCACAGAGGACGAGAAAAAGAAGATCTGTAAGATGTACGCAAGTGGGCGGACGGTCGTACAGGTCGCAGGCGAGTTTTGTCGGAGCTATGATGCGATTAACAATGTGCTCAAGGAGAAGAATATCCGGCAGAGCGAAAAGAAAGGGCGAAAATGGACGACAACAGAGCGGCAGACAGTTGCAACAGGTACGGCCGCGCAAGCGGAAAAAAGGAAGGAGAGCGGCATAAATGACAGACAAGGTGGTTGCGGTGCGGTCGATCGAGATCGTGACCGCGGAGATTCACACGATCCGCGATAATGTGGCGCGGGTATTCATGGACGGTGTTGTCCAGATTGGACGGCGGCTCGAGGAGGCAAAGCAGCTTGTCCCGCAAGGCGAGTGGCTGAGTTATCTGGATACGCAGCTGGGGTACAAGCCAAGCACGGCGCAGAACTATATGCGCATTGCGCGTGAGTTTGGCGATGGGCAGATGGGACTTTCTGGCAAGACGGCGAGCGACTTTTTCGGGAACCTTGGCTATTCGCAGCTGCTACCGCTGCTTGGTCTGCCAGAGGAGGAGCGCGAGCAACTGGCCGAGGAGCACGACCTTGCCGGCATGAGCAGCCGGGAGATCGCGGCGCTGGTCAAGGAGCGGGACGAGGCAAAGGCCGTCGCGGCTGCCGCGCAGGAGCAGGCGGACAAGCAGGGGCAGGAGGCGAGCAGCGCGCGGCAGGCGCTTGAGGATGCCAAGGATAAACTGAAAACTGAAAAGCAGAAGGCACAGGAGCAGGCAGCGGCCGCGCAGGCCAACGCGCAGACCGCTGCGGAATTGCAGCGGAAGCTGGACGAATTGGCTGAAAAGGTGGGCCAGCCGCGCGAGCTGACCGATGAGGAGAGAGAAGCGCTGCGCGCTGAGGTCGCCGCCGAGCAGGCCGAGGCCGTGCAGGCAGCCGAGGCTCGCGCCGCTGAGGCGTTGGCACGGCTGGAGAAGGTGAAGAATCCGGCCGCGCATAAGGTCAATTTCTTGTTTGGGGAGCTTAGCAGTACATTTAACAGGCTGCGGGAGGCATTGCAGGAGTTGGCGAAGTCAGACCAAGACGCAGCGGGGAAAATGGCGGCAGCGATTGCAGAGAACATTGGAGGTTGGAGTGTATGAATGCGAAGAGAGCGGCGAAGCTGATGCGAATTGCGCGGTACTACGGAGAAGAAAGACAGGTTTGCAAGCTGATTGAGGAGTTGGGAGAAGCGGTCAGCGCTGCAAGCGAACTGCAGATGCTGCTGTCGTTCCGTGAGGACAGCGGGAAAGAAAAGGATATGCAGGAGCGGCTGGAACATCTGGCAGAGGAGCTGGCGGATGTGCAGAACGTAACCGAGCAGGTACTTTACTTATTCGGGTTGGAGTTGGACTTCAAGGTCGCGCGACAGCGTGGCATTGATAAGACGATCAAGAGGATCGAGGATGAAGAGAATGCGCGAGAAACCGAATCCGGCTTGTCCGAATAGCTGTTTGTGTGAGCATTGTGCGCGGACGCTGACCTGCGTGGATTGCATCTATTTCCCGTGGAGCAGCGGAAAGGGATGCAGTCAGGGCGGGACAAGCGAGTGTAGGTATTTTGAGAGGGAGAGAGGAAGGACGAATGACGAAAGAGGAGCGGGCGGCAGCTGATGTTGCAGCGTCGTATTTTGTTGAGCATACTGGTAAGCAACTGCGGCCGGAGCAGCGGAATAAGCTGCTGGAGGTTATGCAGAACGGTATTGCAGCAACGCATGTTATGGATGCTGTAGATGCGGCGATCAGTCGGCACGGGTTGTGTGGCACGGAGCGGGACTACTGGGAGACGGTGCTCAAAGAGTGTCGCAAGACATGGTTAAAGCTATATGGAAAAGCCGCCCCGTGATGGGGCGGCTGAAAACTATTTTGCTTTTTTGATTTTTTTCATCTGTTTCTCAAGTTGTTTGTCAATTATGCGGCGCAAAATATTTAGTTCATTTTGATAAATAATACGTGTTTCTTCATCTTGAGAGGAAACTTTTATCCAATATATCAAACCTAATAGCAAAAACGTAGCAGTTGCAGTTGCTGAGATTACGAGAAAAACTATCCCGACAAAATCTAATGTATTGAAGGAAAAACATGCATTTATGAGTAATTGTAAAAGCATTGTGCAAAGAGATGTGGAAAGACCTATTTGGATTTCATGCAGTATATTATTGTCCTCATTAAACTGACGCGATACATGGTTTAGTCTAGCGAAAAGAAGATCGGAATTATTTGAAATATCACTACGTGTATAGAACCTTTCCATTTCGTATGTGATTCTGGTGATTTTTTGAACTTTCGTAAGAGGCTGTTTTTGAAATGTATTTTTGATTCGTTTTATTTCCAGTTTTATGTCCTTTGGGGTCATATATAGTTCCTCTCCTTTTTGATTGTAAAGAGATTATATTACAAAAAATACCACGTTTCAAATTAAAAATACGGTGAGAATTATATGCTGATACAAAAAGAGGAAGCCAACGGCAACCTATATCAGTTGTCGTTGTTCTCGAGCGGCTATTTGCCGGGGCAAAGCCCGCGGCAGCGCGCGCAGCGTGAGCGGAAAACAGAAGAATACAAGAAGCGGCTCAACGCGCGGGCGCGGCTGTGGCGGCTGATGCAGATCATCTGCGCAAACTTTGTTGAGATGCGGGATCTGTTTGTATGCCTGACCTACGCGGAGGCGCCGGAGAACGAGGGGCGCTGTCTGGAGGCGTTCCATCGCAAGATCAAGCGTGCGTTGGACAAGCTAGGTATCGAGCACGCCTATGTGGCGGTGACGACGGCACACGACATGCCGGAGGCGGACACGCAGGTGCGGGTGCATCACCACCTCATCATGCGCGGCGCGCTGGGGCTGGGCATGTACAACCAGCTGCGGGATGAGATTGACCGTTGCTGGGGGCGCGGCACGGTAGACGTGCGACCGCTGCGGCAAAACGAGGAGTTTTTCGAGGATACGGCGAAATACTTCCTTGACCAACCGACGGCCGAGAGAGCGCGCAAATACTCGTGCAGCCGCAACCTGCGGCCGCCGAACGAGCCGGTACGGCTGCGTCTGCCCGAGGCAGCGGCCAAGGAGATCGAGCCGCCGCCGGGTGTTGTTGTAATTACAGACGAGCGCAGCGACAACGAGTTCGGGCATTACCGCTGGATCGTGGCGCGGATCGAGGATCGGAAGGCATTCGATGCCTACTGGGTGAAGCAGCGCCGGCGCGCCGCGCCTGACCCGTGGGAGAGGCTACGGCGGCGAAAATGGCGGGAGACGGTAAGACCGCTGGCAGCGGCTTGTACATAGCAAAATGAGTGCGGAAGGGTCCGCTTTTCTGGCTTGTAACCCGTCTAACAATTCCGACACCTGTTTTCGACGAGGTTCGGACAGGCTTGGACAATCGGGCGGAGAAATGACCGCAAACCGGAATTTGTGAGAGCGGTTTACAGTCGGCCGGAGGGTAGAAAAGACAAAAGGGTCGGCGTAAACCGGGTGTTTTTCGAGAGTTGACAAAAAAACGGCATTGTTTTTCTGTCGGACGGACGCCGAGAGTCCGAAATCATCAAAAAAGCGGCGACGACGGGGCGCAATAGACAGGGAGGTATGCACCATGACGCGGGAACGGCTCGAGCAATATGAAAGTCTGATGCAGGAGCTGGCAGAGGAGCAGGAGCGGCTCGCGCGGGAGACCAGGCACGCCCGCCGGATCGAGGAGACCTACGGCGTCGGGTGCCTGTTTGGGTCGGACTACCTCGAACAGTCGCGTGAACGTGTGCGGGAGCTGAGCGGACGACGCACGGTTGAACAGCATGAGGTGCGCGGCTGGATCGACGGTGTGCGGGACAGTATGGCACGCCGGGCGTTGCGGATGCGGTATTTGGATGGCCTGAGCTGGGCCGACATCGCGCGGCGCATGGGCTACGCCGAGGAGTCCGGGCCGCGCAAGCTGGTCGCCAAGGTGGTGCAAGAGCTGCGCGGGTAACAGGGTGGCGGTTTCCGAAAAGGGAGCGGCCGCTTTTGTGCGGGCGTCGGTGTAAAATTAGAGTACACCCAAACGGGCAGGCGGAGAGACGGCGAGAAAAGCGTAAAAATAGAATGGTTTTCGGCGTTTCTTTACAGGTGTAAACCAAAGTCTCTGAAATCAGATTGACAAAGCATGAACAGGAGTGTGGATAACATGAGCAAGGGCGCAAATCTCGGGTATGTCCGTGTTTCGACCGTCGAGCAGAACGAGGCGCGGCAGGTGGAGGCGCTGGAAAAGCGCGGCATCGACAAGTGGTTCATCGAGAAGGTGAGCGGCAAGAACATGGATCGGCCCAAGCTGCGCGAGATGCTCGACTATGCGCGTGAAGGCGACACGGTGTTGATCCATGATCTGAGCCGCATCAGTCGTAATCTGGCCGACCTCCTTACGCTGCTCGAGGATTTCGAGCGACGCGGGATATCGCTGGTCAGTCTGCATGAGTCGATCGATACGGGCACGCCGATGGGCAAGCTGACGCTGTCGATCATCGGTGCGATCAACGAGTTCGAGCGTGCCAACTTGCTCGAGCGGCAGCGCGAGGGCATCGCGATCGCCAAGCGCGCAGGCAAGTACAAGGGTCGCAAGCCGGCCGAGGTCGCGGACATCGCGGCGGTGTACCACGACTGGGTGACGCGGCACAAGAGCAAGGCGCAGCTGGCGAGGGAAAACGGCGTCAGCAGGCCGACGCTGGATCGGCTGATTAAGGAGTATGAGAGGGAGAAGATGTTAATAGAATAAAGAAAGAGATCCGCCAAAGCGGATCTCTTTCGCATTACTCGTTTGGAAGGTCAGGATCTTCAGGTTCTTTTGATGAAAGTGGCATGTCTGGAGCGGAAGTGAACTCTATATTGGGTTCAGCATATGAATAATCCATTCTTAATAGTGCGCGACGATATTTTTGCCTTGTTGTAGATACCATTCTTCTCAGTTGACTGTTATTAGTTTGATTGACAAAAGTCATTAAGATTGACAAGATTTCTTTTAAATCATAAGACTGAAGCCTTAGGTCTTTGCGTGGGGTTGGGAATTCTTTCGGCACTTTGCTTTGATTTAAACGGAAATAAATCGAGTTATATTCTATTATGTTATCGATTATAGTATTTAGACGCATGGCCAGAGGAAGAATAAATGATGCTGGAATACCTAAAGTCTCGTCAGAATTAGCTAAAATAGTAGATTGCTTACGAACAAGTTGTAAAATTTCTTCTAAAATCTCGATTTGAGGCGTGGCTGGTGTTGCTGGTGGGTTGACGGTGTCTTTGAATTGCTTAAGAAGATCATCATAATCATTCTTAAAGCTTTCCCACAGCCCATTAAATGTACCAGATAATATATTTTCTGGAAGAGAAGAATCGGAGGCATTATTAATGGATTGAATAAGACGATAAAAATCATCACGCTCAATTTTTGTTGCCTGATAGCGCGATAGAGGCCCCTTAATATCAGAGGGGCTAATACTAATCATTAATGCAGTAACACGAGAATCTAATGACTTGGCAATAGCACCAGCTTCAAAATTAATCCATTGAGCGGCCTTGTTTTGCGGCGTTAAGCAAATAATGCCGTAATTTGCTTCTTCAAGTTCGTGAGAAATTTTTGCGTCCCAGTTTTCTCCTTTTTCAATGTCCTCTGGGGAATAAAAGACTTCTACTGATTGAATAATGCAGGGAATATATTTTTTCAGTAGTGCAGCCACACTTTGACTAAGTTCGCCCGACCAACTTACAAAAACCTTCATATTATACCCTCCTTTTCTAAATAGTACCAAATATATAGGGGTGAGGCAAGGGTTTTCTACATTTAGGGAAATATAAAAGGTATACAGCAAAATCCCAAGCGCTTGGGCGCGTCCGGCAGGACGGCCCGGGCGCTTTTTTCGTGCGCGTGCAAGTTTTCCGTTTTTTCCGATTTTTCCGGTTATACTCGAAGGCAAAGAAAAGCGCGCAGGGCAAGGAGGTGGGCGCGGTGAAAGGAAGCAAGTACACAGACGAGGACCGCGAGCGGGCGCTCGCCTTGATCTCGAGCGGTTTGTCGCCGACCAAGACGGCGGAAAAGCTGGGTTTCCCAAAGTCGACCGTCTGCCACTGGTGGAACACGCAGATGCAGGACGACGAGGACGTTGTCGCGAAGCGTATGGAGGCGCGGCGCGGCACGGTCGAGAAGTGCGGCAAGATCGTCGACCGTGCGCTCGGCGCGATCGGCAAGAAGGTAACGGCTGCGGCCAGCGAGTGCCGCGAGGTCAATGACGGTCTCAAGGTGCTGCAGAAGGCGGCCAAGGACGGCGTGATCGGCCTGACCGAGGCAGATGTCAAAAAGCTGCGGGGCATTGTAGCGGACTACACCGGCGTCGGGCTGCGCGAACTGTCCGGCAGCATGAAGGACGTGCATGCGCTGCAGCAGTCGCTCGAGGCACAGCTGACAGATGCAGAGAGCGCCGCGCCCGAGCTGCATGTGCAGCTGACGCTGGTCGACCCGGCGAAGGGTGCAGCAGTATGACACTCGACTTCAAGCTGACGCCCAAACAGCGCATGTTCATCGAGACGGACGCCTTTGAGGTACTGTACGGCGGGGCGGCGGGCGGCGGCAAGACGTTTGTGCAGGCGCTGGACGCGCTGCTGTATGCGCTGCAGTATCAGGGCAGCAGGCAGTTGATCCTGCGTCGAACCTACAAAGAATTGGAGCGCTCGATGGTGCCGCAGACGCTGGGGCTGTACCCGGCGGGGGTGGCGACGTATAACGCGAGCCGCCACGTCTGGCGGGTCGGGCGCAGCACGATCGAGATGGGGTACATTGCAACCGAGGGCGACGTGCAGCAATACCAGTCCGCCGAGTACGATGTGATCCGGTTCGACGAGATGACGCATTTTACCGAGACGCAGTACAAGTACATGATATCGCGCGTTCGCGGCGTCAACCGGTTTCCTAAGCACGTCAAGTGCTCAGCCAACCCCGGCAGCGTCGGGCACGCCAACGCCAAGGAGCGTTTCATCGACATCGGCCCGCCGATGCAGATACACCAGTGCGAGGGCGGCAGCCGGCTGTTTATCCCGGCGAAGCTCGAGGACAACCCGTTTCTGATGGAGGCCGACCCGGAGTACGAGAACCGGCTGCGCAACCTGCCGCACGAGGTGTACATGGCGCTGCGCGAGGGCAACTGGGACTACTACGTCGGGCAGTATTTCACGGAGTTCAAGCGGGAAACACACGTCTGCGAGCCGTTCGAGATTCCGGACTACTGGCGGCGGTACGTTGCGATCGACTACGGTCTGGACATGCTGGCGGCATACTGGATCGCGGTGGACGAGGCGGACGCCGCGGTCGTGTACCGCGAGGTATACGAGCCGAACCTGATCATTCCGGACGCCGCCCGGCGGTTGCTGGACGCGAACAGCGACGAGCACATCACGGCGTGGTTTGCGCCGAAAGACCTGTGGAACAGGCGGCAGGAGACCGGCCGCAGTGTGGCGGACATCTTCGCGGAGGAAGGGCTATACCTCGATCAGGTATCGAACGGGCGGATCGCCGGGTGGTACGAGCTGAAACGACGCCTGCAGGCAGCGCCAAACGAGTTTGGGGAGGCGCGGCCGCGGCTGCGTATATTCAACACCTGTGTCAACCTGATCCGAACGCTGCCGGCGCTGCAGCATGATGAGAAGCACCCGAACGACTGCGCGACCGAGCCGCATGAGATCACGCATGCGCCGGACGCGATCCGGTACTTTTGCGACGGTTGCCCGCTGCCGGCGACGGCGCCCGGAATGCGGCGGAGCGAATACACTTACGAGGAGGAATTTGCTAATTCAAAAGGCGCACACCTTGATTTGACTATCACCAGAGATGGTAAACCCATTGACCCGGCTTCGCTGATTCCGGAATTAAAAGATTCTGCGACGGGATACGTTTGGACGGGATCAAACGTGTACACGAATGTTACGAGCGGAAGCGGAAAAAGCAGTAGCGGATCGGGAAGTGGGAAAAGCAGCAGCTTGAAAAATCTTAATGATTTATTGAATTTAGACAGCTTGTTCTAAAAGGAAAAGCCGCCCGAGAGGGCGGCTTTACTATTGTCAAATACATTGTATAATGCACAATGCGGACAGAGTAAAATTGTTTATTTTGTAAAAATATTTTTTGTTGACATGTTGACAACTAACACAGGATAAGATATGATTAAGGCGAAGAGAACAAATGGAATTATCACCTCCATGCCTCTTCGCCGCGCTGCATTTTGTCCATGTGCAGCACCCGCTCAGTCGCTTACCGGCCGCGACGGATAAGACGCCGGAGTGCTTGAGATTACCGCTTGCCGGCCGCGGGATATAAAACGCCGGCGTGAAAAAGGCCCTCCTGCGGGAGGGCTTTTTTGGACAAAGGGAGTATTGAAGATGGTGCAATTTGGCTTATACAGCATAAAAGATCAATTTTTCGAGGATTTTAAAAGTCCGTATTTCCCATATAATAAGAGCGAAAACAGGCCGTATTTTTGTTCGATACAAGACAGTGCTGGAATATGGTGGATGATACCGCTAAGTACGCAGGTGGAAACATATCAAAAAAAGATAGAAGCAGATGAAAAGAAATACGGTATATGTCTTTATTATCATATCGGATTGATTGCTGGCTATAGACGTGTTTTCCTAATCGGTAGTATGTTTCCAATTACGACAGGGTACATAAAGAAAGAGTATACTATGGCCGGAACACATTATATTGTCAAAAATGCAAAGCTGATAAAAGAAATTCAGAAGAGAGCCAAAAAGTATTTATCTTTAGTTGAGCATCATCGGATGAAACCATCAATTAACATATTGAGCATTCGCAAAAAATTGCAGGATAAAGTGTAGCAACAGGGCGGGAGAAATCCCGTCCTGTTTTTGTGTTAGGGGTTGACATGGTGATAAAGTGGTGATATTGTGATGATGTAGAAAGGGGGATTGAATGTGTCTCCAAGAGAAAAAGCCAATAGTGAGAGAATCAATGTGTTCTTTTCCGAGGAAGTTGTCAGCGAACTGAAGAAAATTGCATCAGAAAAAGGAACTTCCGTTAGCGGATTGATTCGCATGATTGTTCTTGAATATTTGGCAAAGTAAAATATCAGGGGTTGACATACTATCAAAGTGATAGTAAAATAATAGTGAAAGGAGGACGAGATGAACGACAAAACGATGAATATCAAAATGCCGTCTGAGTTATATCAGAAACTACAAGACGAAGCGAAAAAGAAAGGGATTTCTTTAGCAGGGCTTGTGCGAATGATATGCAGCGAGTATTTTGAAAAATGAAAAGGACGCCCGTTTCTCCTACCACAGAAACCACGAGCGTCCCCAAGAACCAAACCCCAAGGGATTTGATAAATCTATTCTATCACATCCTCCGAGGGGTTACAAGAAAAGAACGGAGGATATTTATGGAACACAAAGAAGTGTACGACGAAATTTTTGGCGATTACGTCAATTCGGAACGCTACAAGAAAGATTATGACGAAATTGGCTGCGACGATGTGTATGAACGCGTTGAGGACGCATTACAGCAAATCGCGCCGGAGCAGTACAAAGCACTTTCGGACGCAATCAGCACACCGATGTATGACATTCTGCAAATGGGGTTCTATTGCGGCGTACGCGAGGCATACCGCCACATGATGCGGGCGGAGGTGCTGGCATGAACGAATTGCGAGAAAAAACTATCGCTGCCATTATTCAGATCCTGAAGGAAGCTGATGATCGAAAAGTCCGTCTGATCTATACCTTCGCGCAGGGGGTGACGAGATGAACGGAAGCATGTTGACGGTTTCCAACAGCGATTTTGGCAAGCTGGACATTTTGCTGGAAGACGGCAAGGAATTGTTTCCAGCAACGGAGTGTGCGAAGATGCTGGGGTATAGTAGTCCACACGGTGCAATTCAAAAGCATTGCCGATCCCTCTCGAAACGGGAGGTATGGGTACAAACAGGAGTTCAGAAAGATGGAAGTCCTGCAATGCGCAAAACCTTGGTTGGATTCATTCCAGAGGGTGATGTGTGGCGGCTGATTATCCGTTCCCGTCTGCCAAAAGCCCAGCAGTTTGAAAAATGGCTGTTTGACGAGGTTCTGCCCGAAATCCGCAGGACGGGCGGATACCGCGCGCGGCCTTCGGCAGACCTGCCGCACCAGTGGATGGGGCGTGGGTGCATCCGCATCGACGAGGCGGCACGGCGGTTGGGCGTGAAGAAAGAGAAAGTCAAGGAGCTGTTCCGGGGACGTCCTACAGTTTATTTGAATGGGATAGACTGGGAGACGTTGCGAAGCCATGAACTGAGTGAATTTAAGTTCTATAACCGCGTGGGAAGTGTCGGCAAGGGCATTTGCATCATCTATGAAAGCGGCATGGCAAAGCTGCGGTGGGAGCTGCTGGGTGAGGGAACTCCAGACACGGCGCTGCCAGCGGCGGCAGAACTGCCCAAGCTGCCTGCTGCGGTGCAGCATGAAAATGAGCAGCTGCGGCTTGCCATGGACGAGATCGCGAGAATTACAAGGGAGATAACGGAATAGGGAAAAGCCGCCCGAAAGGGCGGCTTTTGTCATTCTATCAGAGAAAATATTGTGGTATAATAATAAAAAGAGATGAAATAGAGATGTAGAAACATCAGATGCCGTTTAACCGCGGTTGCTACACGGTCGATATCCGTTTCTTCTACCGCATTGAATGTGAGGTCAGCTGCGTAGTCGGTCGTCCGCGTATCATCGACGGTCTGGCAGTGTTTGATAAGCGTGTCGTGTTGTTCGGCGGCGAGGGCGGTGCACGCATTTTCTCTTCGCGCTATATCGAAGATGGCATGGATGTACAGCTTGCGCCGGACAGCAACAAGCCGACGGCGGTTGTCGAGGTTGTTGATCCGATCGTGCTTGACGCACGCGTTGTTGCACCGGAGACTTCGTGCAACTGCTGCTGCTGCGCACTGCATGAAGTGCCGCGTTCGATTTGCTCGTGCTTCGGCGGCGACAATCTTGTGCTGGACAATGATGGCTACCAGTTGTTTGTTACGCTTGGTCAGTTCTCGATCATCCGTCTGGAGCGCGATATTCAGCTGCTCATGCCTGCGTATGACATTTGCTTGCCGCGTCGTGACTGCTCTGGCAGCGGCGTCGGTGGCGAGCAGGATCCCTGCGAGATCTTTGCAAACTTTGAGTTCCCGATCGACGAGTTTTTCCCGCCCAAACCGGATTGTGCAGATAATCTGTGCGGTTCGCTCGGTGGGAACACGAACAATGGCTGCGGTTGTGGCAATAATTCCAACGGCTGCGGCTGCAAATCTTGTAGCTAAAATGGATAAAAGGGACGCTTCCAAAGGAAGCGTCCCTTTTTGTGCTAGCGGAAGTTTGGTGTACATAGGATAAGACAAGGGGAAGGAGGATGCGTATGGAAGAAGAAAGAAGGATGGCATATACCATTGTATTGGGCGTTTGCATGCTGCTGTGTCTTTTGATGATAGGAAGGATGCTGCTTGGACACCCGGAGCAAAGTAATGTGGAGGATGCGCCGACAGAAATAACAGAGCAGGAGGGGAGCAGTATCATTATCAATGAAAAGACTTTATGCGATATGCTCGTTCAGACCATGTCTCTGCCGGAGAACAGCTTGGCGGTGCATATCGGCGCAGAAGGTACAGTGTCGGTCGATATGCAAGTTGAACGGCAAATTCTAAAGGAGAATGAGTTGCTTCCCGATGGTTTGCGTACAGCCACGCTGTTTTTACCGGAACAGTGTAAGCTGCACGGTGCATGGCAGGTCGGTTTGCAGGAGCAGATTATCACGTTAGCGTGTACGGAAGCACAACTGAATGATATTGCGTTGCCAAGCAGCATGACCGACGGGATTACCGAGAAGATCGCGGAGGCCTTGAACGCATATCTGTCCGAACAAGGGATCGTGCCGCGCATGCTCCAATGGGAGGAAGGGACAATCAAAGTTTGCGTGGATTAAGCAACATCCTGATAGGGGACAAAAGAAAACCCTGTGTATATACACAGGGTTTATTTGGTGGACATTGACGGGTTCGAACCGCCGACCTTCCGCACGTCAAGCGGATGCTCTTCCAGCTGAGCTAAATGTCCATATTACGGACGACTTATGTCGTCCGTATGAAATTGTCTTACTTCTTGCAGCGCTCGAGATATTCGCCCGTACGGGTGTCAATCTTGATACGCTCGCCCTGCTCAATGAACAGGGGAACCTGAACGGTTGCACCGGTTTCAACGGTTGCGGGCTTGAGGGTGTTGGTAGCTGTGTTGCCCTTAAAGCCCGGATCAGTTTCCGTGATCTCCAGTTCAACGAACAGCGGTGCCTCAACAGCGTATACATTACCCTTATAGGAGCAAACCTTGCAGTTCTCGTTTTCCTTCACAAAACGGAAGTCATCACCAAGCGTATCCTTGCTGATCGGGATCTGCTCATAGGTTTCATTATCCATGAAGTAGTAAAGATCGCCTTCGTTGTAGAGATACTGCATGTCGCGGCGCTCTACAAAAGCAGCCTCATATTTATCAGTCGGATTGAAGGAACGCTCAGTTACCGCACCGGTAATGACATTCTTCATCTTGACACGAACGAACGCCGCACCCTTGCCCGGCTTAACATGCTGAAATTCTACAACCTGCAGCACTTGACCGTCCATTTCAAAAGTTGTGCCGTTACGAAACTCGCCTGCCAGCATATTGCAATTCCTCCAAAGAAGTGGTTCTCTGTGTTGCTGTCCTCTCGAACAGTGCTTGTTTATTCTACCGCATATTTCTCAGTTTTGCAAGAGGAAATTTCAATTTTTCCAAAAATATTTTTTGATAGGAAAAGCGGACGGCGCAGGAATACTCCTGTGCCGTCCGCTTTTTTCCGTAATTACGGGATTATGTGGCGTTTAGCAGCAGCAGTTGTTGCCACAGGTGCAGCCGCAGCCATTGTCCGAGCCACAGCCGCAGCTGCCGCCCTGCTCGCAGCAGATCCAGATCAGGATGATCACGACGATGATCCACCACCAGTTGTTTTCACCAAAGAAAGAGTTGGAAGAGCACATAAGGAATTTCCTCCTATCAAAGATTTCACTTCATACTATGGTGATTGCAGGGAAGTGGTTCCTATGTGCTCAAATTTTTTTTGCCAGTATGCCGTCCTCATATAGGTCGATGAGCTGCACAAGCACCGGCTCGTTTTTGTGCAGCTGGACGCCTTCTATATATATAGGAAAACCGTATGTGCCATGTGCAGCCCACAGATCGCCTGTGCGGTGTTCAGGAAGCGCATCCATCGTCCGTCCGATAAAGCCGCGGCGGGATTCCTCGCTGAGTTGTCGCGCAACTGATTTAGCGCGCTCTGCACGCGCAGCTTTTTCCTTTTGGGAAAGCTGTCCCGGCAGGGAGGCGGCGCGGGTACCTTCTCGCACGGAATAGGGGAACACATGCACCGCGGTAAACGCACACTGTTCCAGAAATGCGAGTGTTTCAGAAAATTCTTCTTCCGTTTCTCCCGGAAAGCCAACAATCAAGTCGGTGGTGATGGATGCGTCCGGCCAGACAGCGCGCAGCATATTAACGCGCTGGTAAAACTCATGTGCGGTATAATGCCGTCCCATGCGCTGCAATACACTGTCACAGCCGCTTTGCAGGGATAGGTGGAAATGCTGTGCCAGATTATCAAATGCAGATAAGCGGCTGCAAAATTTCTCGCTGATCATACGTGGATCAAGCGAGCCGAGCCGGAAGCGTACCGCGGAAAATGCCGGGAGTAGTTCGCAAAGCAGATCGGTTAACGAGACGGGAGGCTGCAAATCCCGCCCATAGGAGGCAATCTCAATGCCGGTCAGTACAATCTCATGAACGCCGGCCGAAGATAGGCGGGCACATTCCTCGTGCGCTTGCCGGACAGACAGTGAACGCACACGTCCGCGTGCATAGGGGATGATGCAATAGGTGCAGAAATTGTTGCAGCCGTCCTCAATCTTCAAAAGCGCCCGTGTGCGGCCGTTCGGCACACCGGCAGGAAGTGGTTCATACTCTTGCGGTAAAGGAAGTGCGGAAGGCTGCTCTATCTGAGCACCTTGTACAGCCTGTTCACAAAGATCAATCACTGAGGACCTGTCCGCAGTCCCGCAGACAAGGTCGATCTCGCCTGTTGCATATATGCGGTCTGGGTTTGTCTGGGCAAAGCAGCCGCAGGCAGCAATCACCGCATGGGGGTGATCCCGACGGATTCGATGGAAAGCGCGGATGTTTTTGTGATCGGAAACCGATGTGACGGTACAGGTATTGATGATCACGGCATCTGCGTTTTTTGTTACGATTTCATGTCCGCGTGCTCGTGCCAGCTGCTCGAGCGCCTGCGTTTCAAAAAGGTTGACCTTGCAGCCAAGGGTGAAAAAAGCGAAGTTCATGGATACTCCCATCTATCTATGGTATTATTTATCCCAGTTTACCACAAAAGAACGAATTTTCCAATCCAAATCAATTCATATTTGACAAATCAAGCCACGCGTGGTATACTGTCACCATAATGTAACTTTGGAATGTAACCGTTTTGTAACTATAAGGAGTGTCATAATTGCCTACTACTACCAAGAAGAAGGACCTTCTGGAATACAAGGGGCATCCGCTCATGCGTAAAGAAAACATCATATATTATGGTTCTATGAGCGACTCCCATATTATTATGATGCAGATTTTGGAATCTGGTGATGTCAACGGCTTGCCGGTCGCTAAGCGTGTATCCGTGCAGCTGCAGCAGACAAATCCCAATGTCCGCATCAAAGAGCGCATTGTCAAAAAGACGGAAAAGAACAGCCTGTGGGCGGCGATGGATATTGCCTCCATCTGGTTGGGCCGAGCGCTGAACAGTAAATAACTTTTTCGGTCAAGCTTGGAGGCTTATTCATGAAATTAACTCATAAACTGGTTCGGATTGCCGTTTCCGGTGTGTTGGCTGCTTCGATGCTGCTGCCCAGCTCGTTGGCAGTCTATCAGGCTAAGGTAAAAGCGGACGCGCTGTATCTCCGCGAAAGCCCTGGTGGCGATATCATCACCACATTGCCGCAGAACACATTGGTTGCTGTGCTCAGCAACAGCTCCGAGTGGTACAAGGTAATAGTCAATGGTAAAGAGGGCTATGTCAGCGGCGAATATCTGACCGGTACGCTTTCTACCGATTTCACGGTTGGCACTGGTAAGATCGTATGTGATACTTCGGTCAATTTCCGCTCGCAGCCGAACACTTCGTCTAGCGTACTGGCATCCTTGACCAATGGCACCACTGTTTCGGTTGTCGGTGTTTCGGGTGGCTGGTATAAGGTTACATATGGCGGCAAAACCGGCTATGTACATCCGGATTACATCACTTTCTCCGGTGTATCGAATTCGTCTAACGGGTCTTCTACGTCTGGGTCTTCGTCTTCCGATACGATTACGCCGTCGAACAATGTAGTTTCCTACACCGGCACGAGCGAAAAGCGTGCAGAAGTTCTGGAATATGCTGCTCAGTTCCTTGGCACGCCGTATGTTTACGGCGGCAGCACCCCGAGTGGCTTCGATTGCTCCGGCTTTACTTCGTATGTGTTCAAAAATACCGTTGGTTCGATCCCGCGTGTTGCGCAGGCGCAGTTTGACGCCACTACCCGCGTTTCCCTTGAAGAGCTGGAGCCGGGCGATTTGGTGTTCTTCGGCAGCAGCGCATCTTCGATCAGCCACGTTGGTATTTATGTAGGGGACAATACCTTTATTCATTCCCCGCATACTGGTGAGGTTGTAAAGTATGAGTCCCTTTCCGGCAGCTATCTGACTCGTTTTCAGGGCGGCGGCCGCGTAATCTTTGATTAAAAATGAAATAAAAAAAATCCCCTCCAAGAGTTGGAGGGGATTTTTTTGCCTGTACAGACGATATTGTACCAGTCCAGAGTCCAAAAACCTATGTATTATTGTGCGTGTTTCAAATCCCAATCGATTGGCTCAATGCCGTTTGCCTCGAGAAATGCGTTGCATTTGGAGAAATGACGGCAGCCAAAAAAACCATTGTATGCGGACAGGGGAGATGGATGCGGACATTCGAGTATCAAATGCTGTGGTGCGGTGATCAGGCTTTTCTTGGCACGGGCATTGCCGCCCCAAAGCAGGAATACAATGGGTTTTTCGCGTGCGTTGAGCTTTTCGATTACATGGTCGGTAAAGGTTGTCCAGCCGATATTCTTGTGACTGTTGGCTTGTCCGCGTCGTACGGTTAGTACTGTGTTGAGCAATAGGACACCGTGCTGTGCCCAAGGGGTGAGCGTTCCGCCTTGCGGGGGTGTGATACCGAGATCGCTTTGCAGTTCTTTAAAGATGTTCTGCAGGCTCGGTGGAGGAGCGACGCCCGGCTGCACCGAAAAGCACAGTCCGTGTGCTTGTCCGGGACCATGGTAAGGGTCCTGCCCAAGCAGAACGGCTTTCACATCTGCATACGCAGTGTAACGCAAAGCATTGAAAATATCATTCATCGGCGGATAAATGGTCTGTTCTGCGTACTCTTTCTTTAGCCAATAGCGGATGCGCTTGTAATAATCTTGTTGGAACTCTTCCGCTAGAATTTCGTCCCAATCATTTCCCAGATGTACCATGATACCCTCCTGTGTGTATTTCTACACCAGTATATCATAGGTTATTAAAAAATGCTATTGACAGAAACCACATTGCTGATTATACTATAAGTGTATTAAGACACATAATACAGATAACACACGAAAGGAGGCGCAGCCGTGATACGGATTGATTATCGGGACGCCAGACCAATCTATGAGCAGGTTGTCGATCAAGTGGAGTCGCTCGCCCTGCGCGGTGCGCTGCCGTCCGGTAGCCAGCTTCCCAGTGTAAGGCAGTTGGCTGTTGAGCTTTCGATCAACCCGAATACCATCCAGCGTGCTTATGCTGAACTGGAGCGGCGCGGTGTGATCTATGCGGCTAAAGGCCGAGGGAACTTCATTTCGGACGACATGGCGGTGCTGCGTACGCGGCGGCTGGAGGAAATCGGCGCGCAGATTGGCGCTCTGGTGGTACAGGCTCGTGCACTCGGCGCAACAGAGGCGCAGCTGCAGGGTTGGATAAGTGAGAAAGGAGAGGGTATGGCATGATCACGGCAGAAAACGCAACCAAACGCTTTGACACCGTCACAGCAGTCGATCATGTATGCGCAGAGGTGCACAATGGCTCTGTGTATGGGCTGATTGGCTCAAACGGTGCAGGAAAATCGACGTTTCTGCGCATGCTGTCTGGTATCCTGCAGCCAGATGAAGGTGCAGTGCGCATTGATGGAGCGGATATTTTTGAAAATGTAGCGCTTAAAGAACGGTTTTTCTTTATTTCGGATGAGCAGTTCTTTTTCCCGAATAGCACACCGGCAGATATGAAAAATTATTATAAGCGGTTCTATCGTTATTTTGATGAGGACCGGTACCGCAAGCTGATGGATGGCTTTGGTTTGGATGAAAACCGGAAAATCCGCACGTTCTCCAAGGGTATGAAAAAACAGGTATCTGTCATTTGCGGTATCTGCGCAGGTACGGATTATCTGTTCTGCGACGAGACGTTCGACGGTCTCGACCCGGTCGTGCGGCAGACGGTCAAGAGCCTGTTTGCAGAGGATGTTGAAAAACGCGGGCTGACCCCGGTGATCGCTTCGCATAACCTGCGTGAGCTCGAGGATATCTGCGATCATGTTGGTCTGCTGCATCGCGGCGGCATCCTGTTCTCGCGCGACTTGGACGAAATGAAGCTTGGTATGTTTAAAATGCAATGTATTTTTACCGGCGAACTGCCGGAAAACGCATGGGAAGGTTTTGATCTGCTGCATCTTGACAAGCGCGGTTCGCTCTATACGCTGACTGCACGCGGCAGCCGTGAGGAACTGCTTGAGCGCGTCAATGCGATGCAACCGACTTTCTGTGAGTTGTTGCCGTTGACGCTGGAAGAAATCTTTATCAATGAAACGGAGGTGGCAGGCTATGACCTCAAAAAACTTCTCTTCTAAGGGCTTGCTGGGCGACAGCCTGCGCCGCAACCTGTGGGGCTTTGTGCTTGGCGGCGTTGGATTTTTCCTGTCCTTGCTGCTGCCTCTGCTGATGACGATGCAGCGGGCGTTGGAAAAACGCACCTTGCAGCTAAAAGAGTTTCCGGATCTGGTTGATCAGGATTGGCAAAGTGCGCTGGGAACAGTGGCGGAACTGCTCGGCGGCGGTAATTTCTTGGCGAAGGCCGTGCTGGCTGTTATGGCGATTGTGTGCGGCGTGGTCATGTTTGCTTATCTGCATTCCCGGCAGAAGGTTGACTTTTATCATAGCCTGCCGATTTCGCGCACCGGTCTGTTTGTGAACAATTTCCTGACGGGTATCGTGCTGTCGATACTGCCATACTTGGTAGTACTCGTGTTGTCTGTCGCTTGTGTTTATGGCATGGGATTTGGCGAAGCGGTTCAGTGGGCTGCGCTCGGCAGTGCGCTTGTCAGTCATCTGATTATGTTCCTGACGTTGTATGCGCTGACCGTGCTGACAACTATTGTATGTGGTAATACAGTTATCACGCTTCTGCTGCTTGCATGGGTACATCTGTCGCCTATGTTGGCACAAATGCTGTTTTCCGGTCTGTGCAGTAAGTTCTATTCGAGTTATGCAATGGTATCGGAACATATGCAGCAAGCGCTTCGATTGTCGCCGGTTGTTGAATTGTTCGAAATCAATGGTTTTTCGTATGCTTCAGGAGGTGTCACCAGCGTAGTGACTGGCAAGGGGGCGCCGGGTTCAGCTACCGGTCTCCTGCTGGTGTATCTGGCCGTTGCGATTGTTGCCACCGCGCTGGCTCTCTGGCTGTTCCGTATCCGCCGCAGTGAACGTGCGGGTGTTGCGTTAGCGTTTACGCGCGCCAAGCTGCCGGTCAAGGTGTATATGTGCCTGTTTATGGGCGTAGCGTTTGGCATTGTCTTCAGCATGATCGCGGGCAACTTCTGGTTCTGGGCTGGTCTGGTGATTGGCACGGTATTGACCCATTGGGTTGTTGAAATCGTTTATGCATTCGATTTCCGTGCGATTTTCGGTAAACCCTTGCATCTGGTGGTTATTTTGGCGGTATTGTTTGCTGCGATGCTGTGCATGCGGTTCGACGTGACCGGCTACGACACATGGTTGCCTGCTCGGGATCGTATCCAAGCGGTCAGCATAGACGGTGATGAAAGCGAAATGCTGTCTGAAGCAGCCAATATCGATGCGGCATATCAGCTGGGCGAGATTGGCGTGCAGGTTAACCGCGATGCACTGCGCAAGGAGGGCACATACCACAGTGTCCGTCTGACATTCCAGTTGGGCAGCCGCACGGAAAGCCGGAATTATATGGTGCCGGAAAATGATGCAGAGGTAAATGCGCTGCTAAACCAGATTTATTCTTCGGCGGAATATAAGCAGGTCGTGTGGCCGCTATTCCAGGTTGATCTGAACGAAAAAGCTATCTATTTGGATGTGTACAGCAATGCAAGCGGTTATAGCGTGGCTGGTTCGACAGCGGATGAGGATGCTGTTCGGCAGATCATCACCACATTACGTGAGGAATCGCTTGCCCGCAAGGAAAACGGCTTGCCAGTACTGCGGCTGGAAATGCTGAATCTGGATCGTGAGGAGTTCCCCAGTTATCTTGGTGATGCCTATGTGACCGCAGAGGACGAAAAGACGCTTGCTCTGCTGGAGCAGCTTACAGGTATCAAACCGACAGCATTGACAACGGAAAATGTCAAGTTAATTAACCTGCAGTACAACTATCAGTATGGAGATAGCAACAATTATTATACGGAGACCGTCCCAGTCACCGATCCGGCAGACATTGCTGCATTGCTGAAGAACGCATGCAACCGAGATGCGATGACCTTAGGCAGCCTGCGCAGTGCAATCAAGGATGGGTTTGCGTTTGATGCGCGCACGGATGATATGGAAATTGTTGCATGCGTAGATCAGGATGGTGTAGAAGATTACTTCCAGCTGGTCTACGCGGACGGCGCATGGCCGGAAAACATCATCGAGAAGTACCGCCCGGATTTCACTTCGATTGCTGAGACCGGCACGACCGGCGAGATGGCCAGCGCTGTGGACACCGAGGCGCTCGGATGAAACGGCGCGATGTATGCGGCGTACTCGTCCTGCTGGTCTATATGATGGGCGTCGGGCTGGTGACTGGGCCGTCGCTTTATCAGATGCTGGTGGGGCGGCTGCCGGAGCCTAAGCTGGAGCTGATCCCATTTGCGGATATTGTAACAGTCTTGCAGGACACGGATACACCCGGCTTGGGTGCATTCACCAACATTGTTGGTAATCTTGCGTTGCTCGCGCCGTTGGGATTTCTGCTGCCACTGTTCTGGTCGTGTTTTAGCAAGGCAAGGCATACGATTCTGTTCTCGGCCGGGTTGTCTCTCAGCATTGAGCTGATCCAATTGATCGCGGGAGGTGTGACCTCGGTTGACGATCTGATTTTGAACACGGCGGGCGCGGCGTTCGGTTATGCGCTGGCAAAGCTGCTGCTGCGTGTCCGTCCGCGACTTGCACCGCGACGTGACAACCGCGCAGCATGGGGCTTTCCGCTCGCATGCTGGCTGATAGTTATTCTGTTGGCGACCGTTACCGATGTGATGGCACTTGGGCTGATTTGCTAGGATAGAGAGTACACGGATAGAGAAAGGGAGCGCCCTGTTGGGTGCTCCCTTTTGCCGTATTATAATTTCATAGTCAAGGAAATGCGGTGCGTTTTAGGATCAGCCGACAGCACGGCTACATCAACTACGTCGCCGACCGTTACGACCTCGGATGGATGCTTAACATATCGGTTGCACAACTGTGAGATATGCACCAATCCGTCCTGATGCACACCGATATCAACGAATGCACCAAAGTCTGCAACATTACGCACGGTGCCTTTCAGCTTCATGCCGGGCTTCAGGTCTTTGATATCCAGCACATCGGATCGCAGCAGCGGGGGTGGTAATTCGTCGCGTGGGTCACGGCCGGGCTTTTGCAGTTCCTCTATAATATCTGTGAGTGTCGGGACGCCGACGCCACAGCGTTCGGCAGCATCGGACAGGCCAATCTGTTTTACACGTGCGGTCAGCTCGCTGATTTTACCCTGTGCTGCGTCTGCGACTGTGTAGCCGCATAGCATCAGCAGGGTTTCGGCAGCCTTGTACGCTTCCGGATGTACGCCGGTGCGGTCGAGCAGGTTTTTGCCGTCCGGCACACGCAGGAAGCCTGCGCACTGCTCGAACGCCTTCGGGCCGAGACCTTTGACTTTTTTCAGCTGTGCGCGGCTGTCAAAACGGCCGTTTTCTTCGCGCCATTGCGCAATGTTTTTGGAAACTGTCTGGCTGATGCCCGCAACGCGGCGCAGCAGGGCGGGGGAAGCGGTATTCAGATCCACGCCGACCGCGTTGACGCAGTCTTCGACTACGCCGTCAAGTGCTTCGCCCAGCCGTGCCTGCGGCATGTCGTGCTGATACTGGCCGACACCGATCGATTTGGGATCGATCTTGACCAGCTCAGCCAGCGGGTCTTGCAGACGGCGAGCGATGGATACTGCGGAGCGAAGGTTGACATCAAAATCCGGAAACTCTTCCGCGCCGAGCGGCGATGCGGAATAAACCGACGCACCTGCTTCAGATACAACCATATAGTCGATGCCGCCGCCATGCTCTCGGATGAAATCCGCGATGAAAATTTCGCTTTCCTTGGATGCTGTGCCGTTGCCAATGGCGATGCAGGTGACCTTATACTTGTCGCACAATTGGCGCAGTACACGTTTTGCGTCTTCGGTCTTTTTAAGCGGTGGGGTAGGATAGACAACTGCGGTATCAAGTACTTTGCCGGTTTCATCCACGACGGCAAGTTTGCAGCCGTTGCGGTAGCCCGGATCAAAGCCGAGTGTTATGCGGCCGCGCACAGGTGGCTGCATCAGCAGTGGCCGCAGGTTGAGCGCAAAGGTACGGATGGCCTGTTCGCTTGCTGCATCGGTCAGTTCACTGCGTATCTCGCGTTCGAGCGAGGGAAACAGCAGCCGCTTCCAGCTGTCCGCGCAGACTTCGCGCAAAAACGCGGCATATGGATTTTTGGGGTGTACCGCTGCGCGGGCAACCATGGCCAGTGCTTCGGTTTCGTCACACTCCAGTGTGACTTTCAGCTTGTTCTCTTTCTCGCCGCGATTGATTGCCAGCACACGGTGGCTTTGCAGACGGCGTACTGGTTCGGAAAAATCGTGATACATCGTGTAGACAGTATCGCTTTCATCGCAACCAGATGTACGGATCGTGCCTGTACGGTGAATTAGGGTACGCAGGCGGCCACGCAGCGCGGCATCATCTGACAGATCTTCTGCAATAATGTCGCCCGCGCCTGCCAACGCTTCCTCGGCGCTTTCCACACCTTTATCTATATCCACATAGGGCTGGGCCAGATCATCCAAAGAGACAGACGTATCGCGCGCAGCGAGCAGGGCTTCTGCCAGCGGCGCCAGCCCTTTTTCGCGTGCCATGGATGCACGTGTGCGGCGTTTGGGGCGGTAAGGTCGGTATAGATCGTCGAGCGCGGCGAGCGTCTGCGCGGCTATGATGGCAGCGTTTAGTTCATCGGTCATTTTGCCTTGCGCTTCGATTGCGCTGCGGATCTCATCGCGGCGGGCGTCCAGTCCCCTAAGGTAGGTCAGCCGTTCGGCAAGCTGACGGATGGTCTGATCGTCCATCGTGCCGTGCATTTCCTTGCGATAGCGTGCAATAAATGGAACGGTATTGCCGTCATCGAGCAGTTTAACGATGTTTTCGACGTATTCCTGCTTTTGCCCGAGTTCACGGGCAAGGATTTGTATAATGGTATCCATGAAGAAGCTCCTTTTTCTGACTGGGTTTTATTGTACCACAGATGGAAGTGCATGAAAATAAAAACCGCGCTGTTTTTTACAGCGCGGAAAGATCGTTAAATAAATATATTCTGTACGAGATACATATACAGCGCAGTTCCTGCGCCGATCGACAGCAGGTTGTTACGCTTCCATATATGCAGCAGTGCAGTAACTGCGATGCAAAGCAGTTCAGGCGCGCCATGTGGTGCGGCCAGCCAGTTTACGTTCTTTAGGCAGTAGACGACCAGCAGCGCGATCACCGCGGGCGGCAGCGCTTCGCCCAGATAGCGGACAATGGGCGGAATGGGTTTTTTGCCGTTAAAGAGTAGAAACGGGGCGACACGGGTGGCAAAGGTACACACGGCCGCAACCAAAATCATAACGATTGCATGCTGTGCAGTCATTGCGCCACCTCCTTTGCCAAACGGCTGCGCAGTGCAATCAGCATGACGCAGATAGCAAGCATTGCAGGCAGGATAAAGTTGTCCGGCCCGAGAATGGCGAGTGACACAGCTGCCGCACCAAGACCGAGAAAAGCGGGGATATGCTGCTTGGAGGATAACCACTGTTCAATGAAAATAACAGTAAACAGCGAAGTCATCGCAAAGTCGATGCCGGTCGAGTCAAATGGCAGTATGCCGCCCAGAATAGCGCCGATCACCGAACCGCCGATCCAATAGCTGTGGTCAAGTATCGCGATCCATAGCCGCATAGCGTTTGGATCGACACCGTCCGGCGTACGCAGCGAGCAAAGCAGGGAATAGGTTTCGTCGGTTAGCGAAAAGATCATGTACCACTTGGCAATGCCCATCTGATGGAAGGTTTCGAGAAAGGAAAGCCCGTAAAAAATGTGACGGCAGTTGAGCAGTAGTGTCATAAAAGCAACCGTGACAAGTGAGGCATTCGCAGCGAGCAGAGAAACGAGCAGATATTGGCCTGAGCCGGCATATACGGTCAGGCTGGTAAAAAACGCCCATGGGGACGTATAGCCAATATCGCGCAGCATTACGCCGAATGCAAAACCAATAAACAAGTAGCCGCACAGCACCGGGATAGTCGTGATAAAGGCGGGGCGCAGGGCTTTTTTCATAGGGATCACCTACTTAGGGAAAATGGGCAGTAGAAAAGCGCCCTGCAAGCAGAGCGCTTTGACAATTTCAACGGGTTCGCGTCTGCAATCAGATCGCGCGGGTTACCTTGCCGGAGCGGAGGCACCGAGTACACACGTTGATATGGCGGGGAGTACCGTCAACCAGAGCCTTGACACGACGAACGTTCGGCTTCCAGGTACGGTTGGAGCGACGATGAGAGTGAGAAACCTGAATACCGAAGGTCACGCCCTTGCCGCAAATATCGCACTTTGCCATTTTCCTGCACCTCCTTCTCTTGTGCATTGCATAACGGATATTATAATACCACAACAAGGAGTAAAAAGCAAGTTATTTTTTACAAAAAAATCGCTTTTACAAGTTTTGAGGCTGTGACGCTGGAAATCGTTGAAAAGTAGGGGAAAAGGGGGTATAATACAATCATCTTATCGCCTGCCGTTGCGGAAGGGAGTATGATTTATGCAGTTAAAAGAGTTCGGCGTCAGTTTGGGGGAATTGATCCAGGAGTTCAATTTCGAGGTGGTGTACGGGCCGGACGGCTTTGAAAAAACCGAGATCACAAAGGATGACGTCAATCGCCCCGGCTTACAGCTGGCGGGCTTTTTCGATTATTTTGATCCCAACCGTATCCAGATCATGGGCAAGGTGGAATCAAGTTATGTTGAGCGTATGGAGCCGGATGCGCGCCGTGACTGTTTTGAACGTCTGTTTTCCACCGGTATTCCGGTGCTGATCATTTCACGCAACATCGACGTGTTCCCGGAGTGCATGGAAGCAGCGCAGAAGTATGGTGTGCCCATCGTGCGCACCAATGATTTTACTTCGACCATTATGAGCGCGATTATTGCCTCGCTGAAGGTATATCTTGCGCCGCGCGTAACGCTGCATGGCGTTTTGATCGAGATTTACGGCGAAGGCGTTCTGCTGCTGGGCGATTCGGGCGTTGGTAAGTCCGAAACGGCTATTGAGTTGGTCAAGCGCGGCCACCGTCTGATCGCAGATGACGCGGTCGAGATCAAACGTGTATCGGATAAGACGCTTGTCGGTACAGCGCCTGAAGTGATCCGTCACTTTATTGAGCTGCGTGGCATTGGTATTGTCGATGTGCGCCGCATCTTTGGCGTTGGTGCAATCAAGATGACCGAAAAGGTTGAGCTTGTTATCAACCTCGAACCGTGGGAGGAAGGCAAGCAGTATGATCGTCTTGGCCTCGATGGTCAGACCACATCGATTCTGGATATTGCTGTGCCCAGTATGACCATCCCAGTCAAGCCCGGCCGTAACCTCGCGGTTATTATTGAGGTCGCTGCGATGAACGACCGCCAGAAGAAGATGGGCTTTAACGCCGCCAAGGAACTGCAGGAGCGCATGCTCAAGCAGTATGGCAACTAAATTTGATTGAAGGAGCATTTCATGCAAATCGTAGCAGACCTGCATACCCATACCATTGCAAGTACACATGCGTATTCCACTTTAGCTGAGATGGCACGCGGCGCGAAGGCGCGCGGCCTGATTGCCATTGGCATCACGGATCACGGCCCGGATATGCCTGACGGACCGCACGAGTGGCATTTTTCCAACATGGATATCTGGCCGCGCGTAATTGATGGCGTGACTGTGATCCGTGGTATCGAATTCAACATTTGTCCGGGCGGCGCATTGGATCATATCCAAGAAAAGAGTTTGCTGCCGGTGGAGTTTGCTCTCGCATCGTTCCATGAGTGTTGCTTTGCCCCTTCGACTAAAGCGGCACACACAGAGGCGTTGGAGGCAGTTCTGCATGATCCGCGTGTCAATGCGTTCGGCCATCCGGGCAACAGCAGCTATGATTTCGATCAGGAATACATCATTTCCCGCTGCAATGCGTTCGGCAAGGTTGTGGAGATCAACAGCAATTCCTTTGCTATCCGCAAGGGGAGCCGAGAGAATTGTACTGCAATCGCGCGTCTGTGTAAGCAGTATGAGGTGCCGATCGTGGTGGACAGCGATTCCCATATAGAATATCGTGTCGGCGCTGTGGAAAATGCGCTGACAATGCTTGAGGAGATCGGTTTCCCGGAAGAGTTGGTCATTAACAGCAGCCGGGAACGTCTGGATGCGTACTTCCGTAGCCGTGGGCTGCATCTATTTGAGTGAAGGGAAGGGTAAACTATGCGAATTGGCATTGATCTGGGTGGTACTTCTGTAAAGGCGGCACTTTGCGAGGAAGACGGAACACTGCTTGGGAAGCAGAGTATTCCGACCCGTACGGGAGATGCGCCCGGTCTGTGTGCAGATATGAAACTGTTGGCGCTGGCGCTATGCGGTGAGCGCGGCATTTCGCCTGATAAGGTGACGAGTATTGGCATCGGTGTGCCGGGGTCCTTTGATAAGGAAACCTGTACGCTGAAATTCGGCACGAATCTGGGCATGAATAATGTCTGCTTTGCCGATGCATTTCAGCCTGAGTTTGCCTGTGCAGTGCAGTTGGATAACGATGCCAACTGCGCAGCATTGGGGGAGGCGACCGCTGGTGCGGCGCAGAATGCGCGCAACATGCTGATGGTCACATTAGGTACCGGTGTGGGCGGCGGCATCATTATCGATGGCAAGCTGTATACCGGCTGCAACGGTATTGCCGGTGAGATGGGGCATATTGTCATCCAGCGCGACGGTGAACCGTGTAACTGCGGGCGAAAAGGGTGTTTGGAGGCATACGCTTCTGCATCTGCGTTTGTGAAGTTTGCTGAGCGAGCGCTTGCAGAAGGCCGGGAAAGCATATTGAGCAAGAACGCGGGTCATTTGGACGCTAAGACGATTTGCGACGCAGTCGATGCGGGCGATTTGCTTGCACGCGAACTGTTTGATGATTACTGCGTCAACCTTTCCAGCGGTCTTGCCAGCTACATCAATATTTTCCAGCCGGAGTGTGTGGTGCTCGGCGGTGGTCTTGCCGGATATGGTGAAAAACTGCTGGAACCGCTGCGCCGTTTGACGATACCGCAGACCTTCCGCAGCGATAAGTGCAATACGGAAATCGTATGCGCATCACTGGGAAATGACGCCGGCCTGATTGGCGCTGCCATGCTTTGATAAAAAACTGAAATATTGTAACGGGGCATTTGTAATATTACAAATGCCC
>OERW01000079.1_pt1 | contig 46417 bp, 42 predicted proteins | sample 1540091 | NCBI WGS metagenome assembly OERW01 (sample SAMEA3891889, study PRJEB23780) | metagenome | biome: terrestrial biome; feature: animal house; material: Caecal content | place: Italy | collected 2015-05-05 | reverse complement strand
GCAAGTATACGCTGATTGAGTATAGCAAGGATAACAAAACTGAGTATTTGGGTGTCCGTTCCTCTCATGGACAGGTGAAGCTATATAACAAGGCTTTGGAGCAGAAAATAGAGGGCGATTTAACACGATTAGAGATTACAATGGACTATGAAAAGGCCACTTGGGTTGAATTTCAACGTATTTTTCCGCGTGTTTTTTCTGTTTCTGATGCGTCACCGCCCAAAAATTTGTCTGGTACGGATTTAGTTTTGTTTTTATCGTGTTCTGAAAATCCAGAGTATTTGCGTCTTTTGAGGTATGATAAGCGCAAAAAAATTGAGCGTTTGCTCGCAACAAACGCCCAATACATAAAGCCCGATGAACTTCTTTACAGGGGTATTTTATCACAGATTTTGTATTATGGCAAGAATGTAAAAGCTGATATGTGGGCAGATTTTGCAGAAAATTGTATTGACGATGATATTCCGGATGCGTGGACGAAAAAGGAGTTTTCGCCGATTTTGGGCGATCAGGTTGATTTTGAAAAGGGTGTGTAGTATGGTGGATAAATTAACGCTTGCAGAGGTATTAAATTGTTGGTATTTAGAGTTAAAAAACCCTGATTTGCCGGATTCTCGCAGTTGGCGTGATTATCTGACGCCATACCAAAAAAATCTTGTCGAGATCTGGGAAAAACAATTTGATGCCGGGTTAACTGATGTGCCGGTTAAGGTTAAGCGCGAATTATAACAAAACAGCGTCTTTTGTATCTTTGGCGCAGCGTTAGGTGAGTGCCGGCAAAGCAAGCCCTTGCAGGCCTGCAGGCCGCCAGGGCGCATGTTTGCCGGCACAGGTAATTATACAAAAGAAAAATTTTGTATAATTGAGGGGATATATAATAGAACAAGAACGGCCCGGATAACCGATTTTCCAGTTATCCGGGCTTTTTCGTTTTCTCATTGCCACGACACTTTAATTGGGCTTTGATATGTCAACCTGACTGCTTCATTAGTATTATAGTTTTCCAAGTGATTATTATGTAAGGTGCTTTGATGCTTTGACCAAAGTTGTAAACCAGCTTCGTCCAAAACAACCATTTCATAGCTGACAGAGTCTCGAAATCCGGTTTCTTGGTTATAACCCTCAAACGCAAATGCTAATTTACCATTCTTGTAATCCATCGCATTTCCATCCAGGCTCCATGGCACATAAGAATAATCCAGCGTATTTGTTGTCTGCATGTCAATGTGAAATGTTCCATCACCGTTTGGCAACAATACGGTCACAGTATGATCTAGCAATGTGACAATAAAGTCTTGATTTTCGATGATATTGTAACTTTCGGACTCTGTGGTCTGAATCGCCAGCCGCTGCACTTGCTGCATCGTGTCTATTGAAATCACAGTCAGATAATAGGTGTTTTTCATTCTTGTATACAAGAGCATGAATTTATCGTTTTCCCACTGACTCAGCTGAATAAATTCCTCATTGGGATCAATCGGAAAAGCCATACGCAGGCTGTCCAGTTGTAAACTACCGTTTTCTATTGTCTGTGTAACACCTTCTCTCAGCTGCTTAACCTGACCACCTGCGTAATCCAGCGCATAAATACCGTAACCGCCAGGGATTAGACTGGTATCCATGATTTGACCATTGTTGGAATGGTTATTGAACGTAAAATAACAGGTCTTCGGTGTAATAATGCCTTGCGAATAGAAACTGAATTGATCGCCCTCCCCATTATTACTCAATCCAGTAGAATAGATATAACCGCTGCTATCCTTTTCGAGTGAAATAGTGGCCTGCTCTGTAGAAAGCACCGGAATACGGAAAAACGACTCCATTTTATTGCTTACGGCCATTTCCTCCGTACTATTTTCACTCCAAACATTAAACGCCAGATTTATTCCCTCGACATCAATAAATCCTGCAATCGGATAATAATCGCAGTAATCGGAAAGCATGATCGTTTTTGTCGCTTCCTGTCCGGGTACAGCGCTTTCATATAATTCTTGATAGGCCAATTCCAAGCCAGAACGCTGATTTTCCGGAATATCCATATAGTTAGAAGCGCCGGTTCCAACATCAGAAAAAATCTCAACCCCCCGATAAGATGGGTCGCCTACTTCGGATTGCTCGCTTTGATAAAAACGATAATCTGTCTTTGTCTGTGGCACACTATTTTGTATTTGTGTCATAGAGTCCCAGAAAAGATGATTTTGGTATGTTGCGTATGTCTGCACTGTCAATCCCTCTGCTGTTGCAGGATCTCCTGCCAGTACAGTTTGCGTAAACTGTACTTGATCATGCGGCGAATAAACCGTTAAAGCACACCAGACGACAGAAGACGTGCAAAGCACCAGCAGCACAATCAATAAACCCAATGCTTTGCGCATAGCTCATTCCTCCCCACCCGAAATATCGTCCAGCGCACGACTGACACGGTCGGCGCTGTAATGGTAGGTCTGCTTGATGTACTCCATCAAAGGCGTGCCTCTTTCTTCTAGATCACTTGCTGCAACATCGCCCACGATTTGTCCTTGACGGATTAGCACCGCACGGCTGATAAAATTGGATACCTCCTCTATCAGATGCGTTGACAGCAAAATGGCTTCGTTCGGTTCCAATATACCAAGTAGCACCTTGTAAAAATCCTCACGGTTAAACACATCGTTGCCGGCAAATGGCTCATCCATCAGAATATAATCCGCCCCCTGACAGAGCGCCAATATGACCTCAAATTGATTTTTCTGACCAGTGGAAAACCCGCGCAGTGCCTTGTGCATTGGTAGCTCAAAAAAGTCCATCAAACCGGTAAAGCGTTTTTCGATAAAGCGCGGGAAATGCTCTCGATAGAACTGACGGTGTGCTTCTGCAGTCAGGTTGGGGAAAAAAGAATGCTCACTTGTAGCAAAAGACAGTCGTTCTATATTATTGCAGGTGATGGGAGCGCCATTGAGCGTGATACTGCCATTATATCGCAGAAAGCCAAGAATACATTTCATGAGCGTAGTCTTACCCGCACCATTCTCACCAAATAAGCCAATAATCTCACCTGAACCGATCGTCAAATCGATCTGCTTGAGTGCCTCTTTTCCGCGCAGCTTCTGACTTATTGAATAGCTTTTGCTTACATTTTTAATTTCTAACATCATAATCCCCCCTATGGCAAGCATTGCGTGGGTGTAATCCAATAGTACAAGCCCCAAAATAACAGCTTGAGCAACAGCGCAGACAGCAGGCTGATTGATGCTCCCAACAGTGGCAGCGTGATATCGCGCCGTAGTAGCTCCCATCGCTGCGGCAGGCGGCGCATCAGATAAATGCTTTTGCTTCCGCCAGTATAATATCTGATATGATGCAACACTGCGCTGGCAAGTGAATAAAAAGCTACGAGGTAAAAAAGCCAAAGCGCATAAAGTAATATTGCATCAAACGGCAACATGATAGCTCCCGTTCGCAGCACCCGATCCCTGCCGATTTGATCAAATAAATTATCATAGGCAGTGCGCAACCTGACACCATAGACCAATACTGCGCAGCAGGTTGCAGCAGCCAAACCGACACACAGGTTTTTAATTTCCTTTTCGATATTCGTGCCTGGCGGCGCATACCGTGATAAATCAATTCTCATCATCACTTGCCACCTCCTCTGCGTTACACCAAACATCCCAAATAGTGTAGGCGATAATACATAAATGGAACAACGCCAAAAATACGTCGGGCGCTAAGCTGCCAAGCGTCCGCTGGAAAAGCCAAAGCGCGGAAATCAATGTCAAAAGCAGTGGTGTTGCTTTATGACCATAGCGTATCCGAACAATGGCATCCGCCATAGAAAATGCCAGAGCAAGAAATGCAGTCAATAAATAAATCCAGCGACTAACCTCTTCAAGCGGCAATATGCTGTGCAGGAAATCGCTGCGGTAAAAAGCAAGAAACAGCGCCTGACCTGACAGATCATTTGCAGAAGAAAGGGATAAAAAGTACTGGCAAATCACCGTAGATACAATTATTTCAACCATCCATAGAAGTACAAAACAGCAAAAGCATGCCAAGCTATGCCACAGGAAAACTGCACGCTCCGAGATCCGAAGACGACGAATGGTATAGCCACCGCCATATGTACGCGATAACATCGAAACCAACAAAATAACACCGCCAAAAAAGACGAATCGCCAGTGTGCAGACTGCACGAGAGCCTCCAATGTGCTTACACCACGCTGCACCGACCACAGGGACAACCCAGTCTGTACTGCTGCCATCAATACCATACTACTTATGAGTGGAGCGATCGAACCTCGCACATATAACATCAGCACAGAAAGATGTTTGTTTCCCACATCTGTTCCTCCTCTCAATCCCAAAAATCCTCAATCAAGCGCAGGGCTTCCGTCTTGGATAATCCCATCTGCTTCATTGCTTGCACCACGCTTTTTGCATCATTTTCCAGTAATTCCGCCCGGATACGCGCAGTTTGACATTCATCAAGCACCATACAGCTTTTCGCACCGGTATGGGAATGCACCAGTCCCTCGTCCTCAAGCTGACGATATGCTTTTTGCACAGTATTGGGATTTACACCTAACAATGCACTTAGCGCACGCCGGGACGGCAGTTCATCGCCGTTGCATATTTCACCTGCAACCACACCTCGTTTAAGATACAACAAAATCTGCTGATAGATAGGGATCCCCTCCTCCATGCGGAACCCTTCAAACGAAATCAATGTGGGATCCCTCCTCTCACAAACCGTGTCATATATATAATACAGTTCCCTCTAACCGTATTATATCCATAATACGGTTTATGGTCAATGAAACACACGAATATTTTCCTAGCGTAGATATAGAAAAACACCTGACAGAACTGTGCATTCTGTCAGGTGTTCACACACCCATCTAAATAATCAATAACCTGTGCGATTGCATGATGGTCGTTGTCTCCTACACATACATCGGCACGCTGCAAAATATCCGACGTAGCATTGGCTGGAACAAAGCTAACTGCTGCATATTCCAACATCGACAGGTCGTTATCACTATCCCCAACCGCAAAAACACGCTCATGTGGCACGGCGCAGTCTGCAGCAATTTGCCGTAGCGCTGTCCCCTTCCCTACACCAGCGCGCGTCACTTCACAGAAGGTCGGCATAGTTGCAACAGCGCTGAAAGCATCTGAATATGGTGCTAAATAAGCCCTCAACACCGCGATTTTATCCGGTGCGCCCGTAAAATTGACTTGACACCATCCAGAAGGGTCGGGCAATGCAGACGTTGGGACACAAGTGTAATCCAAATGCAAGACACGCATGTGGTGATCGGTCTCAGCACTCATACGACAAACCAGAATATGTTCCGGCAAAAACACCTCGCAGCCAATCTGCGGAAACCGTTCAAGAACCTCTTCGATCAATGCGTATGACTGCACCGGCATACCGGCACAATGCAACGGCTGATGCTGTGCATCCATAATCAGGGAGCCGTTTAACAAGCTAAAAGGTGCATTGACTGGCAACTGGTTTAAATAATCAGTTACAGCAGCAAACGCACGACCAGTTGCAAGAGAGAATAAACCGCCTTCATTCACAAAATAGTGAATTGCCTGCAAATTTTCAGGCGAAATGCAGCGGTCGCTATCCAACAATGTGCCATCCATATCGCAAGCAAGAAGCATGCCTTCAAATTTCCTCATGACATCTTCTCCAACTTCTCAAGAATCTGCACGAAATAGTCCGGAAGAGGCGCCGTAAAATGCATTTTCTGACCCGTCACCGGATGGCATAATGTCAACTCCGCAGCATGCAGACACTGTCCGCCAATATCAGCAAAACGGTCTTTTTTCAAGCCGTACACCGGGTCGCCAATAATCGGATGGCCAACAGAAGCCATATGCACACGAATTTGGTGCGTGCGCCCAGTTTCCAGCTGGAACGCCATATGCGTATATCCCTGAAAACGTCGTATTACAGTATAATGTGTGACTGCTTCTCGGCCCCCCTCAATAATCGCCATCTTTTTACGGTCGGTTTTGTGGCGTGCGATCGGCTTATCGATCGTTCCGCTATCCTCCCGCGGACTACCAACTACGACCGCTTGATAACCACGGAATGCCGTGTGCGCTGCAATTTGCGCTGCAAGGCTCTGGTGTGCTGCATCGTTTTTTGCTACAACCAGCAAACCGCTTGTATCTTTATCGATACGATGCACAATACCAGGACGATGCTCACCATTGATACCGGATAAGCTGTCACCGCAATGGTACATCAACGCATTGACCAGTGTGCCGGACCAGTTACCTGGCGCTGGATGCACAACCATGCCCCGTGGTTTATTAACCACAATAATGTCGTTGTCCTCATACACCACATCCAGCGGAATATTCTCAGGGAGCAAATCAACCTCACGAAGTGCAGGAAGCGTAACTGTGATACATTCATCACCAATAAGTTTGTAATTCTTTTTGAGTGGCTTACCGTTGCAGCAAACCGCCTGCTCTGCCAGCAGATTCTGCACCGCCGACCGGGTAAGCCCGTCCAACTGCTCAGCCAGCCAACTATCTACGCGAATACCTGCCTGCTCAGCGGAGGCAGTCAGCGTAATTTCATTCATGGTTTTCGTTTTCCCCCATGTCATCTGGTGTAGCTGTTTCGACTTCGTCCTTGTGCATAAACAAGAAGTAGATTACAAACAATGCGCCACCAACACAAATAAATATATCTGCCACATTAAATACAGGAAAATGAATCAGGCGGAAATCGAACAAATCAACCACAAAGCCGTGCACAATGCGGTCAATCGCATTACCGATCGCACCTGCCGCAACCAGAACAAGTGACCAACGCCCGAGTGCATTTTGCATCAAACCTTTATGCAGCACAACAATGATCGCAGCTGTGATAACCACAGCCAGCGTAACAAAAATCCATCGTGAGTCAAACTGTGCAAACATACTGAACGCGGCGCCACGGTTTTCTACATAAGTGAGGTGGAACACACCGTCAATCAATGGGATTGTCTGCTGTGCCTGCAAACTGGTCAGCGCCCAGTATTTTACGCCCTGATCCATTGCAATCATCAGCACAGCCAAAAGGATATATAGCATTTCAGCCCTCCTTTATCGCTCAAAAAGGGGAACAGAACGGAGTCTGTTCCCCTTTCCCTTTGTTTTTCGTCAGCCAACAACCTTAGCGCAGCGTGCACACAGGCCGGGATGCTTTGCATCCGTACCAACCGATTTAGCCTGCTTCCAGCAACGCAGGCACTTTTCACCAGTTGCACGTGCGACCGCGATCTTCAGACCGGGCAGATTTTCACTCACCATGCCCTCGCCTGCACCCTCGACAACCGAAAGCTCGGAAACGATGCACAGGTCAGCCAGATCCTGACCGCATCCGTTCAGCAACGCTGCATTTTCCGCGTCTGCAAATACCGTCACACTCGCCTCCAGCGGCTTGCCGATCGTCTTTGCATTACGCGCGCCCTCGAGCGCTTTGTTGACATCGTCGCGGAAAGCAGTCAGCTTAGCCCACTTGTCAACATCTGCTTCAGCAAAGGCAAGCGCTTCATCTACCACCGGCATTTCGTTATAAGCAACATTGCGGATATCGTCTTCAGCAGTATGCGGCATAGCCTGCCAAATCTCGTCCGCCGTGAAGCAGAGGATCGGGGAAAGCATACGCACCAGCGCACTCAGAATACGGTACATCGCCGTCTGCGCAGCACGACGGCTCAGGCCGGCAGTCTCGTCGCAATACAGACGATCCTTGATAACATCCAGATAGAAGTTGGACAAATCGACAACGCAGAAGTTGTGGATCGCATGGAACACGGTATGGAACTCGTAGTCCTCGTAGCCTGCACGAACCTTGGCAACCAGATCATTCAGACGCATGAGTGCCCACTTGTCCAGCTCAGGCAGCTGGTCATACGCAACCAGATCGGTCTTAGGATCAAAATCAAACAGGTTGCCCAGCATATAACGAGCCGTGTTGCGGATCTTGAGATAGTTCTGCGACAGGTGTTTGAGCATGTCCTTGGAAATACGCATATCCTGCCGATAATCCGAGGAAGCAACCCACAGGCGCATAACATCTGCGCCATACTGGTTCAGGATATCGTCCGGAGCAATGCCGTTGCCCAGCGACTTGGACATCTTCTGACGTTCCTCGTCAACGATCATGCCGTGCGTAATAACCGTCTTATACGGCGCCTTGCCCTGCGTCGCGATCGAAGTCAGCATAGAAGACTGGAACCAGCCGCGGTACTGGTCATTACCTTCGAGGTAGACATCAACCGGCGTAGACTGGCCTTCGCGGTTTTCGATAACTGCACGCCACGACGAACCAGAATCGAACCATACGTCCATTGTGTCGGTTTCCTTATCAAACTCACCACAGCCGCACTCGCACTTGATGTCAGTAGGCAGAATCTCGGACGGAGCAAGGTCAAACCATGCGTTCGAGCCCTTCTCGCGGAACAGGTCAGCAACAATCTTAATTGTCTGCTCGCTTACCAGCGGCTTACCGCACTTCTTGCAGGTAAAGATCGGGATCGGAACGCCCCAGACACGCTGACGGGAAATGCACCAGTCAGAGCGCTCGCGAATCATCGAAGTCATGCGCTCTTCGCCCCAGCCAGGAATCCAACGGATACCCTCGCAGGCCTTGACCGCATCATCCTTGAGTGCATCAACAGAGCAGAACCACTGCTCAGTCGTGCGGAAGATAATCGGATTCTTGCAGCGCCAGCAATGCGGATAGCTGTGAACGATGTCCTCAATCGCAAGCAGTGCGCCACAGGCCTTCAAATCGTCAAGAATGATCGGCGTAGTCTTTTCGTAGTACATGTTCGCGTACTTGCCAGCATCCTCGGTTGTCATGCCCTTGCCGTCAACCGGAACAATGATCGGAATATCATACTTCTGGCAGACGATAAAGTCGTCCGCACCGAAGCCAGGCGCAGTGTGTACGCAGCCGGTACCGGCATCAAGCGTAACATGGTCGCCGCAGATGACAACACTTTCGCGGTCCATGATCGGATGCTTGGTGCGCATCAACTCGAGATCCGAGCCATACAGCGTACCGAGAACTTCCCAAGAATCAATCTTAGCCGCCTTCATGACGGACTCCGTCAGTTCCTTAGCGAGTACATAAATCTCACCCGACGGAACCTTGACCAGATCATACTCATAAACCGGATTGACCGAAATCGCGAGGTTTCCCGGCAGCGTCCAGGTCGTCGTCGTCCAGATAACGAAATATACATTATCGAGCGAACCGGTGATCGCACTGATCTTGCCGCCCTTATCGTCGGTCACATGGAACTTAACATAGATCGAAGAGCATGGCTCATCCTGATACTCAATCTCCGCCTCTGCCAGCGCAGTTTCATCATGCGGGCACCAGTAAACCGGCTTCATGCCCTTGTAAATATAGCCCTTCTTGGCCATTTCGCCAAAGATTTCGATCTGGGTTGCTTCGTAGTCGTGTGTAAGCGTCAGATACGGGCGATCCCAGTCGCCGATAACACCAAGGCGCTTGAACTGCGTGCGCTGCGTATCGACATGATTGTGCGCAAATTCTTCGCACTTGGAACGGAACTCCGCGGTCGAAACCTTATCTCGATCCATGCCATATGCCTTGATTGCCTGACGCTCGATCGGCAGACCATGCGTATCCCAGCCCGGGATATACGGCGCCTGGTAACCCATCATATTGCGCGAACGAACGATAAAATCCTTAAGGATCTTGTTCAGCGCATGACCCATATGCAAATTGCCGTTAGCATACGGAGGGCCATCATGCAGAACGAACAGCGGCTTGCCTTCGTTCTTTTTCATCAGCTCATGGTAAAGGTCATCCTTCTCCCAACCCTCGAGAAAGCCCGGCTCACGCTTGGGCAGACCCGCGCGCATCGGGAACTCTGTCTTGGGAAGATTGATCGTCTGATTGTAATCCTGCTGCATTGTGCAGTGTTCAGTCCTTTCGCTTGTTACTTTACTTCCTTGGGGTCATAATCGGCGCCAAATTTCAGCTCACCGAAATCAAACTTGCGGGTTGCATCTTCAATCGGAGCATCCGCGTGTTCATCAGCTGCCGGCTGCGCCTGCTGTACAGGCTGCTGCTGCACCGACTGCACCGGCGCAGCCTTAGCGGCCTCCTGCTGCACACGCACCAGATTCTCCGCCTTGGCCAGTTCGACCAGCGCCTTCGCCTGCGCCTGATATACTGCAGAAACGCGTGCAATGAATTCGATCGTATTCTTCTTGGCCGCTTCCAGCTTCTGCTCCTCGGCCTCGATTTCCTCACGCGTATTCTTCACCTTGTTTTCGGTTTCGTTCTGGGCATTGGAGACGATATCCTGCGCCTCCTTCTTTGCCTTATCGATCGTATCCTGCGCGATGGTCTGTGCGCTCATCAATGCGCGGCGCATACCATCCTCAATGCCGCGATATTCTTCAATCTTGTCGACCAGCACCTTCATCTTGGCCTTAAGCGCTGCGTTTTCCTTTTGCATCGCCGCAAATTCTTCCGCGACTCGCTCGAGAAACGCGTCGACCGACTTCATATCGTAACCATTAAAAACTGCTTTTTCAAAGCCAATTTCCTGAATTTCCTGCACCGTCATGATGTTTCTCCTCCGTTTTTTATCTTTGCCGTACTTACGGGAAAATGGTCGGGCACTGCCCGACCACTCTATTTTGTCGGTTATCCGACAGGTTTAAAGCATGTATAAAACCTGTTCCAATACAATCAGAACAAGGAATGCCAACATAAACGCAAAGTCGAACGGACAATTTCGTAGTGCATCGATCCGGCTAAGCAAACTACGGAACGGCTGCACCAACGGTTCAGTGACCAAGCACAGGAACTCGTAAATCTGTGAGCCGCTGCCTTGCACGAACCAACTCATCACAGCCCGCGCAAACAGGAGAAACTCCAGAATACGCAGCAGGCTGCTTACTACATAAATAACTATCGTATTCACAGTGACAAAACCTTAGAAATACATACCGCTGCTTTCCAGCTCATCGATCAAATCGCCCATGATGTCAACATTGTACGGCGTAATGATGTATGTGCTGTTAGCCACTTTTTTGATTTTTCCCTCGTTGGCATAAGCTACACCGCTCAGGAAATCCACCAAGCGACGCGCTACATCTTTATTGGTCTGCTCGAGGTTAAGTACCACCGTACGCTTATCCTTAAGATGGTCAGCGATCTCGGCCGCATTCTCAAAACGGTCCGGTTTGACCAACACCACCGCAAGCTGTGTGGTTGTATTGATATTAACTACCTTATTTCCACGACGGGGCGCAGCTGTGTCCGAGGGTGCGCTCTCATACGGCCGCTCATAGGAACGCTCATATGTAGGCGCCACACTGCTCTTGATAGGCTCTTCGCTGCGCTGACGGGGCAGTTCTTCTTCGAATTCGTCTTCGACGTCCTCGCCCTTTACCCAATCGATAAAGCCTTTGATCGAACCCATGAAAAGTTCCTCCTTACGTTTTAAGGCGAGACGATTTGATACGGACGCGCACCAAAAATCGCCGTGCCGATGCGAACCATGTTTGCACCGCACGCAATCGCCGTTTCGAAATCATTCGTCATTCCCATAGACAAACAATCCATATTTACATTATCGTATTTTTTCGTCAAAATGTCAACAAATACTTGTCGCATTTCATGGAAATAGCTTAAATTTTTCGTCGTTTCATCCGCAATGGGCGGAATTGCCATTAAACCGCGGATATGCAGCGATTCTTTCTCGCTCAGACGTGCGATTGCTTCGTCAAGCTCTTCCAGAAGCAGCCCGCTCTTGGCCTGCTCCCTACCAATGTTGACTTCAAGCAGAATATCCTGCCGCACACCGCGCTTTGCCGCCTCCTTAGCAATCGCTTCACCCAAATGCACCGAGCCGACCGACTGTATAAGCGAAACTTTTCCAATCAGGTATTTGACCTTATTGGTCTGCAACGTGCCGATAAACTGCAAATCTGCACCTTCATATGCGTTCTGCTCATACTTTTCCTGCAGCTCCTGCACACGGTTTTCACCGCAAACTGTGATGCCTGCCGCAATAGCTGCGCGAACACGCTCCGCATCATTCATTTTTGATGCCGCGACCAAGGTGATTTCTTTGGGGTCCCGCCCCGCCTGCTCGGCAGCACGCGCTATCCGCTCCTGCACAGCCAAGATGCGGTCGCGCAATTCAATTTTCTCCTGCTCCGTCATTTCTTCACCACCATATTGTTTTGCAGATTTTTACCACTTACAATGATCTGATCCTGTTCGACCAGCATGTTCACATCTGTTGCACTTTGCTCAACTACGTAATAGTCATCCGCTTCATACAGCTTATTAATAGTCTTAAATTTTTGGAACGACCCGCTCAGGATAAATACACCGGTAGTACTTGTCGTTACACCATCGCTATCTGTCGTTTCCTGAACACTCACTGCCTCCTTCGGCACACGCAATCCAGTATATGTTGCCAAAATGATCTCAATAGGTTGCTGCCGCATGGAAACCATCTCGCTGTTAAACTCCGTTCCTTCCAGTACGAGCAGCGCGGTATCGCTGTTACGTTCCTTCAGCACGGAATACACCGTAACGGGTGTTTCCATGGAAGCCTGCGTAAAATTAACGCGCAAACTTTGTCCCTCGGAAAAACGGGAAGCATCTTCGGCAGAAATCTCAGATACGAGATACCAACTAAATCCTTGGATCATTTTGCCCCAAGCATCCTCGTTAGTACTTACCTGAGTGCTCGTCAATTCATGAAACCGATCTATCGTCAGATCAGACAGCGCATCCAAAGTCAAAATTTCCTCGTAGCCATCTACAATCTCAGAAAAATATCCGGAGCATGGTGCTGTCAGTTGCGTGGTATGGCCTGCAAGCTGTGCGTTCAGGCTATCTCGTTCCTGTATCAAGGCATCGCGCTCAGCAGTGATTGCCGCTGTGTCCGCATTGCCTGCTTCTCGCCGTAATGCTAATGTACGTAACGAACTGGAAGCATTGGACAAAGCGCTTCCCGAACCGTTTTTGGCCTGCTCCGCCATCTGCTGTAACGACAGAATAATCATCTGATCCAGCTTTGCGGCATCCGATCCATCCGCCGCAGAAGACAATGCCGTATCAAGCAGTGTAATACGGTTTTCTAAGGGATCAATCTGCTGGCTTAATGCCAGCGCATCTTCATCCGAATAAACGACCGCAAGCGCTGCATCCTGCTGTACACGCTCGCCACTGTATACGATATGCTTGACCGATTCCCCCGTGCTTCCAGTAACCGGGATTTCATCACGGAAGAACCATCCTTCCGCCATAATGCTATCGTTAACTGTTACCTGCACAGCGGGCGTTGTCTCGTATGTGACGGAAAAAGCACTGTACACCTGCCATCCCAACACAAGCACAACCACAGCCGCGACGATGACAAAAATCAAACGTCCACCCGGCATGCTGCCACTGCTTTTTTTCTTTTTTTTGTTGTCTTGCTGCTGCATATGGAACCTCGATTTTTATATCACTGCGCTACACGTTCCTCCCGTGCTGCATGCAGGTCAATACGCGCCTGTGGTATCAGCGTGGAAATCGCGTGCTTATAGATCATTTGCTGCTTGCCGTCGCTTTCCAAAATCACAACAAAGCTGTCAAAACCTCTTACAACACCGCGCATCTGAAAACCGTTGGTCAAAAAAACGGTCGTTAGCGTCCCCTGTTGGCGCAATGCGCACAGCATACGATCCTGCAGATTCATTTCGTTTCTCACAATGATTCCTCCTAAATTTACATTTTCTGGAATCATTGTACACTTTGTTTTTGCAGATAATCTGTCGCTTCCTGTAAAACGGCTGAGAAGTCCTCCCCACTATTATAATAAATCCAGTGGATGCTGTCATCCCTTTTCAGCCATGTCATCTGTCTTTTTGCATAATTGCGGCTTCGTTGTTTGAGTAAATTCACGGAATTCTCTAGTGTATCTGTACCATCCAATACACCAAGCAATTCTTTATATCCGATTGCCTGCGATGCCGTGCCGGTCAGCGCACCAGAGGAAAACAGGCGTTTTGTTTCTTCCAGCAATCCATCTGCCAGCATCTGATCAACGCGTCGATCAATGCGCTCATAAAGAGTTTCCCGCTGTGCCGGGCAAACACCGATCTTCACTGCGTGATATTTAGGTGCCGGACGTTTGTGGCTCCGGTTAAACTCTCCTATTGTCATGCCGGTCTGCTCATAAACCTCAAGTGCACGGATCACGCGTTTGAGATTGTTCGGGTGCAGTCGTTCCGCACTCTCAGGATCAACCTGTGCAAGACACGCATGTACGGCCAGATTGCCCTTTTCATCGGCAAGCTGCTGATATTTTTGGCGTATCGTCAAATCGGTTTCGTCACCGGAAAATACACTGCACTCAATCAGCGCATCCATGTACAAGCCGGTACCACCCGCCACTATCGGAACCATACCGCGCGATAAAATATCCTGTGCCGCCTTGTCTGCCAATTCGACATATCGCGCGACCGAAAATGGCTCAGCCGGTTCGCAAATATCAAGCAAATGATGCGGCACACCCTGCCGTTCTTCCAAAGTCGGCTTGGCTGTACCGATATCCATACCGCGGTAAATCTGCATGGAATCCGCAGAAATAATTTCTGTATGCAGTTTTTTTGCCAGCGCAACCGACAATGCGGTTTTGCCGCTGGCCGTCGGCCCGCAAATGCAAATCAGCCGGTTTTCCATATTGTTTTCCTCACTGGTTTACGCGCTTAAATAGTTTATCAATCTCGTATTTGGTCAAGCGGACAGTCGTCGGCCGCCCATGTGGACAGGAGCGCACATTTTCATCTGCCAGTACGCGGTCACATAGATCCTGCAGTTCCGTCAGGCTGGTTGCCTTGCCGGCCTTAATCGCAGCTTTACACGCAACCGTATGAATCAAATCATCCAGCCGGTCAGGAACAGCGGCACGACTATGAATCAGCTTGTCCGCCAGTTCACTGATGACCGAAGGTACATCCGCGCTGTCCAAATAAGCCGGAACACTGCGCACTGCAAAGCTATTTTCTCCAAAGTCATCGATCACAAACCCAGCCTGTCGGATCTGTTCGATTCCGGCCTGCACAGCAGCAGCTTCTTCGCCACTCAGCTCAACGACAACCGGTGTGAGCAACTCCTGCTGCGGCATATCGGTTTGTGCACGCAATTTATTAAATAAAATACGCTCATGTGCCGCGTGCTTGTCAATCAAAATAAGTCCATCTGCATCCTCAGCAATCAAATAGGTTTGGAAACACTCACCGATTACACGTGCACCACTGTCAAGAGGGGTAAAAGCTGGCTCAGGCGGTACAACAGCAGGCGCTGGCGCAGATGCAGTTTCCTGTATAACAGGCGCCGGCTGCTCGAATGAGCGATGCTCCGTCATCTGTCTAATACTATCAGATGGTAGTTTCTTTTCTGTCTGAGACACTGCCTGTTTTTCTGTTCGGATGGGCTCTTCTAACACAGGCACTTCATCCGCAGAAGGCTCCTCGCGCAGAATACGCGGAGCAGCAACGTACAAGCCACGCGGTGCAGGCTTAGGTGTACGCGGCGGTACCGCAACAAGAAAGTCCTCAATCACAGGTACCTCTGCAACTTTTTGTCCTGGTTGCACGGTCTGGGAAACAGGTGCTGCAAATCGCTGTTGCACAAATGAAGGCGTGGTTTGCTGCGGCTTTTCCTGCGACTTATCGGCGGCAGCCTTCTCCTTATGCTGTAGTAGAGGAATATTGTCACTGGCTGCCAACGCATTTTTACAAGCCACGTAAACTGCTTCAAATACCGGCTTTTCCTGCGAAAATTTGACCTCAGTTTTAGCCGGATGGACGTTAACATCTACCGCACCGAGCGGAAGTTCAAGGAACACCGCACCCGATGGATATTTTCCTGTAATGATAGCGTTGCGATAAGCCTCCTCAAGTGCGGCTTGCATCAGGCGACTTTTAACGTATCGTCCGTTAACAAAAAAGTGCTGCATCGAACGGTTAGGCCGCCCAGCGTGTGGCTTGACAATATAACCATATACCGCCATACCGTTGCGTTCACATCTGGGCACCTCAAGCATGTTTGCCGTCATGTCCTTGCCAAACACAGCAAACACTGGGGTCACCAGCTTTCCCTTGCCGTCGGTCGAAAAGACCTGTTTGCCGTCCCGGATCAGACAAAACGCGATCTCCGGATGAGATAACGCGGCATGCTGTACAACACCAAGGATATAGCCCGCCTCGGTGAAGTCCTTTTTCAAGAACTTCATACGTGCAGGCGTATTGTAAAACAGATCGCGCACGACGATCGTCGTCCCTTCAGGACAGCCCGCTTCCTCCTGCACCTGAATATCGCCCGCTTCAAGGTGCAAATGAATCCCCGCAATCGCGCCCTTCTGTCGTGTGAACAGATCGATCCGCGTAACCGACGAAATCGCTGCCAATGCTTCTCCGCGGAAGCCTAGCGTGCCGATCGCAGCCAGATCCGCCTCGGTACGCAGCTTGCTGGTCGCGTGGCGGCGAAACGCAACCGGTGCATCCTCGGCCGACATACCGCAGCCGTTATCCGCGATGCGAAGATAACTGATGCCGCCGTTTTCGATCTCGACTGTAATGCGGGTTGAGCCTGCGTCGATCGCATTCTCGATCAGCTCTTTCGCGACCGAGGAAGGCCGTTCGACAACCTCGCCCGCCGCAATCAGATCGGCAAGATGTGGAGATAATTCGTGAATAATTGCCATTTAGGAATCCCTTTCCGTCAGGAGATCAATAAAAGCTGTGCCCACAATCTGGACAACGATATGTGCCGAGCGGGGATTGTTTGCCGCATTTTGGGCAGGTGACCTTGGACTGCATCAAGTGACGATCCTCGTCTGTGGGTTGGAACAGCTCGATCCTGCCGCATTGCGGACATGACATGATCATGACATCCAGTCCGCCAGAAATCAGATTTGGCAGGTCGCCAAAAACCCAGCTAGTTTTGCCAAGCTGAATCGTACTGCAAACAATCGGTTCCAATGGGATTCCGCAGCGTAAGCAGTTTCGTTCCATCGTGCGCCCTCCTTTGTCCAGCATTACAGCATCTTTTTCAGCTCATACAATGCGTTGAGAGCCTCGATCGGGGTCATTGTGTCCACCTGCAAGGCACGCAGTCGCTGTGCAACCGCACTGTCTGACAGGTTTTCCATTGTGATTTGCGGACCTTCGTCCTCGTCAGTCAGTTCGTGCAGTTCCAGTTTTGGCATGGTTGCCTCCAAATCTGCCAAAACCGCCTTGGCGCGTTTGATTACCGTGTTCGGAATACCCGCGAGCTTGGCAACCTCAATACCATAACTGTCATCCGCACCGCCACGCACAATCTTGCGCAGGAATGTGATATCATCGCCGCGCTTTTTTACCGCAATGTTGTAATTCTTGACGCCATCGACCATTTCCTCGAGCACCGTTAACTCATGATAGTGCGTCGCAAACAGTGCCCTTGCACCGACTTTACGCTTATTCGCGACGTATTCGATCACCGCGCGTGCGATAGACATACCGTCATAAGTCGAGGTACCGCGGCCGATCTCGTCAAGAATCAACAGGCTGGACTTGGTCGCGTGCTTGAGAATATCCGCAACCTCACTCATCTCAACCATAAAAGTTGACTGGCCGCTCGAAAGATCATCCGACGCGCCCACGCGTGTAAACACACGGTCAGCCACACCGATGTGTGCGGACGAGGCGGGAACAAACGAGCCGATCTGCGCCATGATGGTAATGAGCGCAACCTGACGCATGTAAGTAGATTTACCCGCCATATTCGGACCGGTGATGATCGCCACGCGATTTTCACCGCCATCGAGCAAAGTATCGTTCGGAATGAACAGGCTGTCGGCCAGCATTTTCTCGACAACTGGATGGCGGCCGTCGTGAATCTCGATCTTATCAGAGAAATCGACAACCGGACAGGTGTAGTTATTGTCACACGCAACCTCAGCCAATGCGCACAGCACGTCAAGCGCTGCTACTGCCTGCGCTGTTTTCTGCACACGGTGTACCTGGTCAGCGATCTGGTCACGCACCGAGACAAACACCTCATATTCAAGCGCGGTCAGCCGTTCCTGTGCACCGAGCACCGTGCTTTCCAGCTGCTTGAGTTCCTCGGTGATATAGCGCTCGCCGTTGGCAAGCGTCTGTTTGCGGATATAATGGTCGGGCACTGCATCAACATTCGACTTGCTGACCTCAATATAATAGCCAAACACGCGGTTATAGCCGATTTTCAGCTTACTGATGCCGGTTTTTTCGCGCTCCGACTGCTCAATCGCGGCAATCTTGCCCTTACCGCCCGAAGCAAGGTCACGCAAATAATCGATCTCTTCGTTATAGCCTGTGCGGATCATGCCGCCCTCACGCAGAAGGATCGGCGGCTCATCAACAATAGATAACTCGACCAGCGCATGAATATCCTCGAGCAAATCCATGTTTGCAGTGATCTCGCGCAGCATCGGCTGCGTAAACTGTGCCGCCTGCGCGCGGATCTCAGGCAGACATTCAATTGCGGACGAAAGCGCACGCAAATCGCGGCAGTTCGCCGTACCATAAGTAATGCGGCCAATCAGCCGCTCCATGTCGAACACCTTTTTGAGCGCATCGGTCAACGCACTTCGTGCAATCACATCGTCACATAGCGCTCCCACCGCCTGCTGACGGCGCACGATATGCAGCGGATTATACAGCGGCTTTTCCAGCCACTGGCGGATCAGGCGCGAACCCATGGCAGTCTTGGTACGGTCGAGCACCCAGAGCAGCGTCCCTTTTTTCTCCTTAGTGCGCATGGTTTCGCACAGTTCCAGATTGCGCCGCGCGATCAGGTCAAGCTCCATGTACTGGCCCTGATGATAAACCTGCAAATGGTTAAGTGCAGCAAGGCTCGCCTGCTGCGTTTGTTCCAAATAGTCCAGCAGACCGCCTAGGCCCTGGATGGTCTGCGGCAGATCGGTTAAACCCTCCGCGTCGAAATCCTCTATACCAAAATGTGAACGGATACGTTCAGAAGCACGCTGTGTCTCAAAACAGTCGTCCGGCATCGGCTCGATCAACGCTTCCAAGCGTTCTTTTAGAAAACCCAAAAAGGCATCCGCAGTTGCAGCGACACCGCCGACCAGCACCTCGCGCGGCGCAAACCGACCGAATTCGCTCGCAATCTCCTGCCAGCTATCCGAACCCGTTGTCCAGACCTCACCTGTCGTGATGTCTGCAAAGCAAACACCGATGCCGCCTTGCTCAGCATACACACAGCCGAGGAAATTATTGCGTCCTTCTTCAAGCATAGACGCTTCGACAACCGTTCCGGGCGTGACACGCCGCACAATCTCGCGCTTGACCAAGCCCTTGGCGAGTTTAGGATCCTCAACCTGCTCGCAAATAGCAATCTTATAGCCCTTGCGTACCAGCTTTGCAATATAACTTTCCGCACTGTGGTACGGAACACCGCACATCGGCGCACGCTCCTCCTGCCCACAGTCACGGCCGGTCAGCGTCAGCTCCAATTCACGGGAGGCCAGTTTGGCGTCCTCGAAAAACATTTCATAGAAATCGCCCAGACGATAAAACAGGATATAATCCTTATTTTTATTTTTGATCTCAAAATATTGCTTCATCATGGGCGTGAGTTCGGCCATAGCGGTTACCTCTTTCTATCTTTTCTGCGCAAACAAACAGCGCAGGCTGGTTTTTTCAATCGTGGCTTCGATAAATGAACCGATCTCGATCCCTTCTCCACGTACGCAAACGAGCAGATTCCCCTCTGTGCGCGCGGTATATGGATAATCCGGTCCCTTGGCCGTGCCGTCGACCAGCAGGCGCAATGTCTTACCCTGATAAGCGGCCTGTCTCTGGGCTACGATATCATCCTGAACTTTCAGCAGACGTTCAAAACGATTCTGTTTTTCCTGCGGGGTCGCGTTATCTTCGTAAGATGCAGCAGGCGTGCCTGTGCGCGGCGAATACAGGAAGGTAAACAGCAGATCGAACTGTATATCTTCAACAAGCTGCAATGTCTGCTCAAAATCCTGCTCCGTCTCACCAGGGAAGCCAACGATAATATCGCTTGACAGGGTAATATCTGGCATCTTGACGCGCGCATCCGCGATCAGCGCGCGGTACTCAGCCGCTGTATAGCGACGGTTCATGCGACGCAAAATCTCATCGCTGCCCGACTGGAACGGCAGGTGCAGCTGCTTTGCCACCTTGTCACATTCGGCCATCGCGTCAAACAGGCGCGGCGAAGCGTCCTTTGGATGGCTGGTCATAAACCGCAGCCAGAAATCGCCCGGCACAGCGTTCAGCCGCCGCAGCAGATCGGCAAAGTCGATGTCCAACCCCAAGTCCTTGCCATAAGAGTTTACATTCTGACCAAGCAGCGTGATCTCCTTGTATCCAGCCGCAACCAACTCTCGCAGCTCCTTTTCGATTTCCTCCGGACGGCGGCTGCGCTCACGCCCACGAACATAGGGCACAATGCAGTACGTGCAGAAGTTATTGCAGCCGTACATAATCGACAGCCATGCCTTGGGACCCTGCGCACGCAGCACAGGCAAGCCCTCAGCGATGTCGTCCTCGCCGCCGATGTCAAACACACGCTTTTCCCCGGTCAGCACGCGATACAACAGCGACGGAAAGCGCCAGAGCGCATGTGTACCAAACAGCAAGCTGACCTGCGGATAGCTTTTCTTGATCTTTTCGACATTTTTCTCCTGCTGCGCCATGCAGCCGCACAATGCGATGATGACCTCAGGCCGCCGTTTTTTTAGATGGCTAAGCGAGCCGATGTTGCCGAACGCACGATCCTCCGCATGCTCACGCACCGCGCAGGTGTTGAACAGGATAAAATCCGCGTCATTGACATCATCGGTCATCTCATAACCCATTTCGCGCAGCATGCCACGGATACGCTCGGTATCCGCTTCGTTCTGCTGACAGCCAAAGGTGTGAGTATAAGCGCGCATCTGCTTGCCGCCGTTCATCGACGCAATCGCATCGATATAGGTAAACTGGCTTTGCAGCTGCTCGTCAGAAACGGTAACAGGCATCTATGTGCCTCCTTTTATCGGAATGGAGTACCGTCTGCGGTAAAGACATTCAGACGGTGATAGGCGCAGAACGGCAGCTCAAACTGCGGCAGATACTGCCGGATGGCGCGAGTCAGATATTCGGGGCTGAGATTATCATTTCCCGCCGCGGTCGTCACGACCGCTGTGACCGCGTCTGTGCCCTCGGTAATCGTCAGGTCGCGCATCAGCTCTTTCATGTTGACTGTCTTTTCACCGCGCTTGCTGCGCTTGACGATCTCGACCTTCTGCCGACCGAACAGCTCACGCACCGCGGGTACGAATCCGGACGGCACGCCGTCCTCAAAGCTCCAAGTAATGCGATACTGTGACCACGCGATCGTGCCAACTTTCATGCCGCCGTCCTCGAGCGGATATATCTCGATCGCACGCAGGCCTTCAGGGAAAACATCGTTGAGCGCCTCAACGGCATTTTCCGGCACGGCCTCCGCCGTGATATTAAAATCCAGAAATTCACACTCACCTGAGTAGCCGGTCGACAGCGGCAATGCGACCGATACGTAAGCGTGCTGATTAAAGCCTTCGGTAAACCATAAAGGCATCTGGCAGCGCGCCATCGCGCGCTGCATGGTGTGCATCAGGTCGAGATGGGAGATGTACTTAGCTCTCCCCTCCTTGGCAAACTTCATGCGTGCTTTAAACATGGCATTTGCCCCCCTTCAGCAGCGCGTTTGCGCCGCAGCCCGCACACTGCTGCATGCAGTCCGGCGTGATAACCGCATCACGAGAGCGCTCCCACTCACGTTTGAGATGCTCTTTGCGCGTGCCGCAGCCGATGTGATCCCACGGAAATACCTCGTCGAGCGGGCGCTGGCGGGACGCATAGAAAGCCGGGTCAAGCCCGCAGTCAGCAAAGGCCTGCATCCACTTATCAAAATCAAAGCACTGATCCCAGCCGTCCATTTTGCAGCCGCGCTGCCAAGCAAGGTAAATGGCCGCGCCCTGACGGCGGTCGCCGCGGGCAATGACGCCCTCCAAAACCGAAGTCTTGGCGTCGTGCCAGTTGTAGGTGACGTTACGCGTGCGCATGATCTCTTTCATGTGCGCCTGCTTTTCGACGAACTGCTCAAGCGTATCCTGTGCGTCCCACTGGAACGGGGTATGCGGCTTTGGCACAAAGCAGGACGCCGATGCTGTGATGCGTACGCCGCGCGCGCGGTTGTTGGTGTTCATGCGCCAGCAATAAGCAACCTTCTTACAGATCTCGGCGATGCCGTCGAGATCCTCGGTCGTCTCGGTCGGCAAGCCGATCATAAAATACAGCTTTACATTGTTCCAGCCGCCTTGAAACGCGATCTCGCAAGCGTGAAGCACGTCCTCTTCACGGATGTTCTTGTTGATGACATCGCGCAAACGCTGCGTGCCCGCTTCGCAAGCAAAGGTCAAACCGCTTTTGCGTGTTTTCTGAACGCGCTGCATGAGTTCCGCACTAAAGCTGTCCGCACGCAGACTGGGCAGCGACAGACTGATATGCCGCGGCTCACAGTAGTCGAGCATGCACTCGGTCAGGCCCGACAAGTCGCCGTAGTCACTGGTCGACAGCGAGGACAGCGAAATCTCCTCATAGCCCGAGTTTTTAAGCACGGCTTCGGCCTGCTTAAGCAGCGTCTCCTTGGATTTGGTGCGCAGCGGACGATAGGTATGTCCCGCCTGACAGAACCGGCAGCCGCGCGGACAGCCACGAAACAGCTCGATCATGGCACGGTCAAACACAATATCGGTCGACGGCACGACAAAGCTCTCCGGATAATACATCGTGTCCAGATCCTGCACAATACGCTTCTGCACCATGGCAGGTGCGCCGTGCGTCGGTGTAACATGGTCGATGGTACCGTCATCATGATAGCTAACCTCGTAAAGCGATGGCACATACATGCCCTCGATCTGCGCAGCGGCGATCAGGAAGTCCTGCTTGCTCCACCCCTCGCGCTTAGCCTTGCGATAGAGATCGGTAAACTCGAGCATAATCTCCTCGCCGTCGCCGATCATGAAGAGGTCAACAAAGTCGACAAGCGGCTCCGGGTTATAGGCGCACGGTCCGCCACATGCAACAAGATGCTTCAGCTCGGTACGGTCTTTCGCCAACACCGGGATGCCACCAAGGTCGAGCATATTGAGAATATTGGTGAACGATAACTCATACTGCAGCGTAAACGCAATGATATCAAAATCGGTCAGCGGATCGCCGCTCTCCAGGCCATAAAGCGGAATACCCGCCGCACGCATCTCGGCTTCCATGTCGATCCACGGCGCGCATACGCGCTCACACCAGATGCCTTTCTGGTCGTTAAGCAGACCGTACAAGATGCGCGAGCCGAGGTGGGACATAGCAACCTCATAGGTATCCGGGAAACAGAAAGCAAACCGTAAGTCTACCTCTGTTTTATCTTTCATCACCGATCCCCACTCGCCGCCAACGTAACGCGCCGGCTTCTGGACACGGGATAAAATGGCTTCCATTTTTTTCTGCAAGGCAGTTTCCTCCAAAACAAAATACGTTTTTATTATAACACAAAATACGAAAAAAGGCTATACCGACTTGATCGGTATAGCCTTGCTTTTCGATTTATCGAATACCGAGAATACGCGCAGAATTAAACACCGTCAATACGGTCAGCAGTACATCGGCTGCGATTGCCTGCCACATGTAGGCAACGCCAACCACCGTCAGCAATGCAAGCACGATCTTAACCAAGATCACAACGACCATATTCTGCAGCGCAATGCTATGCGTACGGCGGCAAATGCGCAGCGTATCACTCAGCCGCATCAAATCATTGGTCATAACCAGAATATTGGTCGCCGAAGCAGACTGCTGAGATCCGGCAACACCCATTGCAATGCCAACATCCGCCATCTTCAGTTCCTCGATATCATTGACACCGTCGCCAACATAGGCCGCCGTACCATCCGTCGGGATCGTACGCATCAAAAACTCCATCTTGGATGCTTTCTCCTCAGGCTGCAATCCAAAATGTACGGTGTCGATACCAATGGCTTCCGCTGTCTCATGTGCAGGCAGTTCCGTGTCTCCGGTCAGGATAACAGTGCGCAGCACGCCCTGATTTTTCAATTCCTTGATCGCTTCCGCTGCCTCAGGCCGCACAGTGTCCTCTAGAACAATCGCACCGGCATAATCGCCTTCATACGCAATATAAACTACCGTACCGCGGATATCCGGCACACCCTTTACACCACGCGAAATCATCAGGCGGCGATTGCCGGCCAGAAGGTTTCGATTGCCAATACGCGCACGTACACCACGGCCAGGAAATTCTTCGAATTCACTGATCTTCTGCGGAACGCCCTGATATGCCGCCACAACCGCGCGCGCCACCGGATGCTGCGACAGTTGCTCAGCTGCAGCCGCAAGCGCAAGACAGCTTTCCTGATTAAAGTCCTGCGTACCGTGAATTTCCTTGACACGAAGATTCCCTTCGGTCAATGTCCCGGTCTTGTCAAAAACCACCATGCGCAACTCAGCCATTTTTTCAATCGACTCACTGCCCTTTACATGTACGCCCTTCTGCATCAGTCTGCCGCTGCCGCAAAGGAAGCACAGCGGTACGGAAATAATCAATGCCGTCGGACAGCAGACCATCAAAATACACAGCGCACGATAAACCCAATTCCCCATTGACGTGCCGGAATAAAACAGCGGAGGAATAATGGATAACAGCACTGCCAACGCGATTATTACCGGAATAATGCGTGACGATCCTTGCATCACGCTGTTTTCCAGCGCTGCTTTACACTCCTTGCCGTCTTCCTGCACGCGCAGGATTTGATTGACAGCACAGTCTTCAAACCGGGCAACCGCGCGCAGCAACAGGATAGAACCTGTATACAGACTACCCGCGAGCACCTTCACATTTTTATTTACCTGCACTGGCTCACTGTTGCCAGTCAAAACGGTATCATCTACTGTACCCTCGCCGCGCAGTACGACACCGTCGATCGGAACACGCTCACCGGAGCGCACCAGCACAAAATCGCCAACGCGGATTTCAGCAGGCGTAACCTGCCGCTCCTCGCCCTGCATATTGACAAGCGAAGCACGATCAGGAATAAAGCCAGTTTGCTGCGTAAGGGATTTATGCGTTGAACTAAGCACCAAATCGCTGACAATTTTGCCAACTCCATGCAGCATCAGTACAACAGTGGCCTCCGCACGATTTCCCAACAAAAACGCGCCAAGGGACGCAATGGTAATCAGCAGATATTCGTCAAAATATCTGCCGTGCGTAAAATGATATGCTACCTTCGAGACAACCGGAAGAACAGTGATAAGGTAAGCAATCAGGTAAAATACAACGCCCGCCCTTGTTTGCTGCAGAAAAACTCCGACTAACAGAAAGATGGCTGCGATAGCAAGACGAATCAGCGTAAATCGCATATCCATGGGCGACATAGCCTGATATGGAATTTCACTTCCGGATGCACCACGCTTGGCATTTTCACGCCGCAGCCGGGTCTGCTCCCGGCGACGCATACGCGCATGATACTGCGCCTTTTCAAGCAGCGTCATCCCATCAGTTTCATCTGCCGCGCTATCAGAAACCGTCAGTGCAGTCTCAGTGATTGCAGGAATGCCGTCCTCTTCCTCCAACTCAGGCACGTCTGCACCCGTTTCCGCATCACCTTCAGCCTCTGCATCAGGCTCATCCTCCTCGGCAGTCTCAGATTCATCAGCCTGTTCTGGTGGCTCCGACTGCTCGTCCATTTGTGGCACCTGATCCGTTTCTGTCGGCACAGATTCCGATGTATCTTCTGCTTCCGAAACACTTTCCTCTTCCGCTGCCACTGCTGCTACCGGCGTGAGAGCATCAACCTGAGCGGTAGCATCTTCGAGGTCACTAAGAAGGTTTTCCAGCAATTCGGTAGGAGACGAAGAACTGTCCCCACCACCCTGCGACGAAACCTGTTCATGCGGCTCCGCCTCCGGCTGTCCCGTGAGACGGTTATTCGTATCACTCATTCATCTATCCCTCCTGCACATGCGCAATGCCCTGAGACAGAATCACCTGAATATGGTCATCGCAAAGCGCATAATACACTGTTTTTCCTTTTTTTGTGCTCTTAACCAAACGCGCCTGTTTCAAAAAACGCAGTTGATGTGAAATCGCAGACTGGCTCATGCAAAGCAGCGCGGCGATGTCACACACACACAACTCTCCGGCAACCAATGCGCATAAGATACGCAGCCGTGTCTTATCCGAAAATGCTTTGAAAAAATCCGCTGCTGCCGAGGTAACTTCATCTCCCGGCATAGCATCACGCGCCTGCGCGACTGCATCCGTGTGGATCACATGCTCCTCACAACATTCGGCTTCCATGTTAAGACCAATGTGGGCCACAAAAATCCCTCCTGCAGCACATGGATATCTATTAAATAATAGTAGCATTGAAACCCGTTTCTGTCAAGAATTCAGAAAAATATCCACAATCCGCAACGTAATAGGGAAAAGGCGGACGCTTATAGCGTCCGCCTTTTGAAACTCACAGTATAATACAGATTAATCCGCCGGCACTTTCGTTAATGATCTTCTCAAGCGTCTCACGTATTTTCCCACGTGCATCATCCGGCATACGGCTGAGCTTGTGGGATAGTTCTTCACGCACCAGCTCATTGAGGGATTTTCCGAAAATATTGGTTTGCCAGATTTTTTCCGGCTGCTCCTCAAACTCACTGAGCAGATAATGAACCAGCTCTTCCGATTGTTTTTCCGTACCGACAATCGGATTGACTTCGGCCTTGATATTGGCACGCATCATATGAATGGAAGGCGCGGACGCACGCAGCCGTACCCCATACCGCCCTCCTTGCCGCACGATTTCAGGTGCTTCCAATGTCAATTCATCGACAGTCGGCATCACGACGCCATACCCTGTTTGATAAACCTGATCAAGCGCACCGCGCAGTTTTTCATATTTGCGCTGTATATCTGCAAATTTTCCCAGCACCCCAATCAGGTCGGCAGTATCATGCACCTGTATCCCGGTCTGCTCACCGATAATACCGTAAAACACCTGCTCCGGTATTTCCACACGTAAGCACGCTTCACCGGTTCCCAATGCAAGGCGGTCAATATCAACTCGGTCGACGTATTCGTTCTCACCGATTTTCTTGCAGATCTGCTTCATGTCATGCATTTTAGCACTGCACTGTGCAGCTGCACGGACTGACTGATAAATGCTCTGCCGCACCTTATGTTGGGGAGCCAGCGCACTGAGGTATCTCGGCAGGACAAACGCAATCTGACAGATCGGGAATTCATACAACACGCGCCGCAAAATATCCGCAATCCCGGCTTCATCCAGTTCCATGCAGTTGACAGCGACCGGATCAACCTGGTGCTGTGTGCGCAGTGCCTCGCAGACAGCCTTTGCCTGTTCCCCTTCCGGCTCTGCCGAATTTACCAGAACAACAAAAGGCTTGCCCAATGCCCTCAACTCATCAATGACACGTTGTTCTGCCGGGATATAGTTTTCACGCGGAATATCGGTAAAACTGCCATCTGTCGTGACTACAAGTCCTATGGTCGAATGTTCGCCAATGACCTTGTGTGTACCAATTTCAGCTGCTTCCGCCAACGTCATTGGCTGTTCACGCCATGGCGTGGACACCATTCGAGGCTTGTCGTCCTCCATGCCGCCCAATGCGCCTTCCACCAGATATCCTACGCAGTCAACCAGACGTACCCGGCATGAACCACCCTCAGGAAGCGCAATCTCCGCGGCCTCTTCTGGAACAAATTTGGGTTCTGCCGTCATAATGGTCCGTCCAGCGCCTGACTGCGGCAACTCATCACGCGCCCGCTCGCGTTGATACATGTTATCCATGCCCGGTAAGACCATGGTTTCCATAAATCGTTTGATCAGCGTGGATTTGCCTGTACGGACAGGGCCTACCACGCCAATATAAATATCGCCGCCTGTGCGTGCGCTGATCTGATTATAAATCTGATGATCCAAAGTTCTCCCTCCTTTCAAATCTGGATCGGGATAAGCAGCACCGTATGAGACACCTGTGCTGTGTCCGCAGGCAGATCATTTGCCTGCCTGATCGCATCTAAGGTTGTGCCGCATTGCTTTGCAATTTCCCAAAGCTGCTGCTCTTCCTCAATGTATCTCAATAACAGCGTCGTTTCATTCGCCTTTTCCTTGGGTTCTTCTGCCTCCAACTGCGAAATGTGCCGAAATGCCACACGCGATTCCGCCGATACTGCTCCCGTCGCCGTCAACTGCATCAATAAACCTGTTTCACCCGCCGCAGCAGCACGAACCGATAGTTCTACGCCGGAAATCTCGCCTGCTGCGGAGCAAGGCATAGTTGTGGGCAATAGGCAGTCGATCGCATACAGCTTTTGATCGTCACTTAAGTATAGGGCCTGTATTGCTGCCGTAATCTGAAGTTCATTTTCTGCCCCACGCTTCACACCACAACACACCGCTTCAGCCGCAATCACATGCGACACATGCTGCGCCGTCGCAATCGTTTCACTAGACTCAACGGAAAACGGTACGAACGGCGGCGTTGAGTGCAGAGCGATCTGTTGTTCACTCATCCGAAGGGTTCGTCCCGGCACATACAAATCGCAAATACGTTGCAGCGTATGTGTACGCCGAATACTAATCAAGGCCGAAGCAGAAATCGTATAGGATAAAACACCATCCTGTTCAACATCGCAATCCATTTCGCGAACCGTCAGTTGGATGTCGATCTGATCCTCTTCATTTGCTTCCGGCAATTCTGTAATCTGCGTAAATGGCGTCGTACCAGATAATACCCGCACAGCACCATCCTGCTGCAATGCAAGGCACTGTACAGCTGCCTCACCTTTGATAACAACCTTTCCTCGCATGGCGCGGCATTCTCCCGGCCGCAGTGTGCAGCTGGCATGTAAAAGTGCCATATCTTCCGCCTGCTGCACTGCGATATCATCCAAAATGGTAATCGGACTGGTACACACCTGTTCCGTTAAGGTAACCGTTGCGTTTTCACACAGCAGCTCGACAGAAGGATCGTCCGTCCCCTCCGTAATTTCACAGGCCGTCATGCAATATCCGTCTACCGCCAGACGGAGCTGCACATTGATGCTCAATTTACGGCTGTTTACAGCCACAGCCTCAACCGATGCGACCTTGCAGGATACCATACAAACAGTTTCCGCATCCATGCCGTCGCATTCCTCAATATGCGCGAAACTTACCGGTACAGTCAGCCGCCGCAATCCCTCACCTTTTTCCGGTTCATACAATACCACCGTCTGTACCATACCGGATATCAACAGACGGCCGCTCTGCGGCGACTGATCCCGCACGGCTGCCATGCCGTAAGCACACACAACGCGTCCAATATCCGGAAACGTATCCGGCACGATCGCATCCGCAGTTTCGCTGCCGGTCGAAAGGCGGGAAAACCGTTTATCATAATAGCGGATGCTTGTTTGATTCAGTTCCATCGAAGCTGTCTCCTCCTTTTCGCTGCTCTCCTGTATCAACGATATGTCCACCCTGTCCGAAATATGAAATAAACATTTTCCCGGCATAAAATTTGTTTTATTTTCCTTGACGGCCGCAAAGAAATCCATATAATAAAATTAGAATGATTCTAAAAAGCCGGTGTGTTAATCGTGACCAAGTATGCAAAAAAAATTTTAGAGATCATAAATGCCTCTCATAGTCATATGACGGCGGAACAGATTTTTGAACGATTGCGTGAAACATATCCGGCGGTAGTGTTAGCCACTGTATACAACAACTTAAATCGTCTTTGTGAGGAAAACCGCATCCGAAATGTATCTGTGGAGGGGATGCCTGATCGGTATGACCACATCCAGCGGCATGACCATCTTGTTTGCAAAAAATGCGGTCGGCTATTGGATATTGACCTTGGGGATCTGACCACACAACTGGAAAACAAAGCAGGAATCCCTATATTATCTTATGATTTAAAATTACTGTATATCTGTGAACACTGCCAAAAGGAATCACACAAGAAAGGATAGTGAGTAAATTGGAACATCTGCCTTTATCCATCCGCGTTCCTATTGAAGCGGGCAATCCCAGCATTGTACGCTGGGAAGAAAAGTGTATTCGTTGCGGCATGTGCAAAGATGTCTGTGCCAAGCTGATGGGGGTGCATGGCACTTACACTTTGGACGAAACCGGCGGAAAAGCCATCTGTATTTACTGTGGACAATGCGCCAACGTTTGTCCGGTAGACAGCATTACAGAGCGCGATGAATGCCAAAATGTCCGACAGGCGATAGCCGATCCTAAAAAAGTCGTGGTATTCAGCACTTCCCCGTCCGTCCGCGCCGCACTCGGTGAAGAGTTCGGTATGCAGCCCGGCGCCTTCGTGGAAGGGAAAATGGTTGCACTGCTTCGTGCCTTGGGCGCAGATTATGTGCTGGACACAAACTTTGCAGCAGACCTCACCATTGTGGAAGAAGCCAGCGAACTGATCCAGCGTATTACGCAAAAAGACCGTCCGCTTCCTCAATTCACAAGCTGCTGTCCCGGATGGGTCCATTACGCAGAGATTTATGCACCGGAGCTGCTGCCTCATCTTTCCACAGCGAAAAGTCCCATCGGCATGCAAGGCCCCACCGTCAAAACCTACTTCGCAAAAAAGATGGGGATAGACCCCCAACAGATCGTACATGTTGCTCTTACCCCGTGCACCGCAAAGAAATTTGAAATCCGACGGGAAGAAATGCACGCGGCTGCCGACTACCACAATGTAAAAGGGATGCGAGATACCGATCAGGTGATCACCACCCGCGAATTGGCACGATGGGCCAAGGAAGAAAACATCGACTGGAATACACTGACAGATTCCACTTACGACTCCCTCATGGGAAAAGCCTCTGGTGCCGGTGTGATTTTCGGCAACACCGGTGGTGTAATGGAAGCGGCCCTTCGCACTGCATACACATATCTCACCGGTCAGGAAGCGCCTGACACATTGCTGCATCTCACCCCTGTCAGAGGGTATGAGGGCATTCGGGAAGCACAGGTGAACATCGGAGATCTTGCGCTTCAAGTTGCAGTTATTTTTGGTACTGCCAATGCTCGCGATTTCTTGCATCGAATGAAAGAGAACGGAAAGCAATACCACTTTGTTGAGGTCATGGCATGCCCAGGCGGCTGCATAGGCGGTGGCGGGCAGCCAAAAGATTTGATGAAAAATGCTGATGAGACACGTCAAAGCCGAATCGCTGCTCTGTATCAGCGGGATGGTTCTATGTCTCTGCGAACCAGCCATGAAAACCCTGAGATCAAAGAGGTATACGAAGCTTTTTACGGACACCCGTTAAGCGAGATGGCTGAAAAAATGCTTCATACCACCTATCAAAACCAAAGCGGCCGTATCAAGAAAACCACTGAAAGATCAAAGCAATCTCCTTCCCCGACCCGTCATGTTGAAGAGCAAGCGAAAGGAGCAAACAAAAGCATGAGTAAATGGAAATGTAAAATTTGTGGTTATATTTATGAAGGCGAGAGCCTGCCGGAAGATTTCACTTGTCCGATTTGCAAACAACCTGCCTCCGCTTTTGAAAAGATTGAAGAAGCGCCTGTTAAAGCAGGAAATAAATACGCCGGAACGCAAACCGAAAAAAATCTTGAAGCGGCGTTTGCCGGAGAATCGCAGGCACGCAACAAGTATACTTATTTTTCCTCCGTTGCGCAGAGCGAAGGATATGAGCAGATTGCTGCATTATTCCTAAAGACTGCGGAAAACGAAAAAGCGCATGCAAAGATGTGGTTTGAAGAACTGGGCGGATTAGGCAACACAGCAGAGAACCTTCTGCATGCCGCCGAAGGCGAAAACTACGAATGGACGGATATGTATGACGGCTTCGCCAAAACTGCGGAAGAAGAAGGCTTCCCTGAACTGGCTGCGAAATTCCGTCTGGTCGCCACGATTGAAAAACGGCATGAAGAACGATACCGCGCGCTGCTTCACAATGTAGAAACTGCTCAGGTTTTTGAAAAAAGTGAAGTAAAAATGTGGGAATGCCGTAACTGCGGCCATATTGTGATCGGAACCGCAGCCCCGGAGGTATGCCCTACTTGTCTTTACTCTAAAAGCTTTTTTGAGATCAACTGCGAAAATTATTAAGTTTCAGAAAGTAGAAGCTTTGCTTCTTGCTTTCTATCCACCCGAAATAGCTCGCATCCAAAAAGAAAAAGCCCGACAATTTGTCGGGCTTTTTCTTTTATATACGCTTGCTCATCTTCTCGCTGTATTCCGCGCGGAATGCAGCAAAGGTACCGTTATCAAGTGCGTCGCGGATCTCCTGCATCAGGTGGTTGTAAAACCAAAGATTATGCATAACCAGCAGCCGCTGGGACAGCATCTCCCCGCTCTTGAGCAAATGCCGCAAATATGCACGGCTGAACCGACGGCAGGTTGGGCATTGGCAGCCTTCTTCAATCGGACGATCATCCGTCTGGTATTTGGCATTCATGATATTGAGGATGCCATTATGCGTAAACAAATGACCATGGCGGGCATTGCGCGTCGGCATAACACAGTCGAAGAAATCCACGCCGCGCGCGACACCCTCAATGATATTGGACGGCGTACCAACCCCCATTAAATATCGCGGCTTGTGCGCAGGTGCATGCGGCAGCACCACATCAAGGATGTGATACATGACCTCTGTGCTTTCCCCTACTGCCAGACCGCCAATGGCATAGCCAGGCAGATCAAGCTCTGCGATCTGCTGCATATGCTCGATACGCAAATCGTCGTATGTGCCGCCCTGATTGATGCCAAACAGCATCTGGTGCGGATTGACGGTATCCGGCAGACTGTTCAGACGGTCAAGCTCCGCTTTACAGCGGCGCAGCCAGCGCGTCGTGCGGTCGATCGAATTTTTAACATATTCGCGCGGTGCCGGATTTTCAATACATTCGTCAAAAGCCATCGCGATATCAGAACCAAGGTTAGACTGGATGCGCATGCTTTCTTCCGGTCCCATGAAGATTTTTCGGCCGTCAACATGGGAATGAAACGTTACGCCCTCTTCACGAATCTTGCGCAATGTCGCAAGCGAAAAAACCTGAAATCCGCCCGAATCCGTCAGCATCGGGCCATCCCAGCGCATAAACTTATGCAATCCGCCCATCTGTTTGACAATCTGGTCGCCCGGTCGGACATGCAAGTGATACGTATTGGATAGCTCGATCTGGCAGCCCAGCTCCTTGAGGTCAAACGCGTCTACCGCGCCTTTGATTGCGCCCGCGGTGCCAACGTTTTGGAAAACCGGCGTCTGCACCGTTCCATGCGCAGTATGAAAGACGCCACGACGGGCATTTCCTTCGGTTTTCAGTAGTTCAAATGTTCCGATTTGCATAATTCCCTCTTTCAGTACAATAGCATTGAATCGCCAAACGAGAAGAATCGATATTCTTCCTCGATTGCTTGCCGATAAGCTTCCATGACCATCTCACGCGTCGCAAACGCTGAAATCAACATCATCAGTGTAGACTCGGGCAGATGGAAGTTGGTTACCAAATGGTCAACCGCTTTGAAGCGATAGCCCGGATAGATGAAAATATCCGTCCAACCGGACTGCGCGCGCACATGCCCATCCTCATCTGCAATGGTCTCGAGCGTACGGGTCGCCGTGGTGCCAACCGCCCAGATCTTTCCGCCTGCCTCACGTGTGCGGTTGATCAGGTCAGCCGTCTGCTCGTCCATTATATAATATTCCGAGTGCATCACATGATCAGTAATCTCGTCTTCCTTAACCGGCCGGAATGTACCTAAGCCGACATGCAGGGTAACAAACGCCAGATTGACGCCCTTTACTTTAAGCTGCTCAAGCAGCTCCGGCGTAAAATGCAGACCGGCCGTCGGCGCAGCAGCAGAGCCGGGCGTTTTTGAGTATATTGTCTGATAGCGCTCCGGATCATCCAGTTTTTCCTTGATATACGGCGGCAGCGGCATCGTGCCAAGCTTATCAAGAATTTCAAGGAAAATGCCGTCATAATGGAAACGGATGAGCCGGTTTCCGTCCGGCTGAACAGCTTCGACCGTCGCAGTCAGCAAGCCGTCGCCAAACACCAGTTCCACACCCTCGCGGGCTTTGCGTCCCGGGCGTGTCAGACATTCCCACAACCCGTCGCCACGGTCAATCAACAACAGAACCTCAATCGGCGTGGTTTTTCCAACAGCATGCCCCATCAGGCGCGCCGGGATAACGCGGGAGTTATTGAACACCATGCAGTCACCCGGCTGGACATATTCCAGCAAATCCCGGAAATGCCGATGCGTAACCGATCCATCCGCACGGTTCAGCACAAGCAGGCGCGACGCATCGCGCTGTTCCAGCGGATGCTGTGCGATTAACCGCTCCGGTAAATCAAAATAAAAATCACTTTTTTTCATGGATAAAAGCAAGGGTGCTCGTTCATTCGAGCACCCTTGATGGACGCCTCCTTTGCGTGTTTGGATCAGCCGGCGATACTGATGCCGGTAAAGTAGAATTTCAGGATATCCTCATAATTAAAGCCCTGCTGCGCCATTCCATACGCACCCCACTGGCTCATACCAACACTATGTCCCCAGCCAGATCCTGTAAAGGTGTAGCTGACAGGAATGGTATCCGGGTCATCGCCATCCTCCGGCTGCCCATCCGTATCCGGATCGATCGGGTCTTCCGGATCAACTGCTCCCGCAGAAATGGACTGTACAATAACCGTATCTGTCTCTTCATCAAAGTCAACAAAGAAATCAAGCGCGTCGCCCAAATCACGCAGCATATAATAGTTATTACCATTGACGCGATAGCCGGTCAAGGAAACACTCTTGCCATCCAGAACAATCGTGGAATCAGATGCAGACAGATTCTGAATAATAGACGAAACCGATCCTGTCATCTCATCACCTGTTTGCTGATAAGCCTTGCCGCTTGTCAGCACAATGCGGTTATTCTCCGCATCCCAAGTAACATCGAACTGGCGGTCGGTCCCGCTGAGCAAATAAGCTACGTCACGCAGCTTATAATAATTGTTGCCTTCAATATTATAGCCTTGCGGATCGACAGTTTTCCCGTCAATTTTGATCGCATGCGTAGACGGAGTTATTTTCAGGCTGGCAGGCTGCGGCATCGTGGTTGAAACAGGCGTCACAGCTGCGGTTTTCGCCGTATTTGCTGTGATGGTGTAACGGATACTATCCAAACCAAATACCGTCCGCGTATCATCCTTGGAAATCACAACCTGCTTGCCGTCGGTATCAGTGACTGCCACCTCGTTAACGTTATCCGTGTCCGTACGCTTGGTCACCTCGACGTTTGCCACAGTGCCGATCGAATATCCGGCAGCGACCAGCTTCTGACGAACCTCGTCCGCTGTCAGCGTTACGCTCCAAGAGCTGTCATAAGTTTCATATGGATCTACTTTGCCCTGTAAGTAAGCATAGTCGCCGCCCCAGACATTCGCCGCATCCTCCGTTGCACCACCATCCGACGAGAAGAAGTAGCCGACAACAAGGTCGCCATTATAGGCAAGGTATTCACCACGGGTTGCATCCACCGCAGAGTCCGATAATGTTGTTGCGCGGTTTGCCCCCAGATAAACCTGGCAGTTGGTCGTATTGCAGAGATCATACCCTTCGCTCTCATGCTTATGGGTGCCCAATGCAAACGAGCGAGCACATACTGCCTGTGCCTTCTGTGCCTCAATCGGCCAGTCTGCACTGATCTCATACGGGAGAACGCCTTTCACGTACTCCTCCAGTCCAACATAGTTTAGAACAGTAATATTGCTGCCGGAAGCACGACGGTAAACAAAGTCACCATACCACTTATATCCCTTAAACCAGGTCAAGGTGCTGTTCGGACGAATTGCAATATGATCCGCGCCTGCAGCTGAGGTATACAGTACAGTGCCCGAAGCAGTATCACTCACCTGAAAGGCATCGCCTACCAGCTTGATCGTAAGCTGCGAAGCAGAAACCGTTTTGCTGCCCGAAAATGTCGTGCCGTTCATGGTGCCGATGGTGTAGCCAGTCGAATACCCGGATACGTTTTCAAGCTTTGGATCGGCAAAACTGCTTGCGCCGCTAATTGTCAGCGCCACACGCAAAGTAATGTTTGTGTCTACCGCCGAGGCAGGTATGGAGCATAGCCCGCCGACAGAAAGAATCACACATAACAATAGGGAAACAATTCTTTTCATTATTCCACTCCTTTAATTTTTACGCGTTCTATTGACAAATAAATATCCTTATTCTACAATAGGAACGAAAAGTACATTTACACAGATAGAGGCGCGGTTTTCATCAGTATCGTCTGGGAGGGTCCGTAAACCCGTTAAGCAGCCGAGAAAGGGTCTTCCGCCGAAGCCGGTCCTTGTTACGGCAAGCTCCAGCTGGACGTTCCGGAGAATATCCCTGCGTCTGTCATCAGCAGAAATGCCGGTGGAGCGCTATCCTGTTTAGAAAGCTGCGGCTCGTCCGCTCTTTCTATTATAGTATAGTTCATACCGGTTTTTCAACCGGTATTTTTCTTTGTTTCCCACGTTTGGAAAAACACAATCTGTCAGGAAATCTTTTGGAAGGATTTGATCAAAATGAATCACTACAAAGTAGGTATTGTCGGTGCAACGGGCATGGTCGGCCAGCGCTTTTCGTTATTACTGGAAAACCATCCCTGGTTTGAGGTCGTTGCGCTTGCTGCGTCCGCACGCAACCGCGGCAAAACCTACGCAGAGGCTTGTGAAGGCCGCTGGAAGATGGCTGTCCCCATGCCGGAGAAATACCGGAATATGGTGATGCTTGATGCGACGGCAGACGCTGAGGAGATCGCCGCCAAGGTTGATTTCATCTTCTGTGCTGTGGATATGAAGAAAGATGAGATCCGTGCGCTCGAGGAAAAGTATGCAAAGCTGGAGTGCCCGGTCTGCTCGAACAACTCTGCCCACCGCATGACGCCTGACGTTCCGATGATCATTCCGGAAATCAATGCTGATCACGCAAAGATCATTCCGGCGCAGCGTAAGCGTCTTGGCACCAAGCGCGGCTTCATTGCAGTCAAATCCAACTGCTCGATCCAGTCCTATGTTCCGGCGCTGTCCGCACTGATGGACTATGAGCCGACCGAAGTGGCTGTCTGCACCTATCAGGCGATTTCCGGCGCTGGCAAGACTTTTGAGACTTGGCCGGAAATGGTCGATAACGTCATTCCCTACATCGGCGGCGAGGAAGAAAAGAGCGAAAAAGAGCCGATGAAGGTATGGGGCCATATCGAGGGCGACCATATCGAACCCGCTACCTCCCCTGTTATTACCGCACAGTGTCTGCGTGTTGCGGCATCCGATGGCCACATGGCAGCTGCATTTGTCAAGTTCAAGAACAAGCCCACCAAGGAGGAGATGATCGCGCGCTGGCGCAGCTATAAGGGTCGCGCGCAGGAATTGCAGCTCCCCTCCGCACCCGAGCATTTCTTGACCTATTTTGAGGAAGATAACCGTCCTCAGACCAAGCTCGACCGCGATCTGGAAGGCGGTATGGGTGTTTCGATCGGTCGTCTGCGTGAGGACGCTCTGTACGATTATAAGTTTGTCAGCCTGTCGCATAACACCCTGCGCGGCGCGGCCGGTGGTGCCGTCCTGATGGCGGAGCTGCTGTGCGCCGAAGGCTATATGGACCGTTAAAGGAGGCATCCTACTATGAAGAATCCTGTATTTACCGGCGCAGGCGTTGCGATCGTTACGCCCTTTAAGTCTACCGGTGAAGTTAATTTTGAAGAATTTGGCCATATCATTGATCACCAGATCGCCCATGGTACGGACGCGATCATTGTGTGCGGCACGACCGGTGAATCGTCTGCCTTGCACGATAGAGAGCACCGTGAAGTCGTTGCGTGGTGCTGTGAATACGTCAATCACCGCATCCCTGTTATTGCTGGCGTTGGTTCGAACGACACTGCCTATGCAATCGAATTGACCAAATTCGCAAAGGAGTGCGGTGCGGAGGGCGGCCTGTCTGTTACACCGTACTATAACAAGACCTCGCAGCGCGGCCTGATCGCACACTATACCGCGATTGCAGACAGCTGCGATCTGCCGATCATCCTGTATAATGTACCCAGCCGTACCGGCGTGTGCTTCACTGCTGAAACGCTTCAGACTCTGTCCAAGCATCCGAACATCAACGGTCTTAAGGCTGCATCCGGTAACTTCAGCCTGCTGGCTGCCACCCGTGCACTGTGTGGCGACGATTTGAATATCTGGTCTGGTAACGATGATCAAATCGTTCCGCTTATGGCGCTTGGCGGCAAGGGTGTCATCTCGGTGCTTTCCAATGTTGCACCGCAGGAAACACATGATCTTTGCCAGCTGTGCTTTGAAAACCGTTATCCGGAAGCTGCTAAGATGCAGTTTGCATTCCATAACCTGATCGACGCACTGTTCTGTGAAGTCAACCCGATTCCGGTCAAAAAGGCTATGGAGATCCTCGGCTGGAATGTTGGTTCGCTTCGTTTGCCGCTGGTCGAGCCAACCCCTGAACACATTGAGCTGATCCGCAATGAACTGGCTGCTGCAGGCTGCAAGATTTGATCCCCCTGTTAAAGGAGTTTTAAAAAGATGTTGAAAATTGCACTTTCCGGCTGCAACGGCCGGATGGGCCATGTAATTTCCGATATCGTTGCTGGCCGCGACGGTATGGAGATTGTTGCTGGATTTGATATCAATACTGCAAAATACGCAGATTTTCCGGTGTTTGCCGATCCATTTGAGTTTAACGGCACCTGTGATGTAATCATTGATTTTTCCAATGCGTCAAGCACTGAGCATTTACTCTCTTACTGTGAAAAGCATGGCACACCCATCATTATCTGCACCACTGGACACTCTACCGAGCAGCTGCAGAGCATCCGCGAAGCGTCTGCAAAGTTCCCGGTGTTCCGCTCGGGCAATATGTCTCTTGGCATCAACCTGATGACCGAACTGCTGAGAAAATCCGCAGCTGTGCTTGGTGATAAGTATGATGTGGAGATCATCGAAAAGCATCATAACCAGAAGCTGGATGCCCCGTCCGGCACAGCACTGATGCTGGCAGACGCGGTAGCAGAGGCACTTCCCTATGATGCGGAATACGTCTATGATCGACACGAGCGTCGTGCAAAGCGCCCCGCACATGAAATCGGTATTTCCGCAATTCGCGGCGGTACGATTGTCGGTGAGCACAGCGTCCTGTTCTGCGGCCGTGATGAAATCATCGAAATCAAACATACCGCGCTCTCGCGCGAAGTGTTTGCAGTCGGCGCCGTAGACGCTGCAGCGTTTATGGCTGGCTGCAAGCAGCCCGGCATGTATGACATGAGCGATGTAATTGCTGCTCATAACGCATAATTGAATAAAAAAGCCGCGCAGCACAGCTGCGCGGCCTTTTTATTATGTATTCTTATCCTGCGGTTTGACCGATGCGAGCGGGTTTTTGGCCGCCGCCTCACGAAGGCTGCTATCCTCAATATGGGTGTAAATCATTGTTGTATTGACGCTGGTATGGCCTAAAATACTTTGTAAAGTACGGATATCGACACCATTTTGGTACATCAATGTTGCAGCCGTATGACGCAGCTTATGCGCAGAATACTTCTGCGTATCGAGCCCTGCCTGTTCCAAATGTTTTTTAACCAGCCATTTGACTGTTTGCACGTTAATGCGATTACGGTTTCGGCTGATAAACAGTGCATTTTTATCCCGGTCGTGCGGTGTAATCCGCTTTGGCAGATAGCGCTCCAAAGCAGCCTTACAGGCATCGTTCAGATAGACTGTTCGCTCCTTGTTCCCCTTGCCAAGCACGCGTACTGTGTCGCCCTGAAAGTCGGTCATATTGAGACCGACCAATTCGGAAACACGCAAGCCGCAGTTGAGGAACAATGTCAGGATGCAGTAATCGCGTTCAGCGTATTCGCCCTGTACCGACTCAAGCAGTTTGAGACTGTCATCCGTCGTCAAGTACACTGGTAAGGTTTTGCGAATGGTCGGTGATTCCAGATTGCTCATCGGATTATTCTCCAACAAGTGCCGCTTATCTGTTATATAACGGAAAAATGCACGAATTGCGGACACCTTGCGTGCACGTGAAGTTCCACTCAAACCATAATCCGTCAACGTGCTGTTCTGCTGGGTCGGGCGTTCACCAGACATATACTCCAAATAATCGTATGCGTCGGAAAGGGTCACCTGAGACAAGAAATCCACATCGACATCATCAATCGGGATTTGATCGATCGGTACGTCTTTTCCCACCAGTCCCTTGTTTCTCTTGAGCACGCGGAAAAACAGCCGCAGGTCCAGATAATACTCATGTGCGGTTTTGGCGGATTTGCCTTGAATCGTGGAGATATAGGTTAAAAAATCACGCAATACGCGCGGCGCATCCGCAGCATATTGCGACATCGGCTTATCCATATGAATCTCCTTTGGTTAGAATTTGCTCTTCTGCCCTATTATAACGCATCATGTCGGCATCGTCAAACTTGCATTTTCTGTCCATCAGACGTATAATAAGTCCAATAAATCACCCAGATAGAGGGGACTGTTTTTATGAATCGACTGCAAATCACGCAGGGTGACATCACCCACTGCACAACCGATGCCATTGTTAACGCAGCGAACACAACGCTGCTGGGCGGCGGAGGCGTTGATGGTGCGATCCATCGCGCAGCCGGTCCCGAACTTCTTGCGGAATGCCGCACGTTGAACGGCTGCAACACAGGCGAAGCAAAAGCCACAAAAGGCTATCGCCTGCCCTGCCGCTATGTCATTCACACACCCGGTCCGATCTGGCGCGGCGGAGATCATGGTGAAGCAGATAAGCTTGCTGACTGCTACCGTAATTCACTAACCGTTGCATCCACGCTTGGCTGCAAAACCATTGCTTTCCCGTCAATCAGCACCGGTGTCTATCATTTCCCGTTGACACAAGCAGCGCGTATCGCAGTAAAAACCATCCTCACATACCTGCGCACGCACAATGACATAGAGCAGGTCACCATGGTTTGCTTTGATAAGGGTACTCTCGCAGCCTACGAGCAGGCTCTTGCAGAAACGGAGCAGACTGATGCCTAAAAACTCCAATCAAAAGCTAAAGCTGCTATACCTGTATCAAATCTTGCTGCAAAAGACAGACGAGGAACATAAACTCGGTATGGAAGAGCTGCTGCTGGCGCTCTCCCGCTGCGGTATCGAAGCGGAACGCAAAAGCATTTACTCAGATATCGCCGCTCTGCAGGATTTTGGTCTGGATGTGGTATTGCAACGAGGGCCGGGCGGCGGCTACTATGTCGCTTCCCGCGACTTTGAACTTCCGGAGCTGAAGCTGCTGGTCGATGCAATCCAGTGCTCCCGGTTCATCACCGAAAAAAAATCTGCAGAATTGATTGGTAAAATTGAATCGCTGGCCAGCGAACCACAAGCACGCACGCTGCAACGACAGGTCTATATTGCAGACCGAAGCAAAACTGTCAACGAAAGCATATACTACAACATTGACACGCTGCATGCAGCAATATCCGCTGGTGTGCAGATTACATTTCAGTATTTTGAATGGATAATCGATTTTTCCGGCGCAGAACGCATTCGCAAACGCTATCGCCGCGATGGTGCACGCTATCAAATCAGCCCATGGGCGCTGACTTGGGACGACGAAAACTACTATCTGATTGCCTATGAGCAATCCTCGGATTCCATCCGTCACTATCGCGTAGATAAAATGGAGCACATTGCGTTAACGAAGCTGCCACACGAAGGACAAAGCCTATTTCGTGACCAATTCAATCCCGCCTCCTACTCACGCAAAGTGTTCGGCATGTTTTCTGGTCAAGAGAAAACCGTCCGCCTGCAATGCGAAAACCGTTTTATCGGCGTGCTGCGCGACCGATTTGGTGCCGACCTAATGGTACAGCCTGTGGATGAAGGCCACTTTGCGGTCAATGTGACTGTGGCTGTCAGCCCACAATTCTTTTCGTGGGTGTTCGGTCTGGGCGGAGGTGTGCAGATCGTTGCACCGGAGGATGTACATAGCGAGTTTCAAAAACAACTTCGTCAGCTGCTCGAGTAAGTCCTGATTATCGGACTCTCCCTTTGATATTCTTATATCATCAAAGGAAAGGAGAACCGAATATGAACTGCTCGATCGAATATGTAAACGGACACATCGAAGTATATGACGAGTCTGGTATGTTTTTGTTTTCCGCCGACAGCAAGCAGGAAGCGCTGCGCGAGCTCGCGGAAGCAGCATAAAATACAATGACAACGAACAAGGGCCGCGGAAAATCCCGCAGCCCTTTGCTCATTTACTTGCCAAAAATCTGCTCGGCGTAATGCACGGTTGCCATCGCATCTCGTGCATAGCAATCTGCGCCAATCGAATCCGCATAATCTTGCGTCAACACCGCGCCGCCTACAACGATTTTAACATCCGGCTTCTGCTCACGAAGCAAACGGATTGTCTGCTCCATGCTGACGACTGTTGTTGTCATCAAAGCGCTCAGGCCAACGAGCCGCACCTGTTCCTTCATAGCCGTACGAACGATCATGGCCGGGTCAACATCTTTGCCGAGGTCGATGACCTGATAGCCATAATTCTCAAGCAGGACCTTGACGATATTCTTTCCGATGTCATGGATATCGCCTTTAACGGTTGCAAGGATGATCTTACCGCGGCTCTGCTGGGGTGCCCCCTTCATCGCATCCTTAACGACCTCAAATGCTGCCTTCGCAGCTTCTGCACTCATCAGCAGCTGCGGCAGGAAAATCGTCCCCTTTTCAAAGCCCTTGCCTACACGGTCGAGTGCAGGAATCAGTTCGCTATTGACCAAGTCAAGCGGTGCGATATTTGCCAACGCTTCACGCGTCGCCTGCACCGCACGCTCACTCATACCACGCTCGATGCTCTCGCCAAGCGACATTGTCACATGAGAAACCACCTGCGGCGCGGCAGCAGGCTGGTTGCCATAAGCCGCAATATAACCGCTGCACTGCGGATCCTGGTCAGTCAATGCAAGAAATGCCCGATAGGACCGCATCATAACATCTGCATTTGGATTGATGATTGCGCATGACAAGCCATTTTGCAGTGCCATAGTAAAGAAATTCGCATTGATGATCTCGCGCTGCGGCAAACCAAAGGAAATGTTGGACACGCCGAGAATGGTGCGCCCACCCAATTCGTCTCGTACACGGCGCAGTGTCTCAAGCGTCACCAGCGCCGAACGGCTGTCGGATGATATGGTCATAGCAAGGCCATCGATCACGATGTCCTCACGCGGAATATCATAGCAAGCTGCAGTCTCATAGATGCGGCGTGCGATAGCGACACGGCCTTCAGCCGTATCCGGAATACCGTTTTCATCCAGCGTCAGACCAACTACCACGCCGCCATATTTTTTTACAAGCGGGAATACCGCGCGCATGCTTTCCGCCTTGCCGTTGACCGAGTTGATCATCGGCTTGCCATTGTACAGACGCATACCGCGCTCCATCGCTTCTATGTTAGAAGTATCGATCTGTAACGGCAGTGCAAGCACGCTCTGAAGCCGTGTGACCACGCGTGCCATCATTTCTGGCTCGTCTATCTCAGGCAAACCGACATTGACATCCAGAATATGTGCGCCGTTGTCCTCCTGCGCAAGACCCTCGGCCAAAATATATTCGATATTATTCTCACGCAGCGCAGCCTTGAATTTACTTTTTCCGGTTGGATTGATACGCTCGCCAATGATGACCGGCGCTTTACCGATCTCAACAGCCTGCGAAAAGGATGAAACCACCGTACGGTGTTTTTTGATGACAGGCGCAACCGCTTTGGTGCGGCATGCTTCAATCATGCAGCGGATATGGTCAGGCGTTGTGCCGCAGCAGCCGCCCAGCACCTGCACACCCATGTCTGCAATGTCAGCCATGTACTGTGCAAATGCGTCCGGATCAATATCGAATACCGTCTGCCCGTTTTCACTGCGCGGCAGTCCGGCGTTCGGCGTAACAATAATCGGCAGCGAACTGACCTCCGTCAAACGCTGAACGATCGGCTTCATCTGCACCGGCCCTAATCCGCAGTTAACACCTAAGGCGTCCACACGCAAACCCTCGAGCATTGCAACGACCGAATCAACCGTGCCGCCGGTCAGCATCTTTCCCTTTTCATCAAAGATCATTGTCGCAAATACGGGAAGGTCACAATTTTCCTTAGCAGCAAGCACCGCGGCCTTTGCCTCGTAGCTGTCGCTCATGGTTTCGATCATCACAAGATCTGCGCCCGCTGCTGCGCCAATACGAACCACTTCACCAAACAGCGCGACTGCGTCTTCAAAAGGCAGATCGCCCATTGGCTGCAGCAGGCGGCCAGTCGGCCCGATATCCAACGCGATATAAGCGTCGCTCCGACCGGACATTGCGCGCGCTTTCTTCGCGTGCGCGACCGCCGCTTCGACGATCTCGCGCAGATTTTCCGGATATTTCAAAGCGTTCGCACCAAAAGTGTTGGTATTGATAATATCACAGCCTGCCTGCAGATAGCTGCAGTGAAGCGAAACGATCTCTTCCGGATGGGTCAAATTCCAAGTCTCCGGCAGTTCACCGGCTGCAAGACCGCGCGACTGCAGGATGGTGCCTGTACCACCATCAAAGAACAGCCATTCACGGCCCAATTTTTGCATGATATTCATGGTTATCTCCTAAACGCACAATCTGTTTTGCTGCATTCTTCACAGCCTTTGCGATGACACGGCTGCGGTGTGTTCGACAAACCGATCACTGCAGTGACCGACTTAATCGGAACAAGCAAGCAGCTTTCTGTCACCGTCAGCCCGATTTTTTTCGGTGTATCCAGCAAACGACTGAAATCCCGCTGATGCTCGATGCGGAAATCACCGTAACCCGGACTGAACCGCGGACGGCAATATAAACCGACACGCTCCGCTTCGTGCCGCAGCGTATCATTGATCTCGTCACAATATGCCTCGATCATGGCCGCTGCAATCGCCTGATAAATCACCGCGTCACTCATACGCACTGCACTTGCCCGGGCAATCAGACGATCGACACAAATCCCCAGGGTCGCAGCCATCAAATATACGCTTGTGCAGCCCTTAAGCGTGCGAGCTAAATTCTTGCTGCGAATCAATACACCGCCAAGCTTCATCGTGCCTTCAGCCAAGTGCGTCAATTCAAATGCCTGAAAGACCGATTTCGGAATGGCCGCGCTTTGCAATTCCTTAGCGCAGCGGTCTATCGCTTGTTCAACCGCCGCATCCGGCTGCGTGCCGTGATAGCCCAAATAACGCAGCGCTTCGCTGCGCTCAAACGCGATCACCCTAAGATCTCCGACAAGCTGGCCTGAATACCCGCGGCAATCTCCGGCTTGTTCATGGAATATACGTGGATATGGTTCACACCGTTGGCGATCAGATCAATGATCTGCTCGGTCGCGTAGATCACGCCCGCCTGCTTCATCGCGGCCGGATTGTCGCCAAAGCGGTCGACAATCGCCTTGAAGCGCTCGGGCAAATAAGTGCCCGACATCGAAGTAATACGCTTAATCTGTTTTACATTGGTTACAGGCATAATGCCAGCAACGATCGGTACCGTAATCCCCTTTTCCCGAATACGATATAAGAAGTTATATAGGATATTATTATCGAAAAACATCTGTGTGGTTAAGAACTCGCAGCCTGCCTCTACTTTTTCCTTCAGATGCAAGATATCCTCTGTCTTATTGGCTGCCTCCACATGGCCCTCAGGATAGCAAGCACCGCCAACACAAAAATCACCCTGTGCCTTGATATCGTGCACCAGTTCCGCAGCATAGTGATAATCGTTTGCCGGCGCACCGCCTTGCGGAATATCACCACGCAATGCAAGCACGTTTTTAATACCGCGCGCCTTGAACTTCTCCAGCATTGCCTGCACATGTTCACGAGTAGAAGAAACACATGTCAGATGCGTCAAAATTTCCACTCCGTATTTTTCGTGCAGTTCAGACGCAATATTCACGGTGTGCTCACTTGTTCCGCCACCTGCGCCATAAGTGACGCTCATAAAATCCGGACGAAGCGCTGCGATTTCTTGTGTCGCACGCGCAACCGATTCATATGTGCTGCTAGTCTTAGGCGGAAAAACCTCAAACGACAGCGTAACCTTGTCTTGCTTTAAAATCTCTAATATTTTCATGGCTACGATCTCCTGTTTTTTTGCTTTTCCATTAGGTCAGTTTACAAGGAACTACACGCAGACCGTGAAACGGGCTGCTGACAACA
>OERW01000074.1_pt1 | contig 48542 bp, 46 predicted proteins | sample 1540091 | NCBI WGS metagenome assembly OERW01 (sample SAMEA3891889, study PRJEB23780) | metagenome | biome: terrestrial biome; feature: animal house; material: Caecal content | place: Italy | collected 2015-05-05 | reverse complement strand
GGAACGGCAACCACATCCAGATCAAGCGCAGACAGTTTGAAAAGATGATCGACAGTCTGGATGTGATCTGACGGAAAAAGAGCCTTGATACGCCAATCGAAATACCACATAAAATGCAGGATAAAGGGCTGTCATTTTACTGCTGCCGTGGTATAATCATCGTGTCGTATCAAGGCTCTTTCCCTGAAATTCGGAAAGGAGCGATACCATGTCGGAAAAACGGCGCGATTCACGAAACCGCGTACTGAGGACTGGGGAGAGCCAGAGAAAAGACGGAAGATACCTTTACAAATATGTGGATGCGGACGGGAAACCGCAGTCTGTCTACTCATGGAAGCTGGTAGCGACGGACAAAGTGCCAGCAGGGAAGCGGGACTGCATTGCCCTGCGTGACAAGGAGCGGGAGATACAGAAAAGCCTTGCGGATGGCATCAGCATGGCAGGGCGGAAAATGACCGTCTGCGAACTGTATGACAAGTACACAACACTGAAAGGCAATGTGAAACGCAGCACCAGAGAAAGCAGGCAGTTTGTCGCTAAGGTGTTACAGGCGGATGCCCTTGGCGCAAGGGATATTGGTTCTGTAAAGCCCTCTGACGCGCAGGAATGGGCAATGCGGATGAAAGAAAAAGGATACTCCTATCGCCTGATCAACAACATCAAGCGGTCACTCAAAGCATCTTTCGCAATCGCAGTATCTGATGGCTGGGTGCGGAAGAACCCGTTCGACTTCACCCTGGGCGCTGTGATCAGCAATGACACACAGGCCAGACAAGCCCTGACCGAAGAACAGGAGCAGGCGTTTTTACAATTTCTGCAAAGCAGTCCGGTCTACCGCCGGTATTATGATGAAATCCTCATCCTGCTGAAAACAGGGCTGCGCATTTCCGAGTTCTGCGGGCTGACGGTACAGGATATAGACTTTGAAAACAGGCTTATCAATATCGACCATCAGCTTTTGTGGGAGACAAATAAAGGACTCTATATCGACACGCCGAAAAGCAGGAGCAGTATCCGCAAAGTGCCGATGAGTGAACAAGCCAGAAAAGCATTTGAGCGGGTGATCGCATGGCGCGGCGAGCCCGAACCTTACACGGTGGACGGGTACAGCGGCTTCCTGTTTGTGAGCGAGTGTGGTAAACCATATCTGGCTGACCACTATCAGACGGTGCTGCGGCGTGCGGTACAAAGGTACAATAAGACGCATGCAGAGCAGTTGCCGAAAATCTCCCCGCATGTGCTGCGTCACACGTTCTGCACCCGGCTTGCAAGCAAAAATATGAACCCGAAAAGCCTGCAATATATCATGGGGCATGCGGATATCAACATCACTTTGAACCTTTATGCGCATGTATCGCTGGATGCTGTCAAGGCGGAAGTGGTAAAATTGATTGCATAGTCCCAAACAGCCGGATTACCACGCCATATACCACTTTTCACGGCGAAGTTATGAAAAGCAGGGCAAAGAAATGTGAAGTATCTTCCGGTAAAAGTTCTGTGAACCTCTCAAAAGCGATGATATATAAGCATTTAACGGCTTTTGAGGGGATGCCAGAAAAATGTAAGGTGTTTGTATCAAAAGCGCGGGCAAAGCTCGTGCTTTTGATGAAAACGGCGTGGCCGTTTTCTGATACGATAAGCAAGCTGGGTTCATAATGAAAGCAGCCGCGAAAGCGGCTGCTTTTGTTTTATTCTTCGCCAAACAGCGGGGTGGAGAAGTAGCGCTCCGCGGTGTCCGGCAGGACAGTGACGACCATCTTGCCAGGGCCAAGCTTTTTGGCCAGCTGGATTGCGGCGGCAACGTTGGTGCCGCTCGAAATACCGCACATCAGGCCCTCGAGCCGCGCCAGATCCTTGGCAGTCTGGATTGCTTCGTCATCCGTGACGATGTACAGGTGATCGTAAATCTTGGTGTTCAGGTTTTTCGGGATCACGCCGTCACCGATACCCATTTGCAGGTGGGTACCGATCGAGCCGCCCGACAGGATCGCTGCGTTTTCCGGTTCAACCGCCCAGATCTCCATCTGCGGGTTCTGCGCCTTGAGCACTTCGCCGATGCCGCTGATCGTGCCGCCTGTGCCGAAACCGGAGCAGAAGCCGTCGATCGGGCCGCCGACCTGCTCGAGGATCTCGGTGGCAGTATGGTGGCGGTGCACATCGGGATTGGCCGGGTTGTCGAACTGGCCGGGAACAAAGACCTTCGGGTCGTTTTTAGCCATTTCGTCCGCAATTCGCTGACATTCCGCGATACAATCGCCAATATTGCCTGCATCATGTACCAGAATCACTTCCGCGCCATAGTGCTGCACCAGTTTGCGGCGCTCCTCGGAAACCGAATCCGGCATGATGATCTTGACTGTGTAGCCCTTGACCGCGCCGCACAACGCGAGGCCGATGCCCTGATTGCCGCTCGTGGGTTCGACAATGATCGTATCCGGACCAATCAGGCCGCAGCGCTCCGCGTCCTCTACCATATTCAGAGCGGTGCGCGTTTTGATGGAGCCGCCGACGTTCAGGCCCTCAAACTTGACGAGTACCTGCGCGCAGTCCGCAGAAACCATGCGGTTCAGGCGCACCATCGGCGTGTGGCCGACCGCTTCCAGAATATTGCTGCATATCATCGAAAAATCTTCCTCTCAAACATGTCTATCAAACATTATAGCACAATCTTTTGCATAAGGATAGAACGGATTGACCAAATTGTGTCAATCCACCCCTCTTTTTTTGGAGTTTATGCAGAGAGGAGGTGAAAGGTGATGGAAATCCGTTTCAAGCAGGCGAATGCAGGCAACTATTTGGCAGCTTCGCGCGGCAAGGCACAGATCGACTATCTGGTTATTCATTTCACGGCCAACGATGGTGATACCGCAAAGAACAATGCGGATTACTTTGCGCGTGAAAACATCTCGACCTCGGCGCACTACTTTGTTGATGAAAAGGAGGTCTGGCAGTCGGTGCGCGACGCGGATGTCGCTTGGCACTGCGGCACGCGCGGTACCTACTACCATCCGTATTGCCGCAATGGCAATAGCATCGGCATTGAGCTATGCAGCCGGATGGAGGGCGGCAAGTATGTGTTCCGCTCGGGTACGGTGGATAATGCCGTCTTGCTGACGCGGCAGCTGATGCAGAAGTACGGTATCCCGGCTGACCGGGTGGTGCGGCACTACGATGTGACGCACAAGAACTGCCCTGCACCGTTTGTTGAGAACGCGGTGGCGTGGCAGGATTTCAAGCGCAGATTGACCGAACAGGAGGTGGACGATATGACGGCAGATGAAGTAAAGCGACTGATTGAGCAGAGCAAAACCACGTATGCGACCGTTGATGCGGTACCGGACTGGGGGCGCGCGACGGTAGAAAAGCTGGTTAAGAAGGGCTGGCTTCAGGGCGAAGAAAATGGCGCGCTGAACCTTCCTGATGAGATGCTGCGTGTGCTGGTCATTAATGACCGATCGGGCATTTATGGGGATTGAGTGATAAAAAACGGCGAAAGCATGCTGCTTTCGCCGTTTTTTATGTTTGCAAAGGGAAGTGCTGTCAATCCAGATAGGTGATCTTCTCGATGCCTTTGATGCCGAGGCCGGGCTCGTCGGACACGGTGATATCCTTTTCGCAGAACACCGCGCCGCCGAGGATCGGGTCTTCGGTGCAGAGCACCGGGCCGTCGAGGTCGATCTTGGTGATGATCTGCTTGGCGCAGGCAAGGTGAATCGCCGCGTTGACGCTGATCTTGGCTTCGAGCATGCAGCCGAGCATGCACTCGACGCCGTAGACCTCGGCCGCGGACGCGATTTTGAGCGCGTTGTACAGGCCGCCCGCCTTCATCAGCTTGATGTTGACCAGATCGGCTGCGCGCATCTGCATGATGGTCAGCGCATCCGCTGCGTTCTGTACGCTCTCGTCGGCCATGACCGGGATGGTGACGTTGTCGGTAACGTATTTCAGGCCGGTCAGGTCGTGCTGCGCGACCGGCTGCTCGACGAACTCGATATCCAGCCCGGCGTCCTCCATCTGGCCGAGGATGCGCACGGCTTCCTTGGGCTTCCAGCCTTGGTTCGCGTCGATGCGGATTTTCACGTCCTTGCCGACCTCAGCGCGGATGGCTTGCAGGCGGCGCAGGTCGAGCGGCGCGTCCTTGCCGACCTTGCACTTGAGGCAGTCATAGCCACGGTCCATCGCATTGCGTGCGTCGCGCGCCATCTCCTCAGGGTCGTTGACGCTGATCGTGATGTCGGTTACGATTTTATTGCGGCTGCCGCCGAGCATTTTGTACACCGGAATGTTATACAGCTGGCCGTACAAGTCCCATAGCGCCATGTCTACCGCCGCTTTAGCGCTCGTATTCTTGAGGATGCAGCCCTGCACGGCAAGCATCAGGTTTTCAAAGTCGTCTACCTCGCGGCCGAGGATGGTCGGAGCGATATGGTCTTGGATCGCGCCGATGATCGCGCCCGCGGTGTCGCCCGTGACCGCGCCGGTCGGGGGCGCTTCGCCGTAGCCGATCGCGCCAGTGTCGGTGTGGATTTCAACGATCACGTCCTCGACGGACGAGACCGAGCGCACCGCGGTCTTGAACGGCACTCGCAGCGGGACGGAAATTTTGCCCAGCCGGATCTTGGTGATTTTCATGTGGTGTCAGCTCCTTGCCAAAATGTCCGATTATTTTGCCAGTTCGTAAATTGCTGCGGCGAGAATTTCGGCGTTCTGCAGCAGACGCTCGACCTCCATATACTCGTCCGGCTTATGCTCGCGGATCTCATCGCCCGGGAAGATCGGGCCGAATGCGACCAGGTTGGGGATGGATTTGGCATACGTGCCGCCGCCGATCGATTTGAGAACAGCCTTGTCGCCGGTCTGCTCCTCGTACACCTTGGAGAGCTTTTGGATCAGTTCGCTCTCAGGCGGCATATAGATCGCAGCTTTGTGCTTCATTTTGGTCTCGTGGAAGCCGCCGAGCGAGAATGCGCGCTCCATGCGCGGGTGCGCTTCGTCGTATGTTTTGGTAACAGGGTAGCGCACGGACAGGGTAAGCTCCAGTGCGTCGTCCGCGAACGAGGCAACACCCAGATTGACCGTCAGGTCTCCAGACAACTCATCGCGCATGGCAAGACCGATTGATTCGCCGCGTGTTTCCATGCCGATGCGCTCAGCAAGGAAGGCCATGCAGTCAGCAAGGTCGCCTTCGAGCGGCAGCTGGCTGAGCGCCATTGCCAAACGGCCGATCGCGTTTTCGCCCTGTTCGGGCGTTGAGCCGTGCGCGGAAATGCCCGCGGCTTCGATGCGTAGACCGCCCTCGATCGGCGTGACCGTGACCTTTTCGGCCTCGATCTTGCCCGCCCAGTCTGCCGGGCAGGTAAGCTCCGCCACTGCGTAGGCGGGTGAGACGTTGCTTGCCGTGCCGCCCTCGAAGCGGGTCAGGCGGCAATCGCCGGTCTGGCTGAGCTTTCGTGCATAGGTGCAGTTCATGATGCCCTTTTCGCCGTTGATGATCGGGTATTCACCGTCCGGCGTAAAGCCCATGACAGGCACTTCGCCGCCGTGTTCGAGGTACCAGACCATATCCTGACAGCCGGTTTCTTCGTTTGTGCCGAACAGGATGCGCACGCGGCGGGATGGGACAAAGCCCGCGTCCTTGAGCGCGGCCAGCGCGTACAGCGCTGCGACGGTCGGCCCCTTGTCGTCCATCGTGCCGCGGCCATAGATGCGGCCATCCTTGACCTCGCCCGAAAACGGTTCGGCGGCCTGCCAGCCGTCGCCCGCAGGCACAACGTCCAGATGGCCGAGCACGGCGATCATCTCGTCGCCCTCGCCGTATTCGCACCAGCCGACGCGGTTGTCCATGTTGACTGTTTTGAAGCCGAGCCGCTCGCAAAGCGCCAGCGTTTCCTGCAGGCAGCGCGCAACTTCTGCGCCATAGGGCGCGTCCGGTGTGGGCTCACCTTCAACGCTGGGGATTTGTATCAGCGCGCTCAGGCTGCCGAGAAGCTCGTCGGCATGCGCGCGGATGAATGGCTTATAATCCATAGAAAAACCTCCTTAACAGGATCTGAACAGAATATAATCATATTGTACAGGATGAGCGATGAATTTGCAAACCTGTTCTGTGCAAATTGCTTGACGCATCTTGCAAAAGGGCTATTTTTCCTGTATACTAAAAACCAATCCTATGCAAGCGGAGACCGGGAAACCGCTGCACGGGGAAAGAGATTGGAAAAGTGAGGGATAAAAGAAAAATGATTACCAACGGCTTTACCTATATTGCGGTGCTAGTATTTCTGGCGGCCGTGCTGGTAGGCGCAGAAAAGCTGACCAAGTGGAAGTTTTTCAAGTTTGTGCCGCCGGTGGTGCTGCTGTACCTGCTGACCATGCTGCTGTGCACGGTTGGTGCATGGGATATGGAGGCGACCTCTGGGGCATACAGTGCGCTCAAGAATAATATCCTGTATGCGATGCTGTGCCTGATGCTGCTGCGCTGTGACATCCGCAAGGTGCTCAAGCTCGGCCCGCGTATGCTGGGCGGTTTCTTCGCGGCCAGCATTTCGATTTCGATCGGCTTTGTTGCGACTTACGCCATCATGAACGGCGTACTCGGTTCCGAGGCTTGGAAGGCGCTTGGTGCGCTGTGCGGCAGCTGGATGGGCGGCTCGGGCAACATGGTTGCGGTGCAGGCGGCGCTCCATATCACGGAAGCGGATATGGGCTATGCGCTCGTCATCGACTCGATCGACTATTCGGTTTGGGTCATGTTCCTGCTCTGGGCGATTACCTTTGCGCCGCAGTTTAACAAGTGGACCAAGGCGTCCACTGCGACGCTGGATGAGGTTTGCGCCCGCCTCGAGCAGGAGATGAAGGAAGAGGACAAGCACATGAGCTTCCCCGGTCTGCTGTTCCTGATCGGTGGCGCGCTGCTGGTTTCCGCGCTGTCGCAGAATGCTGGCAATGCGATTTTTGCATGGACGAAGACGCTGATTGGCGGGAATACCCCGTGGATCGATTCCGCGACATGGACCGTGTTGGTCGTCACCGTGATTGCGCTTGTTGCAGCAGTTACCCCGATCGGCAAGATCGCAGGCGCGGCCGAGCTGTCCAACGTCATGCTGTATATCGTTATCGCGCTGTTGGCATCCCGTGCAAGTCTGCTGGAGATGACCGACGCCCCGGCATGGATCCTCTCGGGCTTTATGATCCTTGCAATCCACGGCATCATTCTTGTCGTAATCGCAAAAATATTCAAACTCGATATGTTTACCTGCGGCGTTGCGTCGCTGGCGAACATTGGCGGTACGGCTTCCGCGCCGGTGCTCGCGGCATCCTACTCGGGTGCGCTCGTGCCGGTTGGCGTGCTGATGGCGCTGATGGGTTACATCATCGGCACCGGCGGCGGTATTCTGACGGCGAATATCATGCGCTTGTTCGCCTGACCTTATTTCCCGGCATGAAACGGCTGTCCCTTATGGGACGGCCGTTTTTTTGTGTCTGTTTTTCGTTTTGTTGTTGTGCCAACAGACAGCGCGTGCAGCATCCGGTATACTGTGTTCATCAAGCAATCGAATGAACACGGAGGAACACCGATATGATGCGCAAAATCATTGAAATTAACGAAGAAAAGTGCAACGGCTGCGGTCTGTGCGCGAGCGCGTGCCATGAGGGCGCGATCGGCATGGTGGACGGTAAGGCGAAGCTGCTGCGCGACGACTATTGCGATGGGCTGGGCAACTGCCTGCCGGTCTGCCCGACGGGCGCGATCACCTTTGTCGAGCGCGAGGCCGCGCCCTATGATGAGGCGGCGGTGCAGGCAAACATGCAGGCCAAGGCGGCGCAGCAGCCGCTGGCCTGCGGCTGTCCGGGCAGTCAGGCGCGCGCGATCGAGCGGGCAGCCGAGCCTGTTCCGGCAGCATCTGCGCCGATGCAGTCCCAGCTGCGCCAGTGGCCGGTGCAGATCAAGCTGGTGCCGGTGAATGCGCCGTATTTCGATGGCGCGCACCTGCTGGTCGCTGCTGACTGCACGGCCTACGCCTACGCAAACTTCCATCAGGATTTTATCCGGAACAAGGTGACGTTGATCGGCTGCCCCAAGCTGGACGAGGGCGATTACAGCGAAAAGCTGACCGAGATCATCCGCCTGAATAACATCAAGAGCGTCACGGTCGTACGCATGGAGGTGCCGTGCTGCGGCGGTATCGAGCACGCGGTGCGCACCGCCCTGCAGGCGAGCGGCAAGTTCCTGCCGTGGCAGGTGGTCGTCGTATCGACTGACGGACGCATCCTCGAACCGTAAAAGCATAGGCAAACCCCTCCGTTTGTGGTACAATGGGTATCACAAACGGAGGGGTTTTTATGAACACACTGGATGTCGTGCACGATTTCCTGCGGCGGCAGGTCAAGCCGGGGGCGTTCTGCATCGATGCGACGGCAGGCAAGGGGCGCGACACCGTGCTGCTGTGCCGTCTGGCTGGGGAAGGCGGGCGCGTGATTGCGTTCGACGTGCAGCAGGACGCGGTCGACCAGACGCGCGCGCTGCTCACGGCTGAGGGGCTGCAGGCCGAGGTCGTGCTGGACAGCCACGCGAATATGGCGTGCTATGCCGTGCCCGAAAGCGTTGACTGCATCGTCTTTAACTTCGGCCGTCTGCCGGGCGGCGACCCGCATATCTTCACCACGGTGGACACTTCGCTGCCCGCGATTGACGCAGGGCTTTCGCTTTTGAAGCCGGGCGGCGTGATGGCGCTTGCAATCTATTACGGCAAGGAAAATGGATATGAAGAGAAAAATGCGATTTTAGAGCACTTAAAGTCGTTAAATGACCGTGTGTTCACTGTTCTTGCCTGCGATTGGCTCAATCGGAAGCACGATCCGCCGCTGCCTATTTTCATCTGGAAAGAATAAGCCGAGTATGGTATAATCGGCACGTAAGGAGGGGATACACATGCCTTGGTGTCCCAAGTGTAAAGCAGAATATCGGGAGGGGTTCACCGAATGCAGCAGCTGTCATGTGCCTCTGGTGGACGAGCTGCCCGAAGAAAATGAAGTTCCGGAACAGGAGCAGTACGTCCTGCCGGACGGCATGGAAAAGCCGATCGCGGTGTATACGGCAAAGAACCGGCTGGAAGCCGAAACGGTTTGCGATCTGCTGCGTGACCACGATATCGTCACCATCGACCGCCCGGCAGCGTTTCGTCAGATTCAGGCTTATTCCGGCGCGGATGCGCGCTTTGGTGTGGAGATTTTGGTCGATGCAAGCCAGACTGCGCAGGCGCGGGCACTGATCGATGAGATGAACCACGATCTGGCGGAGCAGCCGGTCGATGAGGACGAGCTGGCGCGGCTGGCCGAGGAGCAGGCGATGGAAACGCCCGAACAGCCGATGGAGGACAATGTTTCCTTTAAGCTGCTGCCGGTTGTGATCGGCGTGATTGTCGTCGCGCTCGTGCTGCTGTACTTTGTGGCGAATTGAGAAGGGAGGACGGCGCATGCCTTGGTGCCCCAAATGCGGCGCGGAGTTCCGCGCAGGGTTTACCGCCTGCAACACCTGCCATGTCAAGTTGATCGACCACAAGCCGGACGGCACGGAGCCGATCGAGGAGCTGCCGCCTCCGCCCGGTGGCTGGGAGGACAGCCCGAAAAAGCAGCGTCTGCTGCGCATCCTGCGCGCGCTGACGTTCGTACTGCTGGCGCTTGCCGCCGCGCTGCTGCTGCAAAACAGGTAAAAGAAAAGCGTGTACTCGTTGGAGTACACGCTTTTTCGTTTGCTTTACTTCAGGATATCGCCGAACAGCCCGGTCATGTCGAGCGTTGCGAAGTAGTCCTTCGGGGTCTCCGCGCGGCGGATCAGTTCGACCGAGCCGTCCTCGCGCAGCAGCAGCTCGGCGGAGCGCAGCTTGCCATTGTAGTTATAGCCCATCGAGAAGCCGTGCGCGCCCGTATCGTGGATATAGACATAATCGCCGATATCGATGCGGGGGAGGTTGCGGTCGATGGCGAACTTATCGTTGTTCTCGCACAGGCCACCGGTTACGTCATAGGTGCGGTCATGCAGGGCGTTTTCCTTGCCGAGCACGGTGATGTGGTGGTAGGCGCCATACATCGCCGGACGCATCAGGTTGGCCGCGCACGCGTCAAGACCAGCGTATTCCTTGTAGGTGTGCTTGTGGTGGATGCACTTGGCAACCAGCGCGCCATACGGCCCGAGGATGAAGCGGCCCATCTCGGTGTAAATCGAGATATCGCCCATGCCGGCCGGAACCAGCACTTCTTCAAACGCGCGGCGCACGCCTTCGCCGATGGCCATGATGTCGTTCGGCTCCTGCCACGGCTTGTAGGGGATACCTACGCCGCCGGACAGGTTGATAAACGCGATGTGTACGCCGGTTTCTTTGCGCACCTCGACCGCCAGCTTGAACAGGATGCGGGCGAGCGCCGGGTAATACTCGTTTGCAACCGTGTTGGAGGCGAGGAAAGCATGGATGCCGAAGTGCTTGACGCCTTTGGCCTTCATATACTTGAACGCTTCGATCAGCTGCTCACGGGTCATACCGTATTTAGCTTCCTGCGGGGTATCCATGATCTCATTTTCCAGCACGAAATCGCCGCCCGGATTGAAGCGGCAGGACATGGTCTCCTTCCACTCGCCAACCTTGTCGTAGTAGTCAAGGTGGGTGATATCGTCAAAGTTGACGATCGCATCGAGGTCGCTGGCCAGCTTGAAGTCCTCGTTCGGGGTAACGTTGGAGGAGAACATGATGTCGTGGCCGGTGATGCCGCAGGCGCGGCTCAGCAGCAGCTCGGTGTAGCTCGAGCAGTCACAGCCAAAGCCTTCCTCGTGCAGCAGCTGTACCAGACGCGGGTTGGGCGTTGCCTTGACCGCAAAATACTCCTTGAAGCCGGGGTTCCACGCAAACGCCGCCTTTACCTTGCGCGCGTTCTCGCGGATGGCTTTCTCATCATAGATATGGAACGGGGTGGGGTAGGTCTTGGTGATCTCCTGCACCTGCTCCAGTGTCAAAAAGGGTTTCTTTTCCATGGGTTTGTTCGCCTTTCCTTTAGGGTTTACTCATCGGATTGCTTGCCGAGGATGCGCTCGAAGCGGCGGCGCATATCGTCCTCGATGCGTTGGGTTTCGATCTGGTCAATCTCCGCGATGCGGCCGTCTCGGATCACGACGACCATGCCTTCCGCCAGCATGGAGGGGGCGTCAGCGCGGGGGAAATTGACCATTTTGCCATCGATTTCGACGACTACCATATCGCCTTCAAAGCGATCGACAATACCGTTTTGTTTCATGCAGCATTCTCCTTGCTTGATGACGAAGGGTTGAGCGGGAGAATGATCGTGCCGCTTTGCGCGGTGATACGCACGTCATCCACGCCCGCAAGGGACAGGTTTTCCAAAGTTTCCTCGTGCGGATGGCCGTAATCATTGTCTACACCGCAGGAAATGACTGCGGTGGACGGCTGCACCGTGCGCAGAAACTCAATGGACGAGGAAGAGGACGAGCCGTGGTGGCCGACCTTAAGGATATCGCAGCGCAGCGAGGGATAATGCGCCAGCAGCGATTGTTCGGCTTCGCTTTCTGCGTCTCCCATCAGCAGGACGTCCTGTTCGCCTGCACGGAACAGGCAGATCAGCGAGCGGTTGTTGAGGTTATCGGCAGGTACGTCGTCCGCCGGGCCGAGGAAGGCCACGGATGCGCCCGAATCGAACACAAGCTCCTCGCCGGGAGTGGGCACCGAAACCGGCACATCCCGCTCCTCCAGCGCGTCAAGCATACGCTCATAGGTGGCGGTGTTCGTTGTCTCCGCGCCGAGATAGAAATGCTCGACCGGGAACGCCTCGATCACCTGCGCCATGCCGCCGATGTGGTCGGCATGCGGATGGGTGGCGATGGCGGCGTACAGTTCAGTTACGCCCAGCTCCTGTAGGTAGCTGACAAGGCTTTCTGCGCTCTGCGCGGTGCCTGCGTCGACCAGTACGGCCTGCCCGCCTGAGAGCAAGAGCGCTGCGTCGCCCTGACCGACGTCGATGAAGTGGACGGCGGTATCCGCTGTCAGCTCCCGCGCGGGGAGAAGCTCGTCGGATACCTTGAACAGCCCGCCCAGCGCGAGCACGATTGCGGCAGCCAGCCACAGGATAGAGCGGAGTTTGCGTTTCATTTATTCCTCACAGGTGCGGTAGGAGTCAAACTGATCGGTGACTTCCTTGGACGGGGCAGGGGTCAGCAGGCTGACCACGATGATGGCGAGCAGGCCGCAGACAAAGCCGGGCACGATCTCGTACAGCTCGAATACGCCGCCGGACATCTGCGCCCAGACCAGATCGACCACGCCGCCGACGATGATGCCGGCGTACGCGCCATACTTATTGGTGCGGCGCCAGAACAGCGAGCAAAGGACCAGCGGACCGAAGGCTGAGCCGAAACCAGCCCAAGCATATTCGACCAGACCGAGCACGGTGCTGTTCTGGTTGGTCGCGATCAGCACGGCGATCAGCGCGACGACAATGACGCAGATGCGGGAGACCCACATCAGCTCGCCCGGCTTGGCGTTCGGGCGGATCTTGTTGTGATAGAAGTCCTCCGTGATGGCGGACGCGGTGACAAGCAGCTGGCTGTCTGCGGTGGACATGATGGCCGCGAGAATCGCGGACAGGAAGATACCGGCGATGAACACCGGGAAGATACGGCTTACCATGTTGATGTAGATGGTTTCCTCGTTGCCCGCGGTGACCAGCAGGCCGTCGCCGAGGAACATACGGCCGGAAATACCGATCAGCACGGCGGCCGTCAGCGAAATCAGTACCCAAGTGGTCGCAATACGGCGGGATTTCTTGATCGCTTTCGGGGACTCGATGCCCATAAAGCGGACAAGAATGTGCGGCTGGCCGAAGTAGCCAAGGCCCCATGCCAGCAGCGAAATGATGCCTACCGCAGTATACGGCGTACCGGTCGCGCCGTCAACGAACATATTCAGGAAGTTCGGGTTGAAAGCCTCGACCTGCGCGAAAAAGTCGGTCGGGCCGCCAAGCGAGCTGATCGCGACGCTCGGCACTGCGATGACGCAGAAGAACATCAGCATGCCCTGGAAAAAGTCGGTCCAGCAAACGGCAAAGAAGCCGCCGGCGAAGGTGTAAGAAATAACGACGACCGCGCCGATGACCAGCGAAACCATATACGGGATGCCGAACACCGAGGAGAACAGCTTGGCGCAGGACACAAAGCCGGACGCGGTATAAAACAGGAAAAATACCAGAATGAAAATTGCCGCAATGACCGAAATCATGCCGCTTTCATCATGGAAGCGGTTTTTGAAAAACTGCGGAAGCGTGATCGCGTCATCCGCGACCTTGGTATACTGGCGCAGGGGCTTGGCGACCAGCAGCCAGTTGAGATATGTACCGACGGCAAGGCCGATGGCGATCCAGCCGGCCGAAACGCCGGACAGATAGGCTGCGCCGGGCAGGCCCATCAGCAGCCAGCCGGACATGTCCGAAGCCTGTGCGCTCATCGAGGTGACCCACGAGCCGAGTTGGCGCCCGCCGAGGAAATACTCGCTGGTCGTGCGGCTCTTGCCCATGAAGTACATACCGACACAGATCATAAAGATCAGGTAGACGCCGAACGCGGCGATCGTGATGATGCTGTCAAAGTTCATGTGTAGTTACCCTCCCAAAATTCATGTATATTATACATGCAAACGGCGATTTTTGCAAGAACGCGGGGAGAGAATTGCGCATTTGCATAAAAATATCCGCTTTGCACAATTTTGTGTGCTTTATATACGTGTGTGCTGTCCGAATCGTCTGCCGGAGGCGCTGGGTGGTCCGGAAAACGCGGATATATAGGCCGCTTGCGGTACAGAATGTGCCGAAAAACAGTCAGAAAAAGGCAGCCGCATTCATGCGGCTGCCTTTTATGTGCCCTGAAATCTGCCTTATAGGCGCATGGCGCGGACAAGCTTGCTGTCCGGCTCGGGTACGAGCGAAAGCTGTTCGGCCAGTTCGCCGGCCAACTCGCGGAAAGACTGTTCGCTGCCCGCGACGTATTCCAGTTCGATCTCGCACAGCGGCGCGCTGTTGTCCCCGTGCCGCATCGTGCCCTGATCGAGCGCCAGTTCGCAGACCATGTCGCCCTGCTGGATCAGCACCGCGCAGCGGCGGAAATCGACTGTGCAAATCTCCTCGAGCGGGGCAGCGAGCGCCTGTGCGCACAGCGTCAGCGGCGCGCCCTTCTTAGGCAGGATGGCAAGCCCTTCGGTGATCGTCTGGGCAAGACATTCGTATTCCTCATGCGCGCGCAGGCCGTCGGGGGTATTCTCGTTGCGCAGCTTGAGACAGCAGACGCTGGTGTTGTTTTCTTTGCGCAGGCGCAGCGCAGCCTGCTGCTCACGCAGCAGCCCGTCCGCGGTATCAAAGTACCGCGACTGCATATGCACAATGCGGCTCTGGCTGCCGATACAGGAGGAGGCCCACAAAAGCGCCTGCCCCAGTATGTCTTCCGTCGCACGCCATTTGTACTCCTTCTCCATGGTTTTGTTCATTATCGCACCTGTCCGTTTCCGTAAATGATAAATTTGGTGGTGGTCAGCTCGGTCAGGCCCATCGGGCCGCGGGCATGCAGCTTCTGGGTGGAGATGCCGATTTCCGCGCCGAAACCGAATTCAAAGCCGTCTGTAAAGCGGGTGGAGGCGTTGACATAGACCGCCGCGGCGTCCACCTCATCGAGGAACCGCTGCGAGGCATCATAGTCGCGCGTGACGATGCACTCGGAGTGGCCGGTGTTGTAGGTGTTGATGTGGTCGATGGCCTCGTCGAGGCTGTCAACCACCTTGCAGGAGATCTCATAGCCGAGGTATTCGCGGCCGTAGTCCTCATCGGTCGCGGGCTGTACTGCGTCGCCGAGGATCTCCATTGTGCGCGGGCATCCGTGCAGCACGACGCCGTCGGGTGCAAGACCGGCTGCCGCCATCGGCAGGAAGTCCGCCGCCACGTCCTTATGCACCAGCAGGCTTTCTGCCGCGTTGCACACGCTCGGCCGCTGGCACTTGGCGTTAACGAGGATTTTCTGCGCCATATCGAGGTCGGCCGACGCATCGACATAGACGTGGCAGTTGCCCGTGCCGGTTTCGATGACCGGGACGGTCGCGTTCTGCACAACCGCGCGGATCAGCCCCGCGCCGCCGCGCGGGATGAGCACATCCAGATAGCCGTTCATCTTCATCATCTGGTTGGCGCTGTCGCGCGAGGTATCCTCGACCAGATTGATCGCGTCCGCGGGAAGCCCTTCGGCCTCGAGCGCGCCGCGCATCAGGTTTGTCAGGCACATCGAGGAGTGGAACGCTTCTTTGCCGCCGCGCAGGATGCAGGCGGAACCTGCCTTGAAGCACAGCGCGGCTGCGTCCACCGTGACATTCGGGCGTGCCTCATAAATAATGCCGATCACGCCCATCGGCACGCGCTTGCGGCCGATGACAAGACCGTTCGGGCGGCGGCTCATGCCGAGCACCTCGCCGACCGGGTCGGGCAGGGCAGCGACCTGTCGGCAGCCCTCCGCGATGCCCTCGATGCGTTTCTTGTCCAGCATCAGGCGGTCAATCAGGCCGTCGGACAGACCGTTTGCGCGGCCGTTTTCGATGTCGATCTGATTGGCGGCGATGATCTCGTCCGCGTGGGCGGTCAGCGCGTCCGCAATGGCGCACAGGCCGCGGTTTTTATCGTTTGTGCCGAGCTTTGCCACCGCGTGCTTGACGCGGCGCGCCGCTTCGGCGATTTCCTGTAGTTGCCGCATGGGCTTTCACCTCGTTTGATATCAGAATAGGGGCGTTAGCCCAGCCAGCCGTGATAATAGGCCTGCACACCGAGAAACGCGCCGACGACCGCACCGATAAATGCAGCGATGATTTGCGCTTTGGTAAACAGGCGCGTGCCCGTGCCGCAAAGGACATCGGTCAGACGATGGAAATGAAGTTTTGTCATCAGCGGTCCTCCTCCCGTGCAAACAGCGTGCCGACCGGCTTGCCGTCTACAATGTCATATAGAATATCATCCCTATCCCCGTTGGCGACCAGCATTGGGATGCCGGCGTCCATGCACAGTTCGGCGGCCGTAATCTTGGTGGCCATGCCGCCCGTGCCGTGCGCCGAACCCGCGCCGCCCGCCATGCGGCGGACCTTGGCGTCGATCTTGGGCACATGCCCGATCAGCTTGGCCTGTGGGTTTTTGCGGGGGTCGGAGTCATACAGCCCGTCAATATCCGAGAAAATGACGAGCAGGTCGGCCTCACACATGCGCGCCACGACCGCGCTGAGCGTGTCGTTATCGCCGAAGTTTTCGATGTGTTTCAGCTCGGCGGTTGCAACCGTATCGTTTTCGTTGACGATCGGCACAACGCCCATGCGCATGAGTGCGGTGAAGGTGTTGTGGATATTTTCGCGCTGGTCGTCGTCGATGATGTTTTCGCGTGTCAGCAGGATTTGCGCGACATTGATGCCGTATTCAAGGAACATTTTATCGTAAATGTGCATCAGTTCGCACTGGCCGACCGCAGCGGCGGCCTGCTTCATGGCCAGTTCGCGCGGGCGTCCACCCAATCCAAGCTTGGCCGCGCCCACGCCCACCGCGCCGGACGAAACCAGCACCATGTCGTACCCGCGGTTCTGCAGGTCGCCGATCGTGCGCACAAGGTGTTCGATGCGGCGGATGTTGAGCTTTCCGTTTTCGTATGTCAGCGTCGAGGTACCCACCTTGACGACGATGCGGCGGACCTCGTTGATATGCAGCATAATTCTCACCTGTTGTCTGCCCGGCCGTCCGGGCGGAATGATTCAGCCTTATTGTAGCACAGTAAAGCGCGACGTACAAGGAAAACAAAAATCTTTTACAAATCCGCGGGCGGTATCGCTTTGTACAAAAAAATACGTGCCGCAGTCGCATCTTTGCACAGATTTTTTGTTCCAAAAGGGGATGGGTTGTGGTATACTATATTTTATCAAATTATGCCTTTTCATCGACTTTTTTGCGAAAGGAAGGATTTGCATGGCAAACCGTGTGACCATACAGATCGCCGGACAGCAGTATACCATGCTGGCGGACGAAACGGTCGAATATATGAACGAGGTCGCCGAACTGGCGCAGCAGACGGTCGTCGAGTGCGGCGGCTCGACCGCGTTTGCGTCGACGCGCGCGCTGGCGCTGGCGACGGTCAACCTCGCCGATGAATACATCAAGGCGAAAACCGCGGCCGAAGCGGCTGAGGCCAAGTGCCGCGCGCTTGAGGCGGAAAACACCGCCCTGCGGCAGCAGGTCAACCGCAACAGCGCAAACCATCCGGGGAACCGTCATAAATGAGCAAGGTAGAACTGCTTGCCCCGGCGGGGTCGCCCGAGGGCGTGCGCGCGGCTGTTCAGTCGGGCGCGGGCGCGGTGTATATGGGCTTCGGCACATTCAATGCGCGCCGGAATGCGCAGGGCTTTACGGCTGACGAGATGGCGGACGCAATTGCGTACTGCCGCGCGCGGAACGTCAAAACCAATATCACGCTCAATATCCTCGTGGGCGACCGCGAGTTGGACGCGGCGCTCGCCGACGCGAAATTCCTGTATGAAGCGGGTGCGGACGCACTGATCGTGCAGGACCTCGGTCTTGCGCGGCTGATCCATGCCCATGCGCCGGATTTTGCGCTGCATGCCTCGACCCAGATGACGATCCATACGCTCGACGGGGCGCGGCAGGCCCGCGACCTCGGTTTTTCGCGCGTGGTGCTCAGCCGTGAGTGCACGCGGGACGAGGTGCGCCTGATTACCAAAAAGGCAGGCGTCGAGACCGAAGTATTTGTGCACGGCGCGTTGTGCATGTGCTATTCCGGACAGTGCTACCTGTCCGCGGTGATCGGGCAGCGCTCGGGCAACCGCGGCCTGTGCGCACAGCCCTGCCGTCTGCCGTACAGCGGCGGTTATCCGTTGTCGCTGAAAGATCTGGCGCTCGCCGGCCATGTGGCCGAGCTGGCTGACCTTGGCGTGTCCTCGCTCAAGATCGAAGGGCGCATGAAGCGGCCGGAATATACCGCGATCGTCACAAAAATCTATGCCGACCTGCTGCGCGAGCATCGCGGCCCCACGCCCGAGGAACGCGACACGCTGCGGCGCGTCTTTTCGCGTGACGGCTTTACCGACGGCTACTACACCGGCAAAAAGGGCGACGGCATGTTCGGCACCAAAACCGATGTGCCGCTGCATGAGGTGCAATCATTGTACGACGAAGCCGCGCGCCGCTTTGCCGAGGGCAAGGAAGCGCCGCTTGTGCCGGTCTCGCTGTGCTTTACCGCGCGCGAGGATACGGGCGCGGTGCTGAGCGCGGACGGCGTTTCGTCCGCCGCGGCGGTCGAGCGGGCGCGTACCCGACCGACCACGCCCGAAATGGTGGAAAAATCCCTGCGCAAGACGGGCGGTACGCCGTTTTATGTCAACCATCTGCGCATCGAGATTGCAGACGGCCTTGCGATCCCCGCCTCGACGGTCAACGCCATGCGGCGCGACGCGCTTGCGCTGCTGCTCGCCAAGCGGGCAACGCCGCCGTCGCGCGACTGGCTGGACGGGCCGATGCTGGCGCGCGATGACGACAACCGTCCGCGCACCGGTTTCCATGGCTACACCGCGTCCGTGCGCACCCGCGAACAGGCGGATGCGCTGCGCGGGCTGGGGCTGGAGACCATCTATGTGCCGCTCGATGTGGCGGTGCAGACCGGCCTGCCGGTCATTCTGCCGCGCGTCTTTTCCGACGAGGAGCAGGGCAAGATCGAAATGCTGCTGGGCGAGGCGATGAGCCGCGGCACGCGTGTTGTGCTGGCGGGCAACCTCGGCCAGGTCGCGATGGCGCGCCGGCTGGGCTTTACTGTGCGCGGCGACTTCGGCCTGAACGCGTTTAACAGCAAAACGCTGCACGCGCTGGCAGAAATGGGCGTACAGCGGCAGACGCTGTCGTTCGAGGCACGTCTGGCGCAGATCCGCGATATGCGCGGGCCGCTGGAGACCGAAATGATCGTTTACGGCCACCTGCCGCTGATGATCTTTGAAAACTGTGCGATCCGCCGGCAGCACGGCGGCAAATGCGCCTGCCAGAATGGCGTCACCTACCTGACTGACCGGCGCGGCGAGCGCTTTGCGCTGCTGCCCGAATACGGCTGCCGCAATACATTGCTGGGCAACCGTGCGCTGTGCCTGCGCGAGGACGTGCGCCCGCTGGGCGTGCAGACCGCGCGGCTGCTGTTTACGACCGAAACGCCCGACGAGTGCGCGCGCATCGCGTGCGCCTTCATGGAGGGTGCGCCCCTTGACGGGGAATTTACCAACGGACTGTATAAAAGAGGAGTCGAATAATGAGGCTTGTACTGGCGTCCGGTTCGCCGCGCAGGCGAGAATTACTGGCGCTGATTACCGAAGATTTTACCGTCTGCCCGGTGAACGCGGACGAAACGCTGCGCGAAGGTGCGCCGCTGGCGGACGAGGTTGTGCGTCTGTCCGTTTTGAAGGCGCAGGCGGCGCAGCGCATCCACCCGGATGCTGTGTGCATCGGGTCGGATACGATGGTCACGATCGACGGGTTGCCGCTGGGCAAGCCCGCGGACGAAAAGCAGGCGGCCGACATGCTGCGCCGCTTGCGCGGCCGCACGCACGAGGTGCTGACCGGCCTTGCCGTGCTGCCGCCCGGCGGCGCGGCGCGCACGCTGTGCACCCGTACGCGCGTGACCTTCCGGGATTTTGAGGATGATGAGCTCGCAGCCTATCTGGCAACGGGCGAGCCGCTCGACAAGGCGGGCGCGTATGGCATACAGGGCCATGGCGCGCTGCTGGTCGAGGGCATTTCAGGCGATTATTACAGCGTCATGGGCCTGCCGGTGGCAGGGCTGCATGTGCTGCTGCGCGAGCTTGCGCAGCAGGCGTAAGGACGCTTTTGGGATAGCGAAAGGAGTATAGGGTTTTTGCGAAGACGTAACAGAGTGGGGTCGCGCTTTTTCGTCGGCATTGCGATCGTGATCGCGCTGTGCCTGCTTTCCGCGCTGTACAGCGGCGTGACGGGCAACCCTTCGCCGGTGACGCGGGTGGTCAACTTTGTGACCACGCCCGTGCAGCGGCTGGTGGGCGGTATTTCGGGCGCGTTCGGAAAGGGCCTCGGTTATTTCACTGAATTTGATGAACTCAAGGCGGAAAACGAGGAACTGAAGAAGCAGATCCGCGATATGGAGCAGACCGTGCGCGACGCGGAGCTTGCGCTCGAGGAAAACGCGCAGCTGCGCGCGGCCGCCGGCCAGCCTGAGCGCAGCCGCGACCTGACGACCATCAACGCGGAGGTTATTGCGCGCAACCCGGGCGACTGGGCGATGACGCTCAGCCTTGATAAAGGCTCGTCGCACGGCGTGGAAGAAGGCGATCTGGTCATCACGGTCGATGGTATGGTCGGCTATGTCAGCGAAGTTTATTCGAATACCTGCGAGATCACGACGGTGATCGATGTGGAAATGCAGTGCGGCGCGCTGATTACCCGTACGCGCGAGACCGCGATTGCCGAAGGCAATTATGACCTGATGGCGGACGGCAACCTGCGCCTGTCCTACCTGACCGAGGACGCGAGCGTCGTTATCGGCGACACGGTGGAGACCTCGGGACGCGGCGGCCTGTTCCCCAAGGGCGTGATGATCGGCACGGTCGAGAGCGTGCTGCCTGAGGAGAACGGTATTTCCTATTACGCGGTGATCAAGCCGTTTGTCGATGTGGATACGGTTTCGAGCGTGTCCATCGTCACCGATTTTACCGATACGACGGAGTGAGCCCATGCAGAGAGAATATGTATCCATTCCTAAGGTCGTGCTGTACATCCTGTTTGCGCTGCTCATTTATGCGCTGCAGTCCGGTGTATATGGGACGTGGTCGATCCGCGGCTACCATCTGGACCTGCTGCCCGCGCTGGTTGTCGCCGCGGCGCTGCTGGATGGTCCGGTCGAGGGCGTGATCCTCGGCGTGACCGTCGGCCTGTTTTACGATCTTGGATTTATCGGAATAGACGGGCTTTACCCGTTGTTTTTCCTGATTTTTGGCTTCATCGCAGGCGAAATGAGCCGTCTGACGCTGAGCGGCAGCTATGTTTCCATGGTGCTGATGACCGCTTTTGAAATGGTCGTGCTCGGCCTCGTGCGTTATTTTGCCTATCTGCTGCCGCAGACCGGCGCGTCTTTCCTGCTTGTGCTGCGTCAGATTATCGGCGGTACGCTGCTGGCCTGCCTGTTCTGTTTTGTCATCTATCTGCCGATGCAGAAGATCAGCAGGCGCTTTTCCAGCCGATGAGGCCCCGTAGACCCGAAGAGAGGAACCCCTATGGTAAATAAAAACCAACTACTGCGTCGTTTGCTCGCGCTGGGCTGCCTGCTGCTGCTGTGTGTTTCGCTTGCAGGCGGGCAGCTGATCCAGCTGCAGGTGATCAACGGAGAAAGCTATCTGCACCGTTCGGCCAGCTTCTTGACCACCACGTCGACGGTCTCCGCCGCCCGCGGCGAGATCCTCGACCGTTACGGCCGTCCGATGGTCACCAACCAGACCGGCTTTTCGCTTGTGCTAATCTACTCCTCGTTCTGGGAGGACAATGAGAGCCGCTTTACCACGCTGCTCGATCTGGCCAACCGTGTCAAGGCGGATAAGGGAACCACGGACAGCACCGCGTCCACGGAGACTGACACCAGCGACACCGATACCGACACCGAAACCGCGTCCTCGACGGAAGCGGAGGAGGAGAGCGGCGCGACGTTGTGTGATACGCTGCCGATCACGGACACCGCGCCTTATGAATACATTGGCGCGGAAGGGGATTCGGAGCGCACTGCGCTGTCCACCTATATCAAGGAAAGCGCGAGCACGCTCGGTCTAGAAGCGGTCAAGCAGGCCAAGGATGCAGCGAATGCCGCTAACGAGTCCGACCCCCAGTATGACGCGGACGGGAACAAGATCGATCAGGTTTCGGCGATCGACGCGACGACGCTTGTCTCGGCCACCGAGTTTATCAATGCCATGCGCGCCTATATGGAGGAAAGCCTCGGCATGCCGACCGGCCTGTCCGATGCGGACGTGCGCACGCTTGTCGGCCTGTATTACAGTATGCGGCGCGTTAATTTCAGTAATAATGCGACGTTCACGCTGGCGGAAAACGTGTCGATGGACCTGATTGCCTATATCAAGGAGCATCACCAGCAGTATGCCGGCGTGGATGTGCAGAGCGAGGCAGTGCGTAAATATGACACGACCTATGCCGCGCATGTGCTGGGTACGGTCGGCACGATCTATGCCGAGGAGTGGAACGGAACCGAAAACGGCGGCCCTTACAGCGAAAAAGAGGGCTATACTATGAGTGATACGATCGGCAAGAGCGGCTTGGAAGCTGCGCTTGAAGAATACCTGCACGGCACGGCTGGTTCGCGCACGGTTGAAACCGATCTCGGCGGCGACAGCGTCACCGATCACACGAACTCCTATGCGCCCGAGCCGGGCGATAATGTCATCACGACGCTCGACCTTGAATTGCAGGAAGTGGCAGAGAAATCGCTGGCCAATTACCTGTCCGACTATGGTCGCGGCGGTGCAGCGGTGGCGCTCGACCCGAACACGGGTGAGGTGCTGGTCATGGCTTCCTATCCGACATTCAGCCTGGAGGACTATTATCAGGATGATGTCGCAACGGCGCGTGCCAATAACGAGCGCAGCCCGGAACTGAACCGTGCGACCGGCGGTTTGTATGCGCCAGGTTCGACCTTCAAGGTGCTGACGGCGATCGCAGCGCTCGAGGAAGGCATCATCGATGCCAATACTACCTATACCTGCGACGGCAAGTTTGAGTACGGCGGCTCGACCTTTACCTGCAGCAACCATGACCAGCCGATGACACTGGACGTCACGCAGGCGATCAAATATTCGTGCAACGTATTCTTCTATAACGTCGGCAAGGAGCTGACCGGCGCGCATCTGGAGGATTGGTGCGACCGCTTCGGCCTTGGCAACGTCACCGGTATCGAGATCGGTGAGCGTGCCGGTCAGGCCGCCGGCCCGGCCGAGCGTGATGAGAACCGCAAGACCAATCCGTATCTGCGTGAGTGGCAAGGCGGTGACGACGTCAACGCTGCGATCGGCCAGTCGGACAACCTGTTCACACCCCTGCAGATGGCGAACTATATGGCGGCGGTTGTTAACGGCGGCACGTTGTATAAGCCGACACTGGTCAAGAATATCAAGACGTATGACTACTCGGATGTGGTCGAGGATTCCACGCCTGAGGTGATCGGTACGATCGAGTTTTCCGACGCGACGCGCGATTTGGTCATGCAGGGCATGAGCGAGGTTACCGCCGAGGGCGGTACCGCCGCGACCACCTTTGCGGATTATCCGATCAAGGTCGGCGGCAAGACCGGTTCGGCGGAAATGACCGAATACAAGGACGGCGTGACAATCGAGTACACCAACGGCCTGTTCGTCGCCTTTGCGCCGTTCGATGATCCTGAAATCGTCATCTGCGTGATCGGTGAGGGCGCGGGCCACGGTTCGTCGGTTGCACCGATCGTGCGCGATATCCTCGATGCGTATTTCGCTGAGGAGGAGCCGGATACGGTTGAGTCCGTGCAGACGGAAAACACTATGGTACCTTGATGGATTCTTTCAGTGCAATAAAAAGTTTGCACAGACGCTTGTAAATTGGCGCTTGCTGGTTTATAATACAATATATAAGTTTTATTTTTCGGAGGCGGTATGTTGAAGGTGATTCTGGTTGCGTCCGGTAAGGGCGGCACAGGGAAAACCTCCTTTACGGCGGGCGTGGGCGCAGCGCTGGCGAAAAACGGCCACCGCGTGCTCTTGATCGACGGCGACTGCGGCCTTCGGAATCTGGATATCGTGCTGGGCATGTCGGACAGGGTGGTCTATTCCTTCGCTGACGTGGCGGGCGGTGCTGTGCCGCTCGGTGATGCCATGGCGCGGCATCCGGAGTATCAGACGCTGTACTTACTAACAGCCCCGGTCGCGCTGCCCGCGCTGAGTGAGCGCGGTATGGAGCAGCTGGCGGTGCAGGCGGAGGAAGCCGGGTTCGATTATCTGTTGATCGACGGGCCGGCGGGCCTGCCGGCGGAGCTGTCATTTCTGGCGCATATTGCCACACAGGCGGCTGTCGTCACCGCGACGGACCGAGCCAGCGTGCGCGGCGCGGAACGATGCGCGCGCAAGCTGGAGGAGGAGTACTGTATCCAGCGTATCCGCATGGTGCTCAACCGCGTCCGGCCGCAGCTGATCTGCCGCGGCAAGTCCGGCAATATCGACGACGCAATGGATGAGACCGGTTTGCCGCTTTTGGGCGTTGTGCCCGAGGATGAGGACCTCATCTCGTGCGGCAACAGCGGAAAAAGTATTCTGGCAGTCAAGCAGACGGGCGCGTCCCGCGCCTTTCAGAACATTGCCCGCCGTCTGGACGGCGAGCGGGTGCCGTTGGTTCGCCTCTGAACCGGCGGCAAAGCACAAACATAGCATCTTCCTGCGGCGCTGTTCGGAGGCGAACAGCGTCAATCACAGCAACGAGAGTGGAGTCAGCAAGATACGTGGTAGATGAAAGGGGATGTTCCGGGCATGAACATAGCGCTGATTGCGCACGACCGTAAAAAGGAACTGATGGTTCAGTTCTGTATGGCATATTGCGGCATTCTGGCAAAACACAATATCTGTGCGACCGGTACAACCGGTAAGTTCGTCGAGGAAGCGACGGGGCTGAAGATCGAAAAGTGTCTGGCGGGCATGCAGGGCGGCGAGGAACAGATTGCGTCGCGTGTTGCATATAACGAGATCGACCTTGTCCTGTTTTTCCGCGATCCGATGTCCAACGCCCAGTACGAGCCGGATGTGCACGCGATTGCACGGCTTTGTGATATGCATAATATCCCGATCGCTACCAACTCGGCGACGGCCGAAATGCTCATCCTTGGCCTCGACCGCGGCGATCTGGATTGGCGTAATATTGTCAACCCCAAGAATAAAAAATAACAGACAGCACAGGATGCACCGGATGGGCGGCTTTGGCCTATTCGGTGCAATCGTCTGTCTTGAGGAGAATCAAAAAACATGGAAAAAGTAAAACCCAGAACCCTATCCGGCTTTATGGAGCTGCTGCCCGCGCCGCAGGTACAGATGGAGCGTATCATGCAGGTGCTGCGCGAGACTTACGGCCTGTATGGCTTTTACCCGCTGGACACGCCGCTGATCGAGTCCTCCGAGGTACTGCTGGCCAAGGGCGGCGGCGAGACTGAAAAGCAGATCTATCGCTTCACCAAGGGCGACAGCGACCTGTCGCTGCGCTTTGACCTGACCGTACCGCTGGCAAAGTATGTCGCGCAGCATTATGGCGAGTTGACGTTCCCGTTCCGCCGCTTCCAGATCGGCAAGGTGTACCGCGGCGAGCGCGCACAGCGCGGCCGCTTCCGCGAGTTCTATCAGGCGGATATCGACGTCATCGGCGACGGCAAGCTGGATATCATCAACGAAGCCGAAGTGCCGAGTATCATCTACAAGACCTTTACCTCGCTTGGCCTCGAGCGCTTCAAGATCCGCATCAACAACCGCAAGGTGCTCAACGGCTTTTTCGCAATCCTCGGCCTGACCGAGAAGGCAGGCGACGTGATGCGCACGATCGATAAGCTCGAGAAGATCGGTGCGGACAAGGTCAAGATCATTCTGGTGGACGATTTTGGCGTTGCCGCTGAAACCGCGGATGAGTTGCTTGCGTTTATCGCGACCCCGGGCGGTACTGAGGGTATCCTCTCGGCGCTCGAGAGCTATAAGGGTAAGAACGAGGTGTTCGATCAGGGCGCGGACGAGCTGAAAACGGTCGCGCAGTACATGACCGCCTTCGGTGTCCCGGATGATCATTTTGAGATCGATCTGACGATCGCGCGTGGTTTGGACTACTACACCGGCACGGTGTATGAGACCGCGATGCTCGACCATCCGGAGATCGGCTCGATCTGCTCGGGCGGCCGGTACGACAACCTTGCGGAGTACTATACCGACAAGCAGCTGCCGGGCGTGGGTATTTCGATCGGCCTGACCCGCCTGTTCTATGTGCTGGGCGAGCAGGGCTATCTGAACGATAAGCAGAATTGCGCGCCGGCCGACGTGCTCATCCTGCCGATGACCGACGATATGGGCGCGGCAATCGCGCTGGCGACCAGCCTGCGTGAGGCGGGCATCCGCACGCAGTTGTACAGCGAGCAGAAGAAGTTCAAGCACAAGATCGGCTATGCCGATAAGCTGGGTATCCCGTATGTCATTTTCCTTGGCGAGGATGAAATCAAGGAAAATGCCGTTGCGGTCAAGGATATGGACTCGGGCGAGCAGGTCAAGGTTTCGCTCGCGGACGCTATTACCCGCATCCGGGACGGCCTTGCTGCCAAGAATCAGGGCAAGGTTATCTGCGACAAGTAAATATGGGGGAGGGGAATCAGCTATGAAGGACAATGCGCGATTCATTTGGAGTTGTACGAAATTTCTCGCCTGCATCCTGTGCATGCTGAGTTCGGCTGTTTGGTGGATCATTGGTTTTGTGATTTTGGGCTATGTGGCTGTCATTCTCGGACTATTATATGCCGTGTTGACTTATGTCACCGAGATTTCCCCTGTAATAAAGCAAGAAAATTCAGAGAATAAGGACTGATAAACATGAATAACACATCCATCGCGGGCATGAAGCGCACGCACCTGTGCGGCGAGCTGCGCCTTGCCGACGCAGGCAAGGAAGTTACGGTCAACGGTTGGGTTGACCGTGTGCGCGATAACGGCGGCGTGCTGTTCCTGCTTGTGCGCGACCGCGCGGGCATTGTGCAGTGCACGTTTGACAAGTCTGTCAACAAGGATTTGTTTGATATCGCGTTCACCTGCCGCACCGAGTTCGTGGTTGCCGTGCGCGGCAAGCTGGTTGCGCGCGACGAGGCCGCAATCAACAAGAAGATGCCGACCGGCGAGGTCGAGATCATTGCGGAGGACATCCGCATCCTGTCCAAAGCGGAGACGACGCCGTTTGAGATCGACGACACCAAGGAGGTCGGCGATCAGGTACGCCTCAAGTACCGTTATCTTGACCTGCGCCGTCCGTCCATGCAGAAGAACCTGATGCTGCGCCACCGCGTCACGCAGGTAGCCCGCAACTACTTCGACGAGCAAGGCTTTATTGAGATCGAGACCCCGATGCTGACTAAGTCCACGCCGGAGGGCGCGCGCGACTACCTCGTGCCGTCTCGTGTGCATCCGGGCAAGTTCTATGCGCTGCCGCAGTCCCCGCAGCAGTACAAGCAGCTGCTCATGCTGGCGGGTATGGACCGTTATATCCAGATTGCCCGCTGCTTCCGCGACGAGGACCTGCGCGCTGACCGGCAGCCGGAGTTCACCCAGATCGACCTTGAGATGAGCTTCGTCGAGCAGGACGACGTGATTGCGGTCAACGAGGGCTTCCTCAAGCGCGTGTTCAAGGAGGTGCTGGACGTTGACATCCAGCTGCCGCTGCCGCGCCTGACCTGGCGCGAGGCGATGGATCGCTTTGGTTCGGACAAGCCGGATACCCGTTTCGGCTTTGAGATCAAGGATATTTCGGATATCGCGGCAAATTGCGGCTTCGGCGTGTTCAAGGGCGCGGTCGAGGCAGGCGGCACCGTGCGTCTGATCAACATCAACGGCTATGCCGACAAGTTCCCGCGCAAGGAGATCGACAAGCTGGCCGATTTCGTCAAGACCTACCGCGCAAAGGGCCTTGCGTGGATGAAGGTCGCGGCCGACGGCTCGATGACCTCGTCCTTTGCCAAGTTCCTGACCGAGGAGGAGATCGCGGCCATCAAGGAGCGCGCCGACATGCACGAAAACGACGTGCTGTTCGTTGTCGCGGATGCTTCCGAGGAGACCGCGCTGGTTTCGCTCGGCGCGCTGCGCTGCGAGCTGGCAAAGCGCCTTGGCCTTGCCAAGAAGGACGATTTCAAGCTGCTGTGGGTGACCGAGTTCCCGCAGTTTGAGTACAGCGAGGAAGAGGACCGTCTGGTCGCTAAGCACCACCCGTTCACCGCGCCGATGGATGAGGATATCCCGCTGCTGGATACCGATCCGGCCAAGGTTCGTGCCAAGGCGTATGATATCATTTTGAACGGCTGCGAGCTGGGCGGCGGCTCGATCCGTATCCACGATCCGGAGCTGCAGACCAAGATGTTCGAGGCGCTTGGCTTCACCGAGGAGCGCGCCAAGGAGCAGTTCGGCCACCTGATTACGGCGTTCTCGTACGGCGCACCCCCGCACGGCGGTCTTGCCTACGGCCTTGACCGTCTGTGCATGCTGCTGGCGGGTCTGGACTCGATCCGCGACGTGATTGCGTTCCCCAAGGTGCAGAATGCATCCGACCTGATGATGTCCTGCCCGGACGTGGTAGACGACAAGCAGCTGGACGACCTGTCCATTGCAGTCACCCGCATGGAGAAGGACGCGGAAGCATAAAAACCACCGAAAAAAGCCGCTGCGGCTGGTCTGCGGCGGCTTTTCCGCATGGCGATAAAGGAGAACGGAAAACGTGCGCCTGAAATGTAAAGTTCCGGAAAAATATAAGAAAGTTTTTGGTTGGCTGCTGGATATCATGCTGGCGCTGCTCCTGTTTTACGCAGCCTATTATCTGCTGCGCATGGGCACAATCCATTACAGGCCAGCCAGCCAGCGTGCGCTGGGTATCGTGACCGGCCTGCCGCTCATTTTGCGGCCGCGCCGCCGCGCGACAGGCCCCGAACTGCTGCTGCATGACGTTCTGGTGCTGCTGTCCGCCACGTCGTTCGCGTTGATCCTGACCGAATATGTGGTCAAGGGCGGCATCATCATTGGCAATGTGCAGATCTGGCAGGGCTACGTCTATCATGCGGCGGTCTTTGGGCTGGTCTATGTCTTTGTCGGCAGCATCCGCCTGACTACTTGCATCGGTATGGGGATGACCATGCTGTATGCGCTGGTTGACCATTATGTGACGGTATTCCGCGGCACGCCAGTGCTGTTCAGCGATTTGCTTGCAATCGGCACGGCCAAGAACGTGGCCGCTAACTATTCGGTGCCGCTTGAGCGCAGCGTGCTGATTACGCTGGTGGTAGCAGTTGCGTTCTGCGTTGCAGTCTGCCGCATCAAACGCCCGCCGACCCCGCGCCGCTGGCAGTTTATTGGCTGCTCGCTGCTGCTGTGCTGCTGGCTATACGGACTGAAACTCGTTGGCAACAGCTTCGGCTTCTGGCAGGGGAATCTGGAATACAGTGAGTGGCATTATTTCTGCCGTACGGCGGGGGATGCCATCGTCAAGCAGCCGTCGGGGTATTCTGCGGAAGGGCTTGCGCAGATCGCTGAACAGTATCCGGGTGAGCAGGGTACGGTTCAGCCCAATATCATCATGATTATGAACGAGTCATTTGCCGATTTGCAGCAGGTCGGGGATTTTACGACAAATGAGGATTACATGCCCTACCTTCGTTCGCTTGCCGGACAGGAAAACACGGTTACGGGCGATCTGTACGTTTCGACCTTTGGCGGCGGCACGGCGACAACCGAATTTGAGGTACTTACAGGGGATACGACGGCCTTTTTGCCGTATGGCGCTTCGCCCTATCAGATGTATGTCAAAAATGCGCTGCCGGTGATGGTATCCGGCCTTGCGGAGCAGGGATATCAAACGGTGTCGCTGCATCCGTATCGTGCGACTTCGTGGAACCGTCAGCAGGTGTATGAGCGTTTTGGTTTTGCCGAGCAGCTGTACGAAGATGATTTCGGAGAAGATGATACGGAACGGATTCGCAGCTATATCAGCGACAGTGCGGACTACAATAAGATTATTGAGGTCTACAAGTATAAGAATCCGGATGCGCCGCTGTTCATGTTCAATGTGACCATGCAGAACCATGGCGGATATATCCCCGATGAAACAGATAACTTTGAGCAGACGGTCCATCTGACAGGGGAGTACGAAGGCAAATATCCTGAAGTGGATGAGTATTTGTCGCTGGTAAAGTGCAGCGATGAGGCGTTGGAGGAACTGATTACCTATTTCTCATCGGTGGATGAACCGACGGCGATCGTCTTTTTTGGCGACCATCAGCCCAATGTGCCAAGCGCATTCTTTGACTCGCTGCTCAACGACGCCGGCATTACCGACAGCATTGAGCGGACAGAAAAGAAGATGGTTACACCGTTTCTCATTTGGGCCAACTATGATATTGGCAGCGCACAGGATGTCAAGCTCAGCGCCAATTATCTGGCTGCCTATGCGCTCGATGTGCTGGGCTGCTCGACCTCCGGCTATGACCAGCTGCGGCTGGCTGTACGGGAAGAGGTGCCGTTACTCAATCGTAATGGATGCCAGTTGACGGATGGCGTCTGGCAGAGCACAGAGAACGTGGAACAGGAAAAATTGGATATATATAAGCAGGCTCAGTATGCCCATCTGTTTGATGCCAAAAAACGGATTGACTCATGGTATGAGCCGTAAAAGAAAGACCCGCGCGGTGTGTGATATACACCGCGCGGGATTTTGTTGTTCAAGGTTTGGATAGCAAAAAGGTAGGAGAATTGTGCATTTTGGAGTAAAATGAGCATTTGTCTGCCGAAATTGATAAAAATTAGTACGTATCGCATAAAATACAAAAAAGAATTATGTGCAATCAGACAAAGTAGTGGTTAAGTGTTAAAAAAGTTTTGATTATATTGGAACTTGGTGCTACAATATATAACGGACAGAGGGAGAAGTTGTGGATTTGTCCATACATACCCATAGATCATCGGTGAAAACTGGCGGTCTGTTTTTTTGGCGGTATGCGTGCGCGCGCCCGCAACCAAAATACTGTGTGGCAATATCGTGGGGACCATACAGTGACTTCCCTCGGGATAAAGGAAAGAAAAATAAGAAGAAGGGGAGAAATGCATGCAGTTTCTGAATTCCTTGGCGTTCACCGTGATCAGCTTTATTGCGTTCACGGCGCTCGTCGCAATCATCTCCTGGTGGAAAACCAGAGGGGATAATCTGGATACGCAGGACGGCTATTATCTTGCCGGCCGCGGCCTGACCGGCCCGGTCATTGCGGGTTCGCTGCTGATGACCAACCTGTCTGCTGAGCAGCTGGTCGGTAACAACGGCCAGGCGGTCCGCGTTGGTATGAGTACGATGGGCTGGGAGGTTACCTCGGCCATCGCGCTGGTTATTCTGGCGTTTGTACTGATGCCCAAGTACTTAAAAACCGGTCTGACGACCATTCCGCAGTTCTTTGAGCAGCGCTACGATGCCGGCACGCGTCGCCTTGTTTCGATCATCGTGCTGTTGAGCTACGTTGTTATCATGCTGCCGAACATCCTGTACGCTGGCGCACAGGTATTTGTCAATATTTTTGGTCTGGACAAAATGCTCGGCATTTCGTATTTTGCAGCAATCGCCATCGTGTGTGTGGCTACCGCGGTTGTTGGTTCGATCTACGCGATTTTCGGCGGCCTGAAGGCCATCGCGCTGTCTGACTCGATCAACGGCCTCGGCCTGATCGTTGGCGGCCTGCTGGTGCCGGTGTTCGGCTTCATGTTCCTGTCCGGCCAGCTGGGCGGCGACGGTTCGTTCCTCGATGGCTTTGACAAGTTCCTGCACACCGATCCGTCTTATCTGAACGCCATTAACGAGCCTAACTCGCCCGAGCCGTGGCTCCCGTGGCCGCTGCTGCTGACTGGCCTGCTGGTCAACAACATGTACTACTGGGCAACCAACCAGTCTATCATCCAGCGTGCCTTCGGTGCAAAGAACCTGAAGGAAGCGCAGAAGGGTGCGGTATTCGCGGGCTTCCTCAAGATCATGACCCCGCTGATCATTGTTGTGCCGGGCGTTATCTGCGCGCTGGCTTATCCGGGTCAGGATTGGGGCAGCGGCGACTCCGCTTACCCGATGCTGGTTGCTGAGGTTATGCCCAAGCCGGTTCTCGGCTTCTTCGCGGCGGTTATGTTCGGTGCGATCCTGTCTTCGTTCAACTCGGTACTGAACTCCGCATCCACCATTTACGCACTCGATATCCATCGTCCGATTTTCAACCCGACCGCGTCCGACGCGCACATGGTTAAGGTTGGTCAGAACTTCGGTACGGTTGTTGCGATTATTTCCACCATCATGAGCCCGTTCATGCTCTACATGGGCGGTATCACGAGCTTTGTAAACTCGGCTTTCGCTGCGTTTAACACGCCGATCTTCGTCTGCCTGCTGTGTGGCTTCTTCTGGAAGAAGGTGCCTTCCATTGCGGCCAAGATTGTTATTCCGGTGCACGTTGTGCTGTACTTCACCCTGCAGTTTGGCCTGCGCAACGTGATCCCGTTCCTGCAGGATGTGCACTATCTGTACTTCACGGCAGTACTGTTCGTATTCGACATGCTGCTGATGTGGGTTATCGTAAAGAAGAACCCGCGTCCGGAGGACTTTGTCCTGCATGACGCTAAGGCAGTCGATATGACCCCGTGGAAGAACGGCAAGATCTGGGCGACGGTTACGCTGCTCGTCATGGTTGCGGCCTATGTTATCTTCTCGCCCCTTGGTTTCGGTAAGAGCGAGACGTCTACGTTTGAGCGGTATCAGGAGGCCAACGGCACATCGGCGGCTGTTGTGCAGACGGTACAGGAGTAAAACCCTCTCAATACCTTCCCTCTGAAAAGGGTGTGCGGTTTTGCCGCACACCCTTTTCGCGTATATACGAGCGGTTTGATACAGCATCCGCGTGCGTATCATTTGCACCGGATGCTTACCAAACGCCTGCCGCTGTGGTATAATAGGGATAAAATAAAGGAGGTTCTGTGTTAATGAAAGAGCTGTATAAAGGACTGGGCCATATCGCGATTTACACCGTGGATATGGAGGAGAGCATTGCGTTTTATGAGAAGATCGGCGGCAGCGTTTATAAGCGCGATGCCGTGCCCACCCCGGAGGGTGAGAAGAAGCTGGCGCTCGTGGAGTTCGGCGGTTTCCTGCTTGAGCTGATCGAGCCGCCTGCGGGCGAGCTTGTTCCGGCAGGGGAAGGCAGCATCCCGCATTTTGCGGTCTATGTGGACGATTTGGACAAGGCTGCGGCGGCAATTAAGGAAGCCGGCGTCATCTCGTTTATGACGCCCGAGAAGAAGGTGCTGCCGGAGACGTTCGGCGGTTTGCAGAACTGGTTCTTCACCGGCCCGTCCGGTGAGGAGATCGAGCTGCTGCAAATGCTGTAAGCGCGGCGCAGACAAAACAAAAAAGAAGCCCTCCTGCCGGAGGGCTTCTTTTTTTATCGTTTTGCTCGGATTAGGATTAATAGTGACGAGCTTCGTACAGGTGATCTTCGATCGCCTTGCGGGCAGCCTGCACTTCCGGCTTGGTGGAAACTTCGGCTACGCCGACACGCCACCAGTTCTCATAGCCCTTGGACATGGTCTTGGGCAGAACCTTCATGTCGATAACAGTGGAAACGGTCTGCTTCTTGGCGTCCGCGATAGCAGCCTCGAGCTCTTCCATGGTCTTGACGGTGTAGGTCTTGCAGCCGTAAGCCGCGCCGATCGCAGCGTAGTCGACCTGGATAACCTTGCCCTTGTGGATGCCGTTGGTAACGCCTTCCTCGAGCATATTCTTCTCGGTGCAGATCGAGGCATTGCCCTGACCAACCTCAAGGTTGTTGATGCAGCCGAAGGAAGCGTTGTCAAACAGCATGACGTTGATCTTCTTGCCGATCTGGACAGAGGTGATCAGCTCGGAGTGCAGCATATCGAACGAGCCGTCGCCGCACATTGCGTAAACTTCCTTGTCCGGGCAAGCCAGCTTAGCGCCCAGCGCGGAAGCGATTTCGTAACCCATGCAGGAGTAACCATACTCCATGTGATAGGTGTTGATCTTGCGGGCACGCCACAGACCCTGCATATCGCCCGGCAGAGAGCCGGCAGCCGCGCAGACGATCGCGTCGTCGTCGATCAGCTTGTTGATCGCACCGAGTACCGTGGTCTGGCACAGCTTGCAGCCAGTGTCCTCGATGTACTTCTCAACGCACTGGCGGTTAGCGTCGTTGCACTCGGGGGTGAAGGTTTCCTTATCGGTGTAGACGCAGTTGTCCAGACGGTCAACCTCGTCGTACCACTCCTTGCGGTAAGCCGCGATAGCCTTGGCATACGCTTCGTCGGTGTGGTAGCCGATCTTCTTAAGCTCTTCGCCGATAGCGGTCAGCGCCTCGTTGGCGTCAGCTACAACCGGGGTAGCGTCCATCTTGTACGCCTGGAACTCGGACGGGTTGATGTTGACGAACTTAGCGTCCGTGCGGTACAGCCACTTGGAAGCGGTGGTGAAGTCGGTGTAACGGGTACCGACGCCGATGACAACGTCCGCCTCGTGTGCCAGCTTGTTGGCAGCGATGCCGCCGGTGGTGCCCAGACCGCCGAGGTTCAGCTCGTGGGTCCACTCGATAGCGCTCTTGCCCGCCTGAGTCTCGCCGAAGGCAATGCCAAAGTCCTCTGCGAACTTCTTAAATACCTTGTGTGCCTCAGCATAGCGTACGCCGCCGCCGCAGATCAGGAGCGGCTTCTTAGCGTTCTTGATGACCTCAACAGCCTTCTCAAGCGCATACTTGGTAATCGGGCGGCGGTCGATGCGCCATACGCGCTTCTGGAAGAAGTCGACCGGATAGTCGTAAGCTTCCGCCTGTACGTCCTGCGGCAGCGAGATCGCAACAGCGCCGGTGTTGGCGGTGTCGGTCAGTACACGCATCGCGGAGATCATGTCGGTCATGACCTGCTCCGGACGGTTGATGCGGCCCCAGTACTTGGTGACAGCCTGGAACGCGTCGTGCGCGGAGATGGACAGGTTGTGCGGCTGCTCCATCTGCTGGAGAACCGGGTCAGGCTGACGGGAAGCGTAAATGTCGCCCGGCAGGATCAGAACCGGGATGTTGTTGGCAGTCGCAGTCGCAGCAGCGGTGATCATGTTGCATGCGCCGGGGCCGACAGACGAGGTGGCCGCGAAGATCTGCTTGCGGCGCATCTGCTTAGCGTAGCCGACAGCGGCCAGCGCCATGCCCTGCTCGTTCTTGCCCTGATAGACAACCATGTCCTTCAGTTCCTGCTCAACGCCGTTGCAGAAGCCGACGACGTTGCCGTGACCGGGCAGCATGAAGATGCCCTTGACAAACTTGTGTTCCTGCTCGTTGCCATCCATGTCAATGTAGCTGACATACTGGTTCTCGAGGAAGCGGACGAGTGCCTGAGAAGCGGTCAGGCGTACAGTTTCCATGTGCTTCATAGGTTTTGTTTCCTCCTAAATAAAAATCTCTCTCTTGTACAGGCTGAAAAAAGGGATTAGTTGCCGGTCGGGCAGTGCCAGATGTGGTCGTTGGCGTCGTCCGCGAGCAGCCACAGGTGCTCCTCGTCGTCGATGCGGGTCTTGTCCCACGGATCGCCCGGCAGATGGCGGATACCCCAAGCGTAGCAGCAGGAGTAGCCAGGTGCGGTAACCTGCGAGTGCATCTTATCGGTGATGATCGCAAGGCCGTTGTGGTGGGTCTCGTAGATCTCGCCGTTGCCCCAGCCAGCGCCGAAGCCCATCGGCTTGTCATAGCGGTAGAAGTAGCACTCCGGCTGCGGATGATGGTGCGGCGGATAGCTCGACCACTTGCCCGGCAGGTTGACAACTTCGCCCAGAACCATGTTGGAGTAGGGGGCGTTGTCCAGATCGAAGCAGGTGCGGACATCGCGCTTGATGCAGCCCATCAGCTCGCCCTGATTGCCGCGTGCCCAAGTATCGGTGTCTTCCGGCTTGTACATCTTGTTCGGGAAGGTCTTCTCGTTGAGGGTCTTCTGGATATAGATGTTGCAGGGGCCATGCGCGGTGATCTTAACCTTGGTGCCCTTGCAGACGTGCAGGCAGGACGGGTTGTAGTCGAACGGGTTCGGACGGTCTACGTCATAGGACTGGTCGTCCCACTCGATCGTGCCCTTGCCGTCGAACACCAGCGCGGCAAGTTCCTTTTCCGGCTCTTCGAAGGAGTAGGTGTCGCCATCCTCCATCACGAGCAGCGCCACGTCCATCATGGCGTCCTTGCCGATGCCTTCGTCCAGACGGATATATTCGTTGTATCCGCGCTTGACTTGCTTATCAATGTACATAACGGTATCCCTCCAAAAAAATATTTTTTGGTTTTGTTGTCCGGCGCAATAGCCGGACGGTTGGCTGATCGTGATGCACAATCTGCCAACCCTTATTATAGCATGCGGCGGCAGAGGCTTTCAACCGTTCGCAGGCGGGTGGGAACTCTTTGTCATTTAGCACAAAAAAACACAGAGTCATTCTGACAAATGATACAACAAAAATACGATTTTGTTTGGCCGTACTCTTGCGTTTGTTCCCTTTTGTGACTATAATTATAGCAGATAGGGCGGAAATTGCTTGTAATTTCTTCACCAACAATAACACTATTTTAAGGAATATTTGGAGGGCTTACATGGACGCTGCACGGCGGGAAAAACGCGAGCACGGGACGCAGGCGTTCCCGTTCCAAATCTATCCGGCGCTGGACGGCAGCGAGGCGGATGACAGCGATTTCATCCCCTATCACTGGCATCCGGAACTGGAGATTATCACGGTGGATGCAGGCCATGTTTCGCTGACGATTTCCGATCATATTTTCGAGGGCGAGCGGGGGGATGTGTTCTTCGCCGCAGGCGAGGAACTGCACGAAATCCGCGCGGCTGGGCGGGAGAACCAGTTCCGCTCCTTCGTGTTCGCGGCGGATTTCCTGCAGTTTGCCCGTGCTGATCAGGCGCAGACCGAACTGCTCGCGCCGCTGGCAGAGGGGCGGCTGCGCTTTGCCACCTGTCTGCGGGTGGGGGAGGCAGGCCAGCGTGAGGTACGTACGCTGCTGGCGCAGATCGTGCGTGCCTGTCAGGGACGTGCGCCGGGTTATCAGCTGGCGGTCAAGGCGGCGTTGCTCGGCATCGTGGCAGTGTGCGCGCAGGAGGGGCTGCTGACCGGATGCCAGATGCGGCCGGGCGCGGATTACAAGGCGCGCCAGCTCAAGGAGATCGTGGGGTATTTGGGTGCGCATTTTACCGAGCCGTTGCCGCTGACCGCGGTTGCCGCGCATTTCGGCCTTTCGCCGCAGTATTTCAGCAGTTTTTTCCGCGAGAACTTCGGCCGCACATTTACCCAGCATGTCAACTCGCTGCGCATCGAGCAGGCGGCGCGTCTGCTGCGCGAGACTGATCTGCCGGTCATGGAGGTAGGGTTCAGCGTTGGGTTTGATAATTTCAGCTATTTTATCAAGCGGTTCCGTGCGGTGTATGGCGTTTCGCCGTCGGGTTACCGCAAGAACAGCATCACATGAGCGCAAAAAAGCCTCGGAACAGTGTTCCGGGGCTTTGCTTTTGCTCTTATTCGTAGCGCAGGCGGACGTTTTCCTGCCGGCACAGTTCGACATATTCCTTGGGCGGCTCGCGGTCGGTGATGAAAGCGGTCAGATCCTTCAGGTGGCAGAAGGTGACAATGGCTTCCTTGCCGATCTTGGAGGAATCCGCCATACCGAAGATCATTTCCGCACGATGCACAACCGCACGCTTGATCTCCGCTTCGAGGAAGGTGGTATTGGTCATGCCCGCCGTCAGCGACACGCCGGTCGCCCCCATGAACGCCTTATTGATGCGCATGGAAGACAACGCCTCGATTGTAGACAGGCCGACAAACGAATCGGTGGTCGGGCTGTAAATACCGCCAAGCGAAATAATGTTGAGGTTGTCGTACTTGGCGGCCTCGCTTAAAGCACCAAGCGAATGTGTGATGATCGTGATGCGCTTTTTGGCGACCAGAAACCGCAGCAGGCAGAGCGTGGTCGTACCCGAATCGATGAAAATAGTGTCGCCGTCGGCGACCTCCTCGGCGGCCAGACGGCCAATGAGGGATTTATCGATCGGGTTGAGGCCCGAGCGGATCGGGGTGGGGACGGCGCCCGAAGGTACGGTCGCGGTTACGCCGCCGTATACCTTGGTGATGTGTCCACGTACCTCGAGTTCATTCAGATCGCGGCGGATGGTGTTCTTGGAAACGCCGAACACCTCGCATAATTCGTCAATGCTGACGGTTTCGCGCGAGATAACATATTGTTCAATTGAATTGAGACGGCTGACCTTCATCTTCCTGTTCCCCAATCTTACCCGTAATATCACCAGAACATTTTTCTTTAGTTTATCAAAAAATGCATAAATTGTCTACTGCCTATGGAATATGGTAAAAAGTCTCTTTTCGTGATTTTGTTTATATATATTTGATGCGGGGGCGTGAACGCATCAACAAATCCCGGTAAAAACGAGGGATTTGAGACAAAAAAATATTTCTCGACCGCAGCAGTATGGTCATGTTATGGTGATATTCGCTCTGCTTTCTTTAAGGGGGAAAAACCGTGGTACGGCGGGACATTGATTGGATATAACCAAAAAAATATAGAAATAAAACCAAGACAAAACCAAGAAAATACGGAAAAGTAACAGGTTTTTTTGTGAAATATTCCGATGGGCACAAAACAGGGGAGTGAATTTTTGTAAGGGATTGTGTGAATTTTGGTTGAAATCTGAGTAGCTTGGTGATACACTGTAATCAACATACAGCGGCCTTTTGCCGCTGGTGCCGGAACCTGTTCCGTGGAGAGAAAATATTTTTTGAATTAGGCAGGTGTATGCAATGCAGAAAGCAGAAAAGATGCAGGAGCTTCGCGTATTTGCGCAGGAAATCCGTTTGGAAACCCTGAAGACCATCGGCTCGCTCGGCTTCGGCCATGTAGGCGGTTCGATGTCGATCATTGATGCGCTGGCTGTTCTGTACGGTGAGGTCATGAAGGTTGACCCGAAGAACCCCCGTTGGGAGGATCGTGACTGGTGCGTACTGTCCAAGGGTCATGCCGGCCCGGCGATGTACGCAACCCTCGGCCTGAAGGGCTTCTATCCGCTGGAGGACGCTTATACGCTCAATCAGCCGCACACCAACTTCCCGTCCCATACCGACCGCACCAAGACCCCCGGTGTTGACCTGACGACCGGCTCGCTCGGCCAGGGCATGTCCACCGCTACCGGCGCTGCGCTTGGCAACAAGATCGACGGCCGTGACAACCATGTGTTCGTATTCGTCGGCGACGGCGAGGCGGACGAAGGCCAGGTTTGGGAAGGCGCGCAGTTTGCGGTACATTATAAGCTGGACAACCTGATCTGCTTTGTTGACGATAACAAGTATCAGCTCGACGGCGCTTGCGAGAACGTCATGAAGCACGCCAAGGGTATCGGCGCGAAGTTCGCGGCATTTGGCTGGAACGTGGTCGAGTGCGAGGACGGCAACGACGTAGAGCAGATTTACGACGCCATCCAGACCGCTTACGCGACCAAGGATGTACCGACCTGCATTGTCCTGAACACCGTCAAGGGCAAGGGCGCTACCTTTGCTGACGGCACGGGCGCGCATTCCTCTCAGCCGTCCAAGGAGCAGTGGGACGAAGCCATTGCTTACGCTGAGAAGAAGCTCGCTGAGATGAAGGCACAGTAAGGGAGGGTACGAACATGAGCTTTACTTTGATTGGCAAACACGAAAAGGATCCTCGTGCAAACCGTGACGGTTACGTTACCGCGATGCTCGAGATGATGGAGAAGGACCCCACGGTCATGCACGTTGACTGCGACCTGGAGAACTGCATCAACACCGGTAAGCTGGCAAAGGCTTATCCGGAGCGTACGATCAACGCTGGTATCGCGGAAGCAAACGCAGTAGGCGTTTCCGCTGGCCTGTGCGCGACCGGCAAGACCGTATTCGTACATTCCTTCGGCTGCTTCGCTTCCCGCCGTGCATTCGATCAGGCGTTTATGTCCGCGGCTTACGCTAAGCTGCCGGTTCATATCGTCGGTTCCGACCCCGGCGTATGCGCAGCGTACAACGGCGGCACCCATATGCCGTTTGAAGATTGCGCGCTGTACATGTCCATCCCGGACGCGATCGTTGTCGATCCGGTTGACTACGCGCAGATCAACTGCCTGACCAAGAAGCTGGCGGCCTCCGGCAAGTTCTCCTACATGCGTATGATCCGCAAGACCTTCACCACCGTTTACGGCGACGGCTCCGACTTCGAGATCGGCAAGGGCGTCACCCTGAAGGAAGGCAAGGATGTTGCGATCATCGCTTCCGGCATCATGGTCGACGAGGCCCTGAAGGCTGAGGAGCAGCTGGCGGCTGAGGGTATCTCCGCTAAGGTTATCGATATGTTCACTTGGAAGCCGCTCGACGAGCAGCTGATCATCGACTCCGTCAAGGAGTGCGGCGCGATCGTTACCGCTGAGAACCATCAGGTCAAGTGCGGCCTTGGCTCTGCGATTGCGAACGTCGTAATCCAGAACTGCCCGGTTCCGATGGAGATGGTCGGTGTTGAGGATCGCTTCGGCCAGGTTGGCGCGGAGAGCTTCCTGCGCGAGGAGTACGGCCTGACGGCTGCCCACATTGTCGAGGCTGCCAAGAAGGCTATCGCCCGCAAGTAAATTGCAAAAAACGGCTGTTCTGGCCGGATAAAACCAAAAGGGCGTGCTCGGCACGCCCTTTTGTCACATTTTCCGCTGTATGATTCCGGGGGAGGGCGTGCAAAAAAAGCATGCCGCCCCCTATGCAGCAGCGGTAATTTGCGGTAAAATAGGACGCAGAAAACAACAACATAACGCCGATGGAGGAACGGATACATGGATTTGAAGGAACGCGCGCTCAAGGCGCATGAGCAGTGGGGCGGCAAGATCGAAGTTGTCGCGCGATGCGAGGTAAACTCGAAGGAGGATCTGTCGATCGCCTATACGCCGGGCGTGGCCGAGCCTTGCCTGAAGATCAAGGACGACCCGTCGCTCAGCTACACCTATACCCGCCGGCATAATCTGGTCGCGGTTATCACGGACGGCACGGCTGTTCTGGGCTTGGGCGATATCGGCCCGATCGCAGGCATGCCGGTTATGGAAGGCAAGTGCGCGCTGTTCAAGGCGTTCGCTGATGTCGATGCGTTCCCGCTCTGCGTCGCGTCCAAGGACGTTGACGAGATCGTGCGCACGATCCAGCTGATTTCCGGCTCGTTCGGCGGCATCAATCTGGAGGATATTGCCGCGCCGCGCTGCTTTGAGATCGAGCGCCGCTTGAAAGAGGTCTGCGATATCCCGGTATTCCACGATGACCAGCACGGCACGGCTGTGTGCTGCGGTGCGGCACTGATCAATGCCTGCCGCCTGACCGGCCGCAAGGTGGAGGACATCAAGATGGTTGTCAACGGCTGCGGCGCGGCCGCGATTGCGGTGACCAAGTTCCTGATGTTCCTCGGCATCCGCGATGTGACCATGGTTGAGCGCTTCGGCATCGTCTGTGAGGGCGACGAGCGCCTCAACCCCGCGCAGGCCGAGATGGCGAAGGTGACCAACCGCAGCCATATGACAGGTACACTCGCCGACGCGATCAAGGGTGCGGACGTATTCTTCGGCATGTCGGCGCCGCAGGTGCTGACGAGTGAAATGGTTGCTACCATGGCGGAAAATCCGATGGTCTTTGCCATGGCCAACCCGGTACCCGAAATCTGGCCGGAGGACGCCAAGAAGGGTGGCGCGGCGGTTGTCGGCACCGGCCGTTCGGACTACCCGAACCAGATCAACAACGTGCTCGCTTTCCCGGGCATCTTCCGCGGCGCGCTCGATGTGCGCGCAAGCGATATCAACGAGGAGATGAAGCTTGCCGCCGCCAAGGCGATCGCGTCCTGTGTGCCGGATGAGCAGCTTTCTGCCGAGTGCATTATGCCGATGGCGTTTGACCAGAAGGTCATTCGTGCGGTTGCGGAAGCAGTTGCGCAGGCCGCGCGCGACTCGGGTGTGGCGCGCATCTGAGCCCGGCTGCCGGATGGCGGAAAGGGCTGCTGCGTGCGCGTGCACAATGAAACTGTGCAATTCGGCAAAAAAGTTTTTTGCACAGCCATTTTCTGTGCAAAAATGCGTTTGACTTTTGGTTTCCTGTTGAGTACAATAAGGATAGTAATGGCGCATGCGGCAGCATGCGGCAAGAGAACGAAAATGGAGGGAATAACACATGTTAGATCCGAAGAAAGTAAGACTGGGTATCTGCCCTATTGGCTGGTCCAATGATGATATGTGGGATCTGGGCGATGAGAATACGTTCCAGCAGTGCATTTCCGAGATGAAGCTGGCGGGCTTTGACGGCTGCGAAGTCGGTCATAAGTACCCGGAGGATAAGGAAGTCCTCAAGCACATGCTCGACGTACGCAATATGACCATCGCGTCCAAGTGGTTCTCCTCTTTCCTGGTTGACAAGCCGTACGAAGAGGTTGAGGCCGAGTTCATCAAGGAGCTTGAGTACCTGTCCTATGTCGGCGCGACCGCGATCAACGTATCCGAGCAGTCCGGCTCCATCCAGGGCCAGCTCGACACCCCGGTTCTCGACATGGAGAACAAGCGCGTTCTGACCGACGAGGAGTGGGCTCGCTTCACCGAAGGCCTGAACAAGCTGGGCAAGCTGTCCATGGAGAAGTATGGCATCCGCACCTGCTTCCATCATCACATGGGCACCGTGTGCCAGACGGTTGAGGAAACCACCCGCCTGATGGAGAACACCGATCCCAAGTACGTATTCCTGTGCTTCGACACCGGCCACTTCACCTTCGCTGGCGAGGACCCGGTCAAGATGCTCGAGAAGTTCGCTGACCGCGTTGGCCATGTTCACCTGAAGAACATGCGCATGCCGCTGGTTGAGAAGGCTCGTCAGGAGCACTGGTCCTTCCTCGACGCTGTCCGCGCAGGCGCGTTCACCGTACCGGGCGATCCGGACGGCTGCGTTGAGTTCGGCAAGGTATTCGATCTGCTTGACAAGGCTGGCTACACCGGCTGGATCATGGTCGAGGCTGAGCAGGACCCGGCAAAGGCTAATCCGTACGAGTACGCCAAGATGGGCCGCGAGTACATCACCGCGCACACCGGTCTGGGCGGCGAGGTTGTGCTGAAGAAGTAAGCATAGTTTTTCATACTGTCATGGGTAAAATCCCGCTCCGAAAGGGGCGGGATTTTTTTATCCTGCGGCAGTTCTGTGCGGCACTGATGGTCGTGCTGGCCAAATGTGTGGGCAGTTGTGCATAAATTGTAAAAACAAGCGCGAAACCCTTTGCAAAATGCGCCGTTATAGGGTAGAATAGAAAGCGGGAAAACCAAGCAAGGAGAGTGGAACATGGAAACGCAGAAATATAAGCGCGTGCTGATTAAAATCAGCGGTGAGGCGCTGGCGGGCGATAAGCATTTTGGTTTGAATTTTGATGTGATCGGTCCGGTTTGCGATGTGATCAAACGGTGCAATGCACAGGGCTGTGAAATTGGTATTGTGGTAGGCGGCGGCAACTTCTGGCGCGGCGTCAAGGATGGCGGCGGCAAGATGGAGCGTACCCGCGCCGACCACATGGGCATGCTGGCGACGACGATCAACGCGCTGGCGCTGGCGGATGCGCTCGAGCAGCGCGGCGTGCCGGTTCGTGTGCAGACCGCGATCGAAATGAACCGCATCGCCGAGCCGTACATCCGGCAGCGTGCGACCCGTCATCTGGAAAAGGGCCGCGTTGTCATCTTTGGCTGCGGTACGGGCAACCCGTTTTTCTCGACCGATACTGCGGCGGTGCTGCGTGCGGCGGAGATCGGCGCGGAGGTCATTCTGCTGGCTAAGAACGTCGACGGCGTATACGATTCCGATCCGGCCAAGAACCCGGATGCCAAGAAGTACGACCGCCTGACCTATATGGACGTGCTCAATCAGGGATTGGGTGTTATGGATACGACGGCGACTTCGCTTTCCATGGACAACCATATCCCGATTCTGGTATTTGCGCTTTCCGATCCGGAAAATATTTATCGTGCGGTCAACGGTGAAAAGATCGGCACGATCGTAGAGGAGGACTAATTTATGAAGGCTCAGCTCAATGCTTATGAAGACAAGATGAAGAAAACGCTCGACGTGCTTGCCAAGGAGCTGGCAGCCGTCCGTGCGGGCCGCGCCAATCCGGCCGTGCTTGACAAGATCACCGTTGAGTATTACGGCGCGCCGACGCCGCTCAATCAGGTTGCGGCGATTGCTTCTCCTGACCCGCGTTCGCTTTCCATCCAGCCGTGGGACGGCTCGATCCTCAAGGCGATCGAGAAGGCGATCCAGACGTCCGATCTGGGCATTAACCCGCAGAACGACGGCAAGCAGATCCGCCTGAACTTCCCGCCGCTGACCGAGGAGCGCCGTAAGGAACTGATCAAGGGCGTTTCCAAGACGGGCGAGGAATCCAAGGTTGCGCTGCGCAACATCCGCCGCGATGCGATCGATAAGTTCAAGGCGGCGCAGAAGAAGAGCGAAATGACCGAGGATGAGCTGCACGACGGCGAAGAGAAGATGCAGAAGCTGACCGACAAGTACGTCAAGGAGATCGACGCGATGGTCGCGAAGAAGTCCAAGGAACTGGCGGAAGTTTAAAAAAATATTGGGGGGCGGCGGGATCGCCGCCCCTTTGCTTGGGGGAAGAATATTGGGTCTGTTCACACGGAAAAAGAAAGAGACGGCAGCAGCGCAAAACCGTCCGGTGCCGCGGCATATCGCGGTCATTATGGACGGCAATGGCCGCTGGGCGAAAAAGCGCGGACTGCCGCGCAAGGCAGGGCATAAGGTCGGCGCAGAAACCTTCCGAACGATCGCGACCTATTGCAAGGACATCGGTGTGCAGTATTTCACGGTTTACGCTTTTTCGACCGAAAACTGGAAGCGCCCGCAGGAGGAAGTGGATGCGCTGATGAACCTGTTCCGCGCCTATCTGAAGGAGGCGGCGGAAACCATGTTCCAGCGCGGCGTGGCCGTGCGCGTGCTGGGCGACCTGACGCCGCTGCCTGAGGATATCCGCGCGCAGATCCGCGAGGTCGATGAGATCGCCGACCAGCTTGGGCCGGACGCGGCGACCGCATCCCTGTGCATCAATTACGGCGGACGCGATGAGATCAAAAACGCAGTGCGCGCGATTGCCGAGCAGGTCAAGGCGGGCGAACTTGATCCCGCGGACATCACCGAGGACACGATCACCGAACGGCTCTACACTGCACACATGCCTGACCCCGATCTGATTATCCGGCCATCCGGCGAGATCCGTACGTCAAACTTCCTGCTGTGGCAGTCGGCCTATGCGGAGTATTATTTCACGGATGTGTTGTGGCCGGACTTCAAAACGACCGATATGGACGCGGCGATTGATGCGTTCAACAAGCGCAACCGCCGGTTCGGCGGCGTATAAACCGACGGAACGAGGTGTAATGCTATGAAAGCAAGAGTGTTGTTCGGCGTGGGCGGTCTGATCGCTGTTTTGCTCGCGCTGTATGTGTTCTCATCCATTGTACTGGAACTGGCGGTCGCGGCGCTTTGCGTGCTGGCAACGTGGGAAGTGCTGGGTTCAACCAAGCTGGTGCATAATCGGCTGGAGCTGCTGCTGTGCCTGCTGGTTTCACTGGGGCTGGCCGTCGGACATTTTGATATATTGCCGCTCGACCTGACTGACGTGATGCAGGGGCTGGTCTTTGTGCTGCTCATTGGCTCATTTGCGATCGAACTTCGATTTCACGAGCATATGAACGCAGCACAGATCGCATGGGGCTTTTTTGGCGCGCTGCTGGTGCCGTACCTGATGCTCAGCCTGCTGCGTATCTATCAGATGGACTTCCTGCCGCCGATCGGCGATACCAACCTGCGTGTCGGGCAGTTCATCGTGCTGCTGCCGCTGTTGGCCGCATGGGGCGCGGATACCTGCGCGCTGTTTGCCGGCATACTTTTCGGCAAGCATAAGCTCGCGCCGGTCGTCAGCCCGAAAAAGACGGTGGAAGGCGCAGTCGGCGGCGTGATCGGCGGGGCAGTGCTTGTGCTGCTGGTATCACTGTTGCTCAACGTGACGCTGGAGCTGGAGATGCCGCTCTGGGCGGCCTTGGTGCTCGGCGGCGTGGGCGCGGTGCTCGGTGAGATCGGCGACCTGTCGTTCTCGGTTATCAAGCGCCAGACCGGCATCAAAGACTATGGGCATATTTTCCCCGGGCACGGCGGCGTGCTCGACCGGTTCGACAGCGTACTGTTTGTCGCGCCGTTCGCGGAGATCCTGTTCCGCATTGTCTGGTAAAAAGGAGACTGCGAGATGAAGAAAATCGCAATTTTGGGCTCGACCGGTTCTATCGGCACGCAAACGGTCGATATTTTGCCCTCGATTGACGCCGAAATCGTCGCATTGACGACGAACCGGCGCATAGACTTACTCGAAGAGCAGGCGCGCGCGCTGCGTCCGAAGATGGTGTGCGCGTTTGACGAGGCGGCCGCGCGCGATCTCAAGGTCAAGCTCGCGGACACGGATATCAAGGTGCTGTCCGGCATGGACGGCCTGACCGCCTGCGCGGCGGAAAGCGGCGCGGATATCGTCGTGACCGCGGTGGTCGGCATGGTTGGCTTGCTGCCGACGCTTGCCGCGATCGATGCGGGCAAGGATATTGCGCTGGCAAACAAGGAAACGCTGGTCTGCGCGGGTGAGCTTGTCATGCGCGCGGCGAGGGAAAAGGGCGTGAAGATCCTGCCGGTCGATTCGGAACATTCGGCGATCTTCCAGTGCGCGCAGGCAGCGCACGGCAACCCGCTTTCCAAGATCATCCTGACCGCGTCCGGCGGCCCGTTTTTCGGCAAGACCGCCGCGGAAATGCGGCATGTGACGCGCGAGCAGGCGCTTGCTCACCCGAACTGGTCGATGGGCGCCAAGATCACGATCGACTCGGCAACCATGATGAACAAGGGCCTCGAGCTGATCGAGGCGATGTGGCTGTACGACATGGCGCCCGAGGATATTGAAATCGTTGTCCATCGTGAGAGCATCGTGCATTCCGCGGTCGAGTTTTCGGACGGCGCGATGATCGCGCAGCTTGGCCTGCCGGATATGCGCCTGCCGATCCAGTATGCGCTGACCTATCCGGCGCGTGTGCCGTGCAAGGTGCCGCGGCTCAGTCTGGCTGAGGCGGCAAAGCTGACGTTTTATGCGCCTGATTACGAGGCATTCCCGGCGCTGAACCTTGCGCGGCAGGCGGCTGCACGCAAGGGAGACCGCGGCGCGGTGCTCAATGGCGCGAACGAGGCGGCGGTCGGGCTGTTCCTCGAAGGAAAGATTGCCTTCGGTGAGATTGCCGAGCGGGTGGCGCACGCGCTGGATACCATTCCGTATCAGCAGGCGCTGACGCTCGACGGCGTGCTCGCCGCAGACGCGGCGGCGCGCGAAGCGGCGCGCGCATGACGCAACAACCCATTTGAAAGGAGAACTGCATTGCTGCAATCCGTTTTGTCTGTTGTGCTGGCGATATTCGCGTTCGGCGTGCTGGTGATTGTGCACGAGTTCGGACATTTTATCACAGCAAAGCGCGGTGGGGTACAGGTTAACGAATTTTGGATCGGTATGGGGCCGACGCTGCTGAAAAAGCAGCATCACGGCACGCTTTATTGTCTCAAGCTGCTGCCTATCGGCGGCGCGTGCGTGATGGAGGGGGAGGACAGCGAAAGCGACAACGAGCATGCGTTCGGCAAGGCAAGCCTGCCGCGCCGTATGCTGATCGTGGCCGCGGGGGCGCTGATGAACTTCCTAGTCGGATTCCTGATCGTGCTTGCGGTCATGCAGCCCAATGGCCCGAACGGGGGCTATATCGTCGCGACATTGGCTTCCGTCGACCCGGCGAGCACCGCTGCGGCGGAAGGCGGCCTTCAGGCTGGGGACGAAATCCTCAAAGTAGACGGTTACAGAATCCTGCTGCGCGGCGACTTTGAAACGGCGCTCGCGCGGGGTGATGATACGACCTATGAAGTTGTTGTGCGCCGGAACGGCGAGAAAATCACGTTGCCGGCAGTCAAATTGGAAGCAACTATCGACGCGGGGGATGGCCGCAAAATGATTGGCTTGACCTTCGCTGAACAGCCGGACAGCATCGGCCTGCATTTTAGCATGGCAGTGCGCACTTCGGTCAGTTATGCGCGCATGGTCTGGGCGAGCCTTGGCATGCTGGTGAGCGGGCAGGTTGGCGTCGACCAGCTTTCCGGCCCGGTTGGCGTGACCGAGGTCATGGCGACGACCGCGCAGTACAGTCTGCGTTCGTTCTTCCAGCTGGTCGCGTTCATTTCAATCAACCTGGGCGTGATGAACCTGCTGCCGCTGCCCGCGCTGGACGGCGGACGGCTGCTGTTTTTGCTGGTCGAGGCGGTGCGTCGCAAGCCGGTGCCGCCCAAATATGAGGGCTATATTCACGCGGCGGGGCTTGCGCTGCTGCTCGCGCTGATGGTATATGTGACAGGACAGGATATTTTGCGCATCATCATGGGAGGTGCAGGAACGTGAAACAGACCAAGCAGATCATGGTGCGGGATGTGCCGATCGGCGGGGG
>OERW01000070.1_pt1 | contig 51285 bp, 49 predicted proteins | sample 1540091 | NCBI WGS metagenome assembly OERW01 (sample SAMEA3891889, study PRJEB23780) | metagenome | biome: terrestrial biome; feature: animal house; material: Caecal content | place: Italy | collected 2015-05-05 | reverse complement strand
CCCTTTTTCACCACCACCATTCATTTTCGGGGTTGATTTTTAATAGTTAATCTTTCTTGCAGTAAAATAGACCCGGTCCTCCCCGCCCCGGACGGGCGAAAAAGACTGGTCCCCATAGGTTTTGATTTCGGTAAAGCCCGCCTGCTCCAGCATAGCGGTCAGCGTCTCGATCGTGTAGATACGTTCCTCGTGCGTCTCCTGCGCACGCGTCCACGCGTCGCCGTCACGCTCAAAGATATCGAACTGATAGGCGCACAGGCCATCCTCGACCGCTGCCTGCCATACGCAGAACACATCGTCATCCTCGCGGACATAGCTGTTGCCGTCGATGCGCGCGAATTTTTCCGGCGTATTGATGTCGAACACGAACAGGCCGGTTTTGGGTTCAAGGAACAGGTGCACACGTTCAAACGCGCGCTGCAGCGCTTTGGGATCGGTCACATAGTTGATACTGTCCAGACAGCACAGGCAGACATCCACTGTGCCATACAGGTCAAGGTCTTCCATGCGCTGATTGAGGAACAGCGGCCGCGGGTCGCAGTCGATCGTGTTCTGCATAGCCTGCATCAGCATTTCGGGCGACGCGTCCACGCCGATCATCTCATAGCCGCGGCGTGCAAGCAGGCCGGTCAGCGTACCCGTGCCGCAGGCAAGGTCGAGCACCAGCTTAGGCTCCACCCCTTCACGCGCGAACAGCGCCGCGAAGAAATCCGCCCATTTTTCATAGCCTACATCGTCGGTAAAGCGGTCATAGTATGCCGACAGCGTCTGATAACTATTCATTGTCTTCCTTCAGCCGGTCAAGCATACGGCGGTAGCCGTCCGAGCCGTACACCAGACATTTGTTGACGCGGCTGATCGTAGCCGTCGACGCACCGGTCTCCTGCACGATGTCGCTGTAAATGCGGCCCTCGTCCAGCATGCGTGCAACCTGAAAGCGCTGTACCATGGCGCGCAGCTCAGCGATCGTGCAAAGATCCTCAAAGAAGTCATAGCATTCTTCGATCGTGCTGAGCTTGAGAATGCCGCGGAACAGGATATCCATATCCTCGTCCTTCAATTTTCGATTCAAGGCGATCCCTCCTGTAAGTATCATACCTTCTGATAATCATATTATATCACACCACTTTCATAGTGTAAAGTACGAAAACAGGCAAGTATGGCCGGCTGTTCAGACAAAAAACAGGCCGCATCCCGATGGATGCGGCCTGTCCGTTTTTTTCGCAGATTACGAATTACGCCTTGCCGTTGCAGCCCAGAACGTGGATCAGCTTGTGAGCGACCATGTCCTTGACAGCCTGACGAGCGGGCTTGAGGTACTGACGGGGATCGAAGTGATCCGGATGCTCGTCGAAGTACTCGCGGATAGTAGCGGTGATCGCCAGACGGATATCGGAGTCGATGTTGATCTTGCAGACAGACATCGAAGCAGCCTTGCGGAGCTCTTCCTCCGGGATGCCGATTGCATCAGGCATCTTGCCGCCATGCGCGTTGATCATGTCAACAAAGTTCTGCGGAACCGAGGAGGAACCGTGCAGAACGATCGGGAAGCCCGGCAGACGCTTGGAGACTTCTTCCAGAACGTCGAAACGCAGCGGAGGCGGAACCAGGATGCCCTTTTCGTTGCGGGTGCACTGCTCAGGAGTGAACTTGTAAGCGCCGTGCGAGGTGCCGATGGCGATAGCCAGCGAGTCACAGCCGGTGCGGGTTACGAACTCCTCAACCTCTTCCGGATGGGTGTAGGAGGAATCCTCAGCAGAAACCTTAACGTCGTCCTCAACGCCGGCCAGGGTGCCCAGCTCAGCCTCAACGACTACGCCGTGCGCATGCGCGTACTCAACGACCTTCTTGGTGATCTCAACGTTTTCGTCAAACGGCTTGCTCGAGCAGTCGATCATAACGGAGGTGAAGCCGCCGTCGATGCAGGACTTGCAGGTCTCGAAGTCCGGGCCGTGGTCAAGGTGCAGGGCGATCGGAACGTCCGGGCACTCCTTGACGGCTGCCTCAACCATCTTCACCAGGTAGGTGTGGTTGGCATAAGCGCGCGCGCCCTTGGAAACCTGCAGAACAACCGGAGCGTGCTGCTCCTGGCAGGCCTCGGTGATACCCTGAACGATTTCCATGTTGTTGACGTTGAAAGCGCCGACAGCGTAGCCGCCATCATAAGCTTTCTTAAACATCTCGGTAGTAGTAACTAATGGCATGGTAATCTTCCTTTCCTAACAAACAAATTTAGCCTAAGCTCAATTCTTCCTATATTTTATCAGTATGTTCAGATAAAATCAAGACCATCATCAAAATTGCAGACATTTTTTGCTTTTCTGACGAAAATCACACGCCGCATGCGAAAAATTCTGTTTTCCATTGATTTCATGCCGGTTTTATGATAACCTTATATTGCAAGAAAATGCAGTGACAAAAGGCTGTGTTTCAAGTTTGTTAGGAGGTTTATCATTATGAGTGAACTGAAAGGCGCTTGCGTCATCGGCCAGTCGGGCGGCCCGACTTCGGTCATCAACTCTTCTGTTCTCGGCGCGCTGGAGACTGCGCTGGACAACCCGTCCATCACCCGCGTATTCGGCATGGCACACGGCATCAAGGGCCTGCTGAACGACGAACTGTATGACATCGACAAGGAAGACCGCGATGAGCTGGCGCTGCTGCGCTACACCCCGTCCTCCGCGCTCGGTTCCTGCCGCTACAAGCTGGCTGACCCGGATGTCGACGACACCGATTACAAGCGCATCCTCGAGATCTTCAAGAAGTACGACATCCGTTATTTCTTCTACAACGGCGGCAACGACTCCATGGATACCTGCAACAAGGTTTCCAAGTATATGATGAAGTCCGGCTACGAGTGCCGCGTCATGGGCATCCCGAAGACCATCGACAACGACCTGTTCGGCACCGACCACTGCCCGGGCTTTGCTTCCGCTGCCAAGTATATCGCTACCTCCTGCATGGAAATCTATCAGGACGCGCGCGTATACGACACCGGTATGGTCTGCGTTGTTGAGATCATGGGCCGTCATGCCGGCTGGCTGGCTGGCGCTGCCGGTCTGGCTACCGCGATGGGCGCTGGCCCGGACCTGATTTACCTCCCCGAGACCGACTTCGACATGAAGAAGTTCCTCGCGGACGTAAAGCGCATCTACGACGAAAAGGGCAACTGCCTCGTCGCTGTTTCCGAGGGCATCCACTACGCGGACGGCTCCTTCGTTTCCGAGGCTAAGACCTCTGCAACCGACGGCTTCGGCCACGCGCAGCTGGGCGGTCTGGCTGCTATGCTGGCGGACACCGTCAAGAACGAGCTGGGCTGCAAGGTTCGCGGCATCGAGCTGTCCCTGCTGCAGCGCTGCGCGGCACACTGCGCTTCCAAGACCGACGTCGACGAGTCCTATATGTCCGGTAAGGCTGCGGTTGAGAACGCTGTTGCCGGCAAGACCGACTATATGCCGGGCTTCAAGTGCACCCGCGACGAGAACGGCTACAAGTGCGAGATCGAGCTGCTCCCGCTGTCCGAGGTTGCCAACACCGAGAAGAAGGTTCCGCGCGACTGGATCAACGAGGAAGGCAACGGCGTAACCGAGAAGTTCGTCGAGTACGCAATGCCGCTGATCGTTGGCGAGAACGTAGGCCCGAAGGTGAACGGCCTGCCGAAGTTCGCAAACCTCAAGAAGATCAAGGCGGAAGCGTAAACTCCCCTTTTATCTGTATAACGCCTTGCGGCGTAATCAGTAATCAACAACGGGCAAAGCCGCAAGGCTTTGCCCGTTTGCCTTTTCAAAAGGTGGGATAGACATGCGTAAACCAAGTCCGACAACCGTTTTGGTCTGCATCGCAATCGCCGTGTGGCTGGCTTCCTGTTCGCTGACAACATGGGCGCATATCGCATACGATCATGCGCTGAACCTCAACCCAGTCTACTGGTGGGCATATGGTGGACTGGCGCTGGTGTTCGGTATTCTGGCAGAGCCGCAGGACAAGCAGTCTAACAAAACGCCGCGGTGGAGTGCTGCACTGGTTTTGTTGCTGTGCACCTTTCTGGCCTATGTATTGGCGCAGGAGCAAGACTTGCACTACTTGCTGTACTGGCCCGCGCTTTGGGGCCTTCTGCTGATGGCGCTGTTCGGCATTGCCGTATGGCTTTATCCACGTCTGCCCTTCCGCCGCCCCATGCGGCCCAAACGGCAGCACAGTCAGGCATGGAACTGCGCCGTTATCATGCTGATCCTGTATGCCCCCATGCTGCTCACATTGGCGGTGTATCTGCTGGTCATGCACCCGGTCACGGTCGAAGAGATCACGCCCATCGGCGAAGCCGAAGGCGGCCGGTTCGTCGGTCGCATCACGGGCAACCGGTCGCAGACCCCGCTCGGCATCTACTTTTTCGCAGATGATGAAAGCGAGTGCTGGTACTATTATGATGTATTGACCGGAGAGCCTGTTAATTACAACGATTCGCTTAACCCTTATTGAGGCTTTTCAAAAAGCCTCAATTTTTTTGCAGTAATCCCCCTTCCCCGTGCGTCAAATGATTGGAAAGGATGTGAAGCCGTGGAACCGACCGAAAACAAGGCACTCTCGTATCTGCAGGACGAGGACGGCTTTGCGCGCCTGCTGGACGATTGGGGCGACCGCCTGCTACGTTTGTGCACGCTTTATCTGAAAGACGTGCATCTGGCCGAGGACGCAGTGCAGGAAACCCTTCTCAAAGCATGGCGCAAAGCGGACACCTTCCACGGTGAAGGCAGCGAAACGACATGGATCACACGCATTGCCATCAACGTATGCAAAAGCTATCTGCGCTCACCGTGGAGGCGCCGCCGCGCGCCCGCCGAGGAACTAGACACGCTGTTCGCCCCATCGGCCGACCCAGCCGTCGACGACACGCTGCCGCGCGCAATCCTCGCGCTGTCGCGTCCTTACCGGGAAGTGATCATCTTGTATTATTATCAAGAGTTAAAAGCACGCGAAATCGCTGAGATCCTCGGCGTGGACGTGTCGACCGTCACCGCGCGCCTGTCCCGTGCCCGCAAGCAGCTGCGCGAAGCACTGAAAGGATGGTACTACGATGAATAAACGCAATATGAGGAGGGATTTAGATATGACAATGCAGAATATCACGCTCTCGCCCGAACGCCGCGCAGCAATTCTGCAACAAGCACGGTCGCATCGCGCCCGCTTACGTTGGACAGCCGCGCGCGTCCTGCTGGCCGCTGTGCTTGCCGCGCTGCTGACCTTTTCCGCGCTCGCCGCGGCTGTGCCCGCGCTGCGCGAGGCACTGAAAAATGCGCTCGGCAGCTTTTCCGAACAGAGCCAGCCGATCACCGGCGTCGTTGTTGAGGATAACGGCATTGAAATGCGTGCTGTTGCCGCTCTGTCGAGCAGCAATCTGGTGCGCGTCTGGGTCGAGGTGCAGGACAAAACGGGCGACCGGCTCAGCGAGGATATGCTAGTCGACGGCTGGATCGATTATGAGCAGGACGAACAAGCCCCTGTCGTCACCAACTGGATCGGCGGCGCGCACGTGATCCACTATGATGAGGACAGCCGCACCGCACTCATCGAGATCGACAGCATAGGCCGTTCGATCGCAGACGGCGCCGAGGTCGACGTGTCTTTCAGCAGTTTCCAGCCTTCTGCACGCGCAGCGGAAACGGTCGATTTCCCACGTGAAATGCTGTCTGTCACAAGACTGAAAAACCTGTCCAAAGAAGATATATCCGGGACGATTTATGACACCCTGCCGCTGTTGCCTGAACAAACACCCTATGAATTGGAAGGAACAAACCATGCACGACTGTCCTCGGTTGGCTTTGGTGAGGACGGCAAGCTGCATATTCAAAGTGTCTTTACTGATGACGCAGACCACTGGTCAGGATTTTATAGCGATGCTACCGATTCCCGCGATCCGAACGCCATCCCCCTGTTGGGCGGACACAGCTTCCAGTACAACGGTACTTGGTATTACGAAGCCGTTTATGATGTAACACCGGATGATCTCCCCTATCTGACCTTCAGCGACCTGACGCGTGACTATTATGTCAATGCCGCAGTCAAAGGCAACTGGCATTTCACTATCTCGGTGGAAACCGCCGACGAGGTCGTCTATCACCCGAACGTACAGGTCGGTGGCGCGTTGGTCGAGGAGATTCGCGTCTCTGAGATCGGCGTCACAGCCCGCTCTGCCAGCGAGGGCACTGTTCTTGGCCATCGCCCCACCTACGCTATGACCAAAGACGGCGAAAAGCTGTATCTGACCGATAACTGCATCGAAGGCGGTTGGGGCGTTGACGACATGAACGATCCAAGCAGTGCGGGACACGCCCACGACCAATGGATGTTTGACGAACCGCTTGATCCATCCGATATCGTTCTGCTGAACTTTGACGGCGTAGACGTTCCCCTGCAATAACCAAAAAATCCTCTCCGTTTTGGAGAGGATTTTTTCGCGCCGCCTTGCAGGAACATTTGTTCGGTGTATAATGGTGCTATCAAACAAAGGAGGTGCGCGGCATGGAGCAACAGACCCTGTTCGGCGGGGACGATACCCGCCCGCTGGCGGCGCGGCTGCGTCCGCGCGACCTGTCCGAGTTTGCCGGGCAAACGCACCTTTTGGGCGAAGGCAAAGTGCTGCGCCGCCTGATTGAGAGCGACCAAATTTCCTCGATGATCTTCTGGGGGCCGCCCGGTGTGGGCAAAACAACGCTTGCGCGCATCATTGCCAATCGGACTAAGGCCACGTTTATCGACTTTTCGGCTGTCACCAGCGGTATCAAGGAGATTCGGCAGGTCATGCAGCAGGCCGAGGACAACCGCCGCTTTGGCGAGCGCACGATCGTGTTCGTCGACGAGATCCACCGCTTCAACAAGGCGCAGCAGGACGCGTTCCTGCCCTTTGTCGAAAAGGGCAGCATTATCCTGATCGGCGCGACGACCGAAAACCCGTCCTTCGAGGTCAACGGCGCGCTTTTGTCGCGCTGCAAGGTATTTGTCCTGCAAGCACTGACAACGGACGATCTCACTGCCCTGCTGTCCCGTGCGTTGACCGACCCGCGCGGCTTCGGCGGGCAGAAGATCGAGATCGAACCGGACATGCTGGAAGCGATCGCAAACTTTGCAAACGGCGATGCGCGCGCCGCGCTGTCCACGCTTGAAATGCTTGTGCTCAACAGCGACACGGACGGCAAAACCGTCCGCGTCACGCGTGAGACGCTCGAACAGTGCATCTCGAAAAAGTCGCTGCTGTACGACAAAACCGGCGAGGAACACTATAACCTGATTTCCGCCCTGCACAAATCCATGCGCAACTCCGACCCGGACGCTGCGGTCTACTGGCTCGCGCGCATGCTCGAAGCGGGCGAGGACCCGCTCTATATCGCCAGACGTGTCACCCGCTTTGCCAGCGAGGACATCGGCATGGCTGATTCGCGCGCGCTCGAGGTCGCGGTCGCAGCCTATCAAGCCTGCCACTTCATCGGCATGCCCGAGTGTACGGTGCATTTGACACACGCGGTGGTGTACATGTCGCTTGCGCCCAAGTCGAACGCCCTGTACGTCGCCTACGAGCACGCCAAAAAGGACGCGCTGACCCAGCTGGCCGAACCGGTACCGCTCGTCATCCGCAACGCACCGACCCGGCTGATGAAAGAGCTGGACTACGGCAAAGGCTATCAATACGCGCACAACACGGCCGACAAGCTGACCGATATGCAGTGCCTACCGGACTCGCTCGAGGGCACGGAATACTACCACCCAACCGAGCAGGGGCTGGAAGCCAAGTACAAAGCGCGGCTCGAACAGATCAAGGCTTGGAAAGCACAGCACCGCAAACCCAAATAAAAAAGCACCCTTCCGGGTGCTTTTTATTTTTACTTTTGCAGCGTCTTGGCGAAGCTGTCCTTGAGGGTAACGATGCGGTTGAAACGCCCCTCTTCCCTGTCCTTGACATAGTATCCCATGCGGACAAACTGGAAGCGCTCGCCTTCCTTTGCGTCCTTCAGCGACGGCTCCAGCTTGCATCTGGTCAGCTTTTTGAGCGAATCCGGATTGAGGTAATCCAGATAATCCGTGCCCTCGGGTACGTCGTTTACGTTCTCGAGCGTAAACAGGTTGTCGTACAGGTACAGGTCAGCGTCGACCGCGTGCGCAGCGGAAACCCAGTGGATCGTACCCTTGACCTTACGACCATCTACGGGCATGCCGTTGCCGGTCTCGAGGTCAGCCGTACAGCGGATCTCTACGATCTCACCGTTCTCATCCTTGACAACCTCGTTGCACTTGACGATATACGCGCCCATCAGACGCACCTCGCCGTCCGGCTTTAAGCGCTGGAACTTCGGAGGCGGCACCTCAGCAAAGTCGCTCTTTTCGATATACAGCTCGCGCGTGAACGGCACCTTACGCATACCGGCAGCTTCATCGCGCGGATTGTTCGGCACTTCGAACTCCTCGCACTTGTCCTCCGGATAATTGGTGATAACCAGCTTGACCGGCTCGGTGACTGCCATACGGCGCAGCGCGGTTTCGTTCAGCTCCTCGCGGATGCAGTGCTCGAGCAGCTTAATATCCACGAGCGAATCCGCCTTGGCAACGCCTGCACGCTGCACAAAGTCCAGAATGGCGCTCGGCGTATAGCCGCGACGGCGCAGCGCGCACAGCGTGGGCATACGCGGGTCATCCCAGCCCTCAACGTGGTTCTCAAACACCAGCTGACGCAGGTAGCGCTTGGACATCACGGTGTGCGTCACATTCAGGCGCGCGAACTCACGCTGCTTGGGATGGTGCGGCAGCGGGCAGTTGTCCACGACCCACTCGTACAGCGGGCGGTGGTTTTCAAACTCGATCGAGCACATTGAGTGCGTGATGCCCTCGATCGCGTCCTGAATCGGGTGCGCAAAGTCATACAGCGGATAGATGCACCACTTGTCGCCCTGACGGTGATGGTGCGCGCGCACGATGCGGTAGATCGCGGGGTCGCGCAGATTCATGTTCGGGCTGGCCATGTCGATCTTGGCGCGCAGCGTCTTGGAGCCATCCTCGAACTTGCCCGCGCGCATATCGGCGAACAGCTGCAGGTTCTCCTCGACCGAACGGTTCCGGTACGGGCTTTCCTTGCCCGGCTCGGTCAGCGTGCCGCGGTAGGCGCGCATCTCCTCCTGCGTCAGGTCATCGACATAGGCCTTGCCGTCCTTGATGAGGGCGACCGCACAGTCATAGCAGGTTTCAAAGTAATCCGAACCGTAGAACACACCGCCGTTCGGCTCCTCGCCGGTCAGCCACTTGATGTCCTTCCAGATGGAGTCGACATACTCGGTGTCCTCCTTGACCGGGTTGGTGTCGTCGTAGCGCAGATTGAACTTACCGTTATACTTCTTCGCGATCGACCAGTTGATGAAGATCGCCTTGGCCGAGCCAATGTGCAGATAGCCGTTCGGCTCAGGCGGGAAACGGGTGTGGATCTGCTCGTTCAGACCCGCCGCAATATCCGCATCGATGATCTCGGTCAGAAAGTTATTTACATTTTCCATCATAGCGTTTATTTTCCCCCAAATACCGAATTAAAGCACCTTGGCGCAGCGGTCAAGCCGCTCGAGCACCTTGTCGCGGCCGAGAATGCCCATCACAGTCTGCAGATCAGGCGCGTTCTGCCGTCCGGCAACTGCTACACGCACGACCATGGACACATCGCCGACCGCGCCCTTGTACTGCTCCGGATTGGCCTTATAAGCCTTGGTGTCCGACGCATAGCCGTGCTTGTCCGCGATCTGCTTCATCTTTTCAAAGAATTCGTCCGGCGTGTCGGTCTCGCAGAACACACTCGCGAAATCCGCAAGGATCGCCTTAGCATCCTCGGCGGATACGCGCTGCGGCATGGTGTAGTCCGGCTGGAACAGTTCATCGAACATAAAGTCCATGTAGCCCTTGGCATCCGACCAGAGTGCCAGATCCTTACGCGGCTTTTTGCCGCCGCGGCCGATCGCGAGGTATTCCTTGGAGAACGCCGGGTCGCGCGTGAGCAGATCGTGGAACGGCTTGTCGTTTTGCTCGCTCCACGCGGCGATATAGTCGTAAACCGTGTCGGCCGACATACGCGAAATGACGTTCTTGGAAACGTCGTGCAGCTTTTCGATGTCGAACAGCGCACCCGAGCCGCTCATCTTCTTGGTCGAGAACGGGAAATCATTCATCGGCAGGTCGGGGTTGGCACGCCGCCACTCCTCAAAGTTGGAGTTGAGCAGCGTCATCAGGTATTCGAGCACCGCCGGCACCGGATAGCCCTGCTGCTCGTAGAACGTCAGCGCCAGTTCGGGGTCCTTGCGCTTGGACAGCTTGCGCTTGCCGCCGGTCTCGGGGTCGAGCTTCATCAGCTGCGCAGTATGCGCGTACTTGGGCGCCTTCCAGCCCATCGCGCGGAACAGCTGCAGATGTACCGGCAGGGTGGCGAGCCACTCCTCGCCGCGCACGACCACGGTCGTACCCATCAGGTGATCGTCGACCACATGCGCGAAGTGATAGGTCGGGATGCCGTCGGACTTCAGGATAACAACATCCTGATCGTTCTCGGTGACCTCCATCTTGCCCTTGACGAGATCCTCGTGGCGAATTTTATTTTCGATACTGCCCTCCGAGCGGAAGCGCACGACATACGGCGTGCCTTTTTTGAGTTCGGCCTCGATGTCCTCCATCGGACGGTCGCGCCAGACAGCGTACTTGCCGTAGTAGCCGAAGTTTTCCTTGTTCTTCTCCTGCTCGGCATGCGCCGCAGCAAGCTCCTCCTCGGTGCAGAAGCAGGGATAAGCCATGCCGCGCTCGATCAGGCTTTTCACGAAGGTCTGGTAGATCTCCGCGCGCTGGCTCTGGCGGTACGGACCGTAGGCGCCGTTGTCGCCCTCGAGCGTCGCGCCCTCGTCAAACGGCAGGCAGAACGAGGAAAACGCCTCGATGATGGTCTGCACGCCGCCCTCGACCTCGCGCTTCTTGTCGGTGTCCTCGATGCGCAGGTAGAACACGCCGCCCGACTGGTGCGCCAGACGCTCGTCGACCAGCGCGCCGTACAGGTTGCCGAGGTGCATAAAGCCGGTCGGGCTCGGGCCCATGCGGGTCACCTTGGCGCCCTCGGGCAGGGAGCGCTTCGGGTAGCGCGCCTCGATCTCCTCCGGTGTGGTATGGATATGCGGCAGCAGCAGCTCCGCAAGATGCTTGTAATCCATTTCGTTCACTCCAACTTCCAGATAAGGGCATTTTCGCCCATGATAGGAATATTTTATCACAGCGCAGCGCGCGGCGCAAGGCAAAAACCGCACCAATCGCCATACATCGCGCCCCCCGATTTTCGGCAGACACCGCCCTCAACGGCAAAGCGGCATGGCTTTTTCTGCCATGCCGCCTGATCTGCCGTTCCGTTCGTTACGGGTTGGCTGTCTTGGTAGTGGTGTCTGCACCGGTATCCGCTGTGCCGTCCGTCGTGCCGGTGTCCGATCCAGTCATGTCATCCACGCCATTCTTGATTGCATTGCCCGCGTCGTCCACGCCATTTTCGATCGCATTGCCCGCATCATCCAGACCATTGGCAATGTCGTCGCCGACCGTGTCGTTGTTATCGACCACGCCGTCACCGTTCTGGTCGGCGGGCGCGCCGTTCTGATTGTCGGTCACGCTGTTATCCGTTCCGTTATCCTTGGTTTCGTCGGTCGTGTTGCCGCAGCCGCAGGCGAATACCAGTGTCAGCGCGGCCAGAAGCGCGATAAACCTTTTCATTGCAGTTCCTCCTTGTGCATTTGCCCATAGTATAGGAGGAATGCGCGAAATTATACGCGAAAATCAATTTTTTGCAGATGCGATAAAACGACCGCCGCCGTCAATCCGGTCACCAGCCCGAGCGGTACGCTCATCACAAGCAGCAGCGGCAGATAGGCTATGACCGCACCCGTTTTCATCCAGATAACCGCTGCGATAATCTGTCCGATATTATGCGCGGCCGCGCCCGCGACACTCACGCCCAGCACCGAACAGAATTTTCCCTCGGCGCGCAGCAGTAGCCCCATAACGGCGAGTGCCAGCAGGCCGCCGAACAGCGAAAACAGAAACGCCGTCACGCTGCCCATCAGCAAACTGGACAGCGCCACGCGGCACAGCAAAATCGCGACCGCATCCCGTACAGACAGGCGCGTAAGCGCGAACAGCGTCACGACGTTTGCAAGGCCGAGTTTGACGCCGGGCACCGGCACAATTGCATCCAGCGGGAACAGCCGCTCAGCCAGCGACAAAACAATCGCCAGCGCGGTCAGCATGCCGCACAGCGTCAGTTTTTTCGGCTGCATGTTTGTCTCCTCCCCTGCTTAGGATACGATTGCATCGATCTCACTCGTCTCGCCCACGATCTTCAAAATCACTCGGTTCGGCAGGCAAACCGCAACCTGTCCCGCGCGCGTCAGCGTACCGGTGCGCACGCAGACCTGATCGTGGCAATCGGCGGATTCCACACGCGCGGTCTTGCCCACGAGCACAATCACATTGTGCCCGTCGAGGTCAATCTCGCGGTCGGTCTCGTCAGTAAGCTTGACACGCTCTACCAGCACATCGTCCTGCCACACCTCGGCATACAGCTGCCCATCCGTCGTGCCCAGTGCAAACCACGCCGTTAGCGCAGCTGCAAGCAGCAGCACGACGGCGATAATGACGAAATCGCCCCACTTAAGCCTGCTGCGCATCACTGTACCCCTTACCCTCACCGAGGAAAGTATACGCACAGGCAGACGCGACTGCGTCGGTCGTGTATACCTGCTTATCACTCGTTACAAATACCGCCGCAATGCTGTTTTCCGCGCAAAACGCCATGCCTTTGTCAAGCCCCATTACGAACAGCGCGGTTGTCAGTGCATCCGCGCGGGTGGAATTTTCATCAATAACAGTCACGCTGCGCAGACCGGTATCGGCTGGGTATCCCGTCGCCGGGTCGAAAATATGGTGATAGCGCTTGCCATCCTGCTCGAAAAAGCGCTCATAGTCGCCCGAGGTGACGACCGACTGGTCGCGCACCTCAACGGTTGCGATAAAATCCGCATTATCATCCGGATCGGCAACGCCGATCGACCAGCCGCCGCCCTCGCGTGCGGGGTTTTCGCCAAATGCGCCGATGTTGCCGCCCAGCTGCACGAGCGCACCGCTGACAGTCCCTTCGGACTGCCCGGCCAGCACATCTGCGACCGCATCGGTCGCAAAGCCCTTGCCAATGCCGCCGAGATCGATCTGCGCGCCGTTTTTCAGCTGCACCTGATTATCCCCCAGCAGCACAATGTTCTCATAACCCACTTTAGCAAGCGCCGCGTCGATCTCGGACTGCGCAGGCACATGCGCCTGCTCTGTGCCAATGCCCCACAGGTCAGTCAGCACCGCCATGGTCGGGTCAAACGCGCCGCCGGTCAGCTCCGCATACTGCACCGCCGCTTCGATCGCGGCATAGGTCTCGTCGCTGACCGTGCAGACCGCGCCGTCCGCGTGGTTCAGTCGATACAGATCACTATCCTCCCGCGTGCGGGACAGCGCTGGCTCGAGCGCGTTGACCTGCTTCTCACAGGCAAACGCCGCCTGCTGCGCCATATTCTCGTCCGCGCCATAAGCCGTGATCGACATAAACGTGTCCATCGCAAAAAAGTCCGCCGTGTAAGACGACGGCTTCGCCGCACAGCCTGTCAGTATCAAAAGCAGCGAAAAAGCTGCAAAAATCCGCTTCATACCGTACTCCTCATTGCAAAAATTCCTGTCTCATTATAATACAACGCCGCCTGTTTCGCAAGGGCGGCTTTGCTTTGGCAAGGTTTTGTGACCCAGTCACAGAACTGCCCGTGCAGAAGTGATAATATACAGTCACAAAGAAAAACACAGCAAAGGAGAATGAACGATGGCTGTACTGCATATTACTAAGGAAAATTTTGAGGAACAGGTCCTGCACAGCGAAAAGCCCGTGCTGCTTGACTTCTGGGCCAGCTGGTGCGGCCCGTGCCGCATGGTCTCCCCGACAATCGACGAGATCGCGAGCGAGCGTGACGATATCAAGGTCGGCAAGATCAATGTCGACGAGCAGCCTGAACTGGCGGGCGCATTCCAGGTCATGAGCATCCCGACGCTTGTCGTCATGAAGGGCGGCAAGATCGCGAACCGCGCGATGGGCGCACGCCCCAAGGCACAGATCCTGTCCCTGCTCTAATTTCTTTCTGATTTCATCACACCATTCACTTTTCTTTTTCCCCAAAGCAAAAGCGCTGCGGCACATGCCACAGCGCTTTTGTATTGCCATTTTAGCCGAGCACAACCTTGTGGAAGGTCTTTTTGCCCTTTTTGACCATGCGCTCCTGCTGGAAGAAATCCTTGTCCAGCATGGTCTTGAAGTCCGCGATCTTATCGCCGTCGATCGAAACGCCGCCGCCCTGCACGAGCTTGCGCGCCTCGCCGTTGGACGCCGCCAGACCGCACTTGACCAGCAGCGTCAGCACGCCGATCTGGCCGTCCGCGAAATCCGCATCGGTCAGCGTGGTGGTCGGCATGTTCTCGCTCGAGCCGCCGCCCGCGAAAATATTCTTGGCGGCCTCCATCGCCTTGTCTGCCTCTTCCTTGCCGTGTACCAGCTCGGTCAGCTCGTAGGCGAGGATTTCCTTTGCCTTGTTCAGCTGCGCGCCTTCCCACTTGTCCATCTCCTCGATCTGCTCGAGCGGGAGGAAGGTCAGCATACGGATGCACTTGAGTACATCCGCGTCGTCGACATTGCGCCAGTACTGGAAGAAGTCGTAGGGCGAGGTCTTGTTCGGGTCGAGCCAGACAGCGCCTGCCGCGGTCTTGCCCATCTTCTTGCCTTCGCTGTTGAGCAGCAGCGTGATCGTCATCGCGTGCGCGTCCTTGCCCAGCTTGCGGCGGATCAGCTCGGTGCCGCCCAGCATGTTCGACCACTGGTCATTGCCGCCGAACTGCATATTGCAGCCGTAATGCTGGAACAGGTAGTAGAAGTCGTACGACTGCATAATCATATAGTTGAACTCGAGGAAACTCAGGCCCTTTTCCATGCGCTGCTTGTAGCACTCGGCGCGCAGCATGTTATTGACCGAGAAGCATGCGCCTACTTCACGCAGCAATTCAATATAATTGAGGTTCATCAGCCAGTCCGCGTTGTTGACCATCTGCGCCTTGCCCTCACCGAATTCGATGAAACGCTCCATCTGCTTTTTGAAGCAATCGCAGTTGTGCTGGATGGTCTCGACCGTCATCATCGAGCGCATGTCGGTACGTCCGGACGGGTCGCCGACCATGCCGGTGCCGCCGCCGATCAGCGCGATCGGCTTGTTGCCCGCCATCTGCAGGCGCTTCATCAGGCACAGCGCCATGAAGTGGCCGACATGCAGGCTGTCCGCCGTCGGGTCAAAGCCAATATAAAACGTGGCCTTGCCGTTGTTGATCATTTCGCTGATTTCTTCCTCGTTGGTCACCTGCGCGATCAGCCCGCGCGCTTTGAGTTCTTCGTAAAGTGTCATGTGTGATTACTCCCGCATCTATTATAATTTTATTCTTCCCTGTTTGCTGTACCGCCTGTTCACGGGGCGCGTTCCTTGTACCGTTCGTCGATGATGATCATCCTCAGCCCTCCTGCCGCGCCGCGTCCAGCAGTTCTTCGGCATTGCGGCGCGCCGCGTCCGAGATCTGCTCACCGGACAGCAGCCGTGCGATCTCATCGATCCGCTGTGCCTGCGTCATCGGGCTGACATCGGTAAAGCTGCGGCCATCCTGCACGGATTTGGAGATACGCAGATGGTGGTCGCCCATCGCCGCGATCTGCGGCAGGTGCGTGACGCACAGCGTCTGCTTCTTTTTCGCGATCGCGTGCAGCTTGCGCGCGATCTGCTGCGCCGCGTGGCCGGAAACGCCGGTGTCGATCTCGTCAAAAATCAGCATACCAACGTCCTCGCCCGCCGTCAAGACATTTTTGAGCGCCAGCATGATACGGCTCAGCTCACCGCCCGACGCAACCTTGGACAGCGGCTTTTCCGGCTCGCCCGGATTGACCGAAATCTCAAACGTCACCGTATCAAAACCATGCGAGGCAAGCTTGGTTCCCGTATGCACCGCCACGCGCATCTTGACCTTGTCCATGTCCAGACCGGCCAGCTCTCGCACGATCTCAGCCTCAAGCTTTGCCGCCGCCTCGCGCCGCTTTGCGGTGATCTCGCCCGCAAGCCGCTTGGCCTCGGCAAGCTCCGCACGGTATTGCTCGCGCAAGGCGTCACGCCGATTATCCGAATCGGCCAGCGTCTCGAGTTCAGCCGTGATACGGTCGTGATAGGCTGTGATCTCCGCAATCGTGCCGCCGTATTTCTGTTTGAGCCGATAAATCAGGTCGAGACGCTGCTCGACCCATTCGCGCTCGGCTGGGGAAAAATCCAGATTGTCGCTGCGGCTGACGATGCTGTCGCGCAGGTCGGCGGCCAGCAGCCGCACTTCCTCGGCCTGCTCGGCGACCGCGTCGAACGCCTCGGAAACCTCATGCAGCGAAGCGAGCGCTGACGCCGCCTGATCGAGCAGCGCGCACGCGCCGCCGACCTCGTCGTCCCCGTTCAGAGCAAGACGCGCCTCGTTCAATGCACCCGCGATTTTGCCCGCGTGGTCGAAATACGCCTTGCGCTGGGCAAGTGTTTCGTCCTCATCCGGCTGCAGCGCCGCCTGTTCGATCTCCTCCTTATGGAAGGAAAGCATGTCGATACGCTGCAGACGCTCCTGTTCGCCGGTTTCCAACGCGGTGATCTCGCGCCGCAGCGCAAGCAGCGCCTGATAACGCGGGCGGTACTGCGCAAGCAATCCGTCCAATCCGGCGTAGCCGTCGAGATAGTCAATATGATGCTGCTCATCGAGCAGCTTTTGGCCGTCGTTCTGACCGTGTATATCGATCAGATAAGGCGCAAGCTGCCGCAGCACAGAAACCGAAACCGGCTTCATATTGACCCGGCCGGTGCTCTTGCCGTCCGCCGTGATCTGCCGCTGGATGTGCAGCGTATCCGGCTCATCGCCGGTGAGCGCCAGCTCCTCGAGCAGCGCAGCCAACCCATCCGACAGGTCGGCAAACACCGCGCTGACAAAGCCCTTCTGCGCACCCGCACGCACCAAGTCACGGCTGACGCGGCGGCCGAGCAGCGCGCCGATCGAATCGATCACGATCGACTTGCCCGCACCGGTCTCGCCGGACAGCACGGTCAAGCCGTCCTCAAGTTCAATATCCGCCCGCTCGATAACCGCAATATTTTCAATGTGGAGTAATTGCAGCACTGCCGCGTCCTCCTCTTGTTACTTCAAAATGTCCTGCGCCTGCTGGCAGAAGCGCGCGGCGCTCTCGTTGTCCCGCATAACGGCAAACACCGTATCGTCGCCGCCGAGCGTGCCGACCACGTCGGACGCGCGCATCGCGTCAATCGCCATGGCCGCCGCCTGCCCCAAGCCGGGCAATGTTTTGATGACAACCATGTTCTGCGCGGCGTTGATTTCGGTAACACACTCGCGGAAGATGTTGCGCAGGCGGTTCGTAAAGCTGTCCGCCGCGCCCGCTGTCGCCGCCGTATATTTATATTTGCCAGTCTCAGACGAAAGGGACTTGATCAGCCGCAATTCCTTGATATCGCGCGAGACCGTCGCCTGCGTTGTGTTATAACCCAGCGCGCGCAGATGGTCGGTCAGTTCCTCCTGCGTTTCGATCTCAAACCGGTCGATCAGTTCAAGGATTTTTGCCTGTCGTTGGAATTTCATCTTCCGTCCCCCTGTCAGAGTTTATGCTGCAAAATTTGATAAAAGCTGACGCCCTTGAGGCGTACCAAACGGGTACGCAGCGATGAGCGCGTGATTTCGACACGGTCATCCGGACGTATGGCGAAGCCCTGCCCGCCGTCCGTCGACAGGAACACCTCGCTGCCGCCCTCGCACGCGGCGCTGAGCAAAATACGCCGCTCCGGCGCGAACACAAAGGATTTAGCCGTCAGCGCATGCGCACAGATCGGGATAACCGCCAGATTTTCCGCGCACGGCTCGATTACCGGGCCACCTGCGGACAGGCCATAAGCCGTCGAGCCGGTCGGCGTGGCAACGATCAGGCCGTCGCCGTTAAACTGTGTCACTTCCTCGTCATCCGCGGAAATACACACGCATACCACACGGAACGCCGTACCTTTCGCCAGCACGATGTCGTTGAGCGCATCGTTTTCATACACCACGCGCCCCTGCCGCCATACCGCAACATGCAGCATCATGCGGCTGTCGATCGTATAATCCCCGTCAAACAGCTTATCCATTTCATCCAGCTCTGCGGGTTCGAGCTCGGTCATGAAACCGACATGGCCGACGTTTACGCCCAGCATCGGCAGCTCCTGCTGCGCGGCGGCGCGCGCCAGACGCAGCATCGTGCCGTCCCCGCCCAAAACGACCGCCAGATCAGCCAGCCGCACGGCGTCGCCGGTTTCCATGTAATCCACGCCCTCTATCGCGGGCGCGATCGTGCGGAACTGCAATGGCAGCAGCAGGCGGATACCCTCGCGCCGCAGCCGGTCACAGACCTGCGGCAGCACGGCGCGCGCGCCCTCTTTGCGCGTATTCGGATAGATAAAGATCGTTTTCATCCTGTCTCAGCCATCCAATTCGTCGTGTGCCTGCTGCACTACTGCATGTAGGTCGGGCACGCTGTCCTCGCCCTGCTTGAACAGATAGCCCAAAAATTCGATATTGCCCTCCGGCCCCTTGATGGGCGAGAAGGTTATGTCGCGCACAGCAAACCCTGCCGCGTGCGCATTCTCCACAAACTGCTCGAGCACCTCAAGGTGGATCGCCGGCTCGCGCACAACGCCTTTTTTGCCAACCTTGCCCTTGCCCGCTTCAAACTGCGGCTTGATCAGACACGCGACGCGGCCATCCTCGGTCAGCAGGCCGGAAACGACCGGCAGCACCAGCCGGAGCGAAATAAACGATACGTCGATCACACACAGCGACGGCGTTTTTTCCAGCATATCCGGCGTTACATAGCGGATATTGGTGCGCTCCATACACTTGACGCGCGGGTCCTGCCGCAGGCTCCACGCCAGCTGGCCGTAGCCTACGTCGATCGAATAGACATATTCCGCGCCGCGCCGCAGCAGGCAGTCGGTAAAGCCGCCGGTCGACGCGCCGACATCCATAACAGTCAGTCCTGCCGGATCGATCGCAAAATAATCCAGCGCCTTTTCGATCTTCTTGCCGCCGCGCGATACAAACGTGTTTTCGTTGCCGCGCACCTCGATCTGGGCATTTTCATCCACCATATCGCCCGCTTTGCCAGCCTTCTGGCCTGCGATATAGACGATGCCCTCCATAATCGCTGTTTTGGCGCGTTCCCGCGAAGGGCACAGCCCTTTTTCAAACAGCAGTACATCCAGACGTTTTTTAGCCAAGGCCGCCTTCCTTCCCCTTTCGGTTGTCCATCACAAACGCCGCGATGCCCGCCGCGTCCAATCCACAATGATGATATATCTCATTTACGCTGCCGTGCGGCAGGAAACGGTCCCCGGTGTTGCGCCGCTCACACACACCGTCACGGTGCGACGCGACCCACTCGCCCAGACTGCCGCTGTCGACCACGTCCTCCACGACGACCAAACGGCCAGACAGTGCCGCCGCCTGCGCGTCAAACGCGTCGGCAAGCGCAGGGCTGATCTCATTGACCTTATAAACCTGCGCGCGCACGCCCTTTTGCGCAAGCAGCTCAGCAGCCGCGAGCACCTCGTTGACCATCACGCCGTGCGTCAGCAGCGTCACCTCATGGTCAGCGGCCTCACGCACACGCACCAACGGCTCGCGGGACTCATCCTTCCGGAACGCACCCTCACTCCCACGCGGATAGCGGATCGCGACTGGGCCATTCTCATGGTAGAGCGCACGCGACATCATACTGCGCAGCTCGGCAAAATTCGACGGGCAAAGAATCTTGATACCCGGGATGGAGCGCAGAAAAGCCACATCCAGCACACCGTTATGCGTCGCGCCGTCCGCGCCGACGATGCCCGCGCGGTCAACACAGAACACGACATGCAGATGCTCGATCGCAACATCGTGCACCAGCTGGTCATAGGCGCGCTGCAAAAAGGTCGAATACATTGCAACCACCGGCACCAGTCCCTGCGCCGCCATGCCCGCAGCCATCGCGACCGCGTGCTCTTCAGCGATGCCAACGTCAAAAAAGCGGTCAGGAAAGCGCGAGGCAAACCGTGTCAGCCCCGTACCAGACGGCATAGCCGCCGTAATCGCACAAATGCGCGCATCCTTTTCCGCAAAGGCGCACAGTTCGCGCCCGAAGCAGGCAGAAAAGTCCTCCTTTTTACCGGCCGGCACAATGCCAGTCAGCGGGTCAAAGGGCGATACACCGTGATATTTTTCCGGCTCGCGCTCGCTGGGCACGTAACCGCGCCCCTTCTGCGTCATTACATGCAGCAAAACCGGTTTTTTGATTTTCTTTGCCTGCGCAATCAGTTCGCACACGCTTTTAAGGTCATGCCCGTCGACCGGGCCGAGATAGATAAACCCCATCTGTTCAAACAGCGAGGTAGGCAGCACCAGCCGCTTGACACGTGCTTTGATGCGCGAGATCGCTCGCGACACCGCGCCGCCGCCCGGGATACGCGCAAGGCGTTCCTTGACACGCACCTTGGCGTGCAAATAACGCGGGCTGACGCGCAAACGAGATAAATGCCGGCTCAGGCCGCCGACATTCTGCGCAATGGACATGTTGTTGTCGTTGAGCACCACCAAAAGCGGCTCGCCCGACGTGCCGGCGCTGCTGAGCGCCTCATAAGCCATGCCGCCGGTCAGCGCACCGTCGCCGATCACCGCGACCACATGGTATTTCTGATTCTTGAGCGTACGCGCATGCGCCATACCCAGCGCTACCGACACCGAATTTGAGGCATGTCCGGTCACGCAAGGGTCAGCAATGCTTTCTTCCGGCTTCATAAAACCGCAAAGACCGCCGTACTGCCGCAATGTATCAAAGCGGTCACGGCGGCCGGTCAGGATCTTGTGGACATAGCTCTGGTGCCCCACATCATAGATGATGCGGTCGCGCGAAGAATCGAACTCCCGCTCGAGCGCAACAGCTAACTCGACCACACCCAGATTGGAGGCCAGATGCCCACCTGTGCGCGAAACCGAATCAACGATAAACTCGCGCAGCGCCGCGCACAATACGCCCAGCGTGTCATACGACAGGCCGCGTAAATCGGCGGGGCTTGTGATATTGTCCAGAATTCCGTACCTTTTCATAGTTTTATTCCCACTTTGGAAACAGTTTCTCTATTTTTTGCTGTCCAGCTTCACCGGCACCACACTCAAAATGCGGCCGCAGATCGAAAGCACACGGCTGCTGAACGCCATGGCAACGCCCTTGCCCGCGGCTTTGCCGCCGATGGTCAGGGCAGAGATCATGCCGGTGATCAGAAGCGAGACCAGCACGACGCCCACGCCGTCCATGCCCGCGGTGATATTCGCCACGATCAGCGCGCCGGTCGCGCCGGACACGATGCCGCAGATATCGCCGACCACATCGTTGCAGATGCTCGACACCTTTTCCGCGTTGCGCGTCATCCAGACCGCTTCCTTCGCGCCGCGCACACGGTGCGCCGCCATAGAGTGGAATTCCTTCTCTGTTGCAGAGGCGGCAGCAATGCCGATCATATCAAATAAGATGCCCAATGCGATAAAGAAAAACAGCACCACAAAGGACAAAAATGTCCCTGAGCTGCCCAGCGCCTCATTGGAAATGTAGCTCATCACGACCGACAGCACAAAGCTGACCGGGATGATGGTCGCCACCCATTTGACGTTAATCAGCCGTGGTTTCTGCGGCGGATGGTTCTTCTTTCTCGGTTTATCGGATGCTTCCAAACCAATGCTCCTTATTTCTAAAACCTTTCGGTTGTTTCATGTAAAAAAAGTGACAGCAGGCCGAGTAAATCTTGCGGCTTGAGGTTCGGTTGGCTTTCCCCGCGGACTGCCACGCGTCGCCGTCGTGGGGGTTTCCCATTAAAGTCCGTGCCGGGATGTTACCATCACCGGGACCGAATTGCCACTGAGTCCGCACTGCAATCCTCTGCCTGCCTCATTTCTGAATAGCCTAGGTGATTTCCACTGCAGGCAACACGATTCTTAGCCTCTTTTGCAGACATGGTTTCAACCGTCAATTCCCGCGGCGTTCCTGGCCGGGAAACCGCAGGCGGATACGATATCCACCATGGCCACGCAAGGCAGGCTACACTGCACACAGCGTTTTGGTTGCCGCGCGGGCCACCGGTCAGACGACCGGCGTATACCGCATGGCTTCCGCCGCACCGCAATACAGGTTTCATCCCGTGCCGTTGGACATCCATCAACCCCAAAAGGGATGCTATAGGTGTCCGACAGTCGCGGGTCTCCACGGCAGGCGGGTCGGTACTTCATGCCATTGAAGCGCGCCCGCAAGCCTTAACCTCCAGCATCCACCCCAAACTGGGCGTAAGAAGCAAACACCAGAGACTTCATCGATATGCCCTTCTACGGATTTTTAGGCCCGTCCTGGGAATCGTATGCGCTGACTAGGATACTACGTCACTTACGAATTATTCTACCACAAAAAATCGGTATATTCAAGAAATCCATGTAAAAATCCGGTTTCAGTTCGTGCGATCGGTCAGGCTGCGCGCCAGTTCTGCCAGAAACGCGCCTTTGTCGCTGCCCGAAACCGCACGCACCGCTTCCTCGGTCAGCTCCTCCACCAGACGGCGGCATTCCTCCATACCGAGCAGCGACGGGAAAGTGGATTTTTCGCTCTTTTCGTCCTTGCCGACGGTTTTGCCAAGCGTCGCGGTGTCGCCCTCGATATCCAGCATGTCGTCCCGAATCTGGAACGCAAGGCCGAGCTTTTCGCCATACGTCCGCGCCATGGCGAGCGTCGCTTCATCGGTCTTGCCCGCCGCGACGCAGCCCAGTTCGCACGCTGCGCGCAGCAGGCAGCCGGTCTTGAGGCTTTGCAGCAGGCGCAGCTCGTCGAGCGAAATCTTATGGTGCTCCGCGCCCATATCGAGCACCTGACCGCCGATCATGCCGTTCATGCCCGCGGCTTTTCCTAAGATGCGGATGCAGGCAAGCGTGGTCTCGGCGGACACGCCTTCTGCTGCTGCCGCCGTTTCAAACGCCGCGGTCAGCAAGCCATCGCCCGCAAGGACGGCGGTCGCCTCGTCGAATGCCTTGTGACAGGTCGGGCGTCCACGGCGCAGATCGTCGTTGTCCATGCACGGCAGATCGTCGTGGATGAGCGAATAGGTGTGGATCATCTCGAGCGCGCACGCGAACGGCAGCGCCTTTTGCGTGTCGCCGCCGCACAGACGGCAGAATTCCAAAACGATCACCGGACGCAGGCGCTTGCCGCCCGCCATCGCTGAATATTTCGCGGCTTCAAAGATACGGTCGTATCCCTCGCCCGTCTCGCGGGACAGGAATTTCTCGAGCGCCGGCTCAATGACCGCAATATCGGCCTGTAACTGCTCTGCAAACGTCATTTGCCTGCCTCCTCCGCATCAAACGGCTGCTCGGTCAGCTCGCCCTGCATGTTCTCCTGCAGAATCGTGACCTTCTGCTCGGCCTTGTCCAGCATTTTGCCCAGTGCTGCGGACAGCTTGGTGCCTTCCTCAAACAGCTTGATGCTGTCGCCAAGCGGTGCTTCACCCTTTTCCAGCAGCCGGACGATCTCCTCAAGCCGCTCCATCTGGCTTTCAAACGTCTTTTCCGCCATCGTTTCGTTCCTCCTCGATATCGGTCACGCGGCAATTTGCCGCGCCTTTGGCAAATCGAATGTGCAGATTGTCCCCTGCTTTCAGCATCGCCGCATCGGTAATCACCGCGCCGCGCACACCTTTGTTCGCGACCGCATAGCCGCGCGCAAGCACGCGCAGCGGGCTGATCGCGTCGAGCGTCGCGACCGTCCTTGCAAAGCGCAGGCGGCGGCGCTGCACGCCGTCCTTGCCCGCGGCCAGCAGCCGACGGCGCAGCAGGGTCAGTTTCTGCCCCTCGCGCGCGAGATACGCCGGAAATGCCGCCTGCAGGCGGTCGGTCGTCCGGTCGAGCAGCACGCGCTTTTCTTCAATATATCGCGTCGGACTGCGCGCTTCCAGCCGCTGCTGCAGCCCGTCCAGCTGTTTGCGCTGCCGCTGCACCTGCATAAGCGCCGCGGCATGCAGCCGCGTGTCCAGCGTACGCAGGCTGAGTGCATACTCCGCGCGGTCAGGTACGGCAAGTTCAGCCGCGCCTGACGGCGTGGGCGCGCGCAAATCCGCGACAAAGTCCGCGATGGTCACATCCGGCTCATGGCCGACCGCCGAAATGACCGGAATTTCAGACGAGAAGATCGCCCGCGCGACCGCTTCCTCATTGAACGCCCACAAATCCTCCATCGACCCGCCGCCGCGTCCGCATAAAATCACATCCGCGTCGCCGATCGCATTGGCAAGGCCGATCGCCCGCGCGATACTGTCCGCCGCGCCCTGCCCCTGCACGAGCGCAGGATAGAGCGTCACCTCCGCCAACGGCCAGCGGCGGCCGAGAATACGGATCATATCGCGCACCGCCGCGCCGGTCGGTGAAGTGACGAGCGCGATTTTGCGCGGCATGCGCGGGATGGGCTTTTTGTACATTGGGTCAAACAAACCCTCGGCTTGCAATTTGGCTTTGAGCTGCTCGAAGGCAAGGTTCAAAGCGCCCGCGCCGTCCGGGATTACCTCTGAAATATACAGCTGCACCTGTCCCGTGCGCGGGAACGAACTGACGCGCGCCCGCACGATGACCTTCATGCCGTTTTCCAGCCGGAATTTCAATCGCATTGCGTCCGAGCGGAACATCACCGCATTGATCGACGCACCCGCGTCCTTGAGGCTCATATAGTGATGCCCGGACGAGTGTGCCTTGTAATTCGAGATTTCGCCTTGCACCAGCAGATTGCGATACCCCGGCACCGCATCGAGCAGTTCCTTGATTTCGTTATTCAGTTGGGATACCGAATAGATCGTACTCACGTTTTGTCCCTTTCATATAGCCGCGCGGCAAGCACCGCCACGCCAACCGCGTTATCGCCCGACAGCACCGGCTCGGCAAATGAGACGCGCTCGCCGAACGCCTGCTGCATGCGCGCGCGCAGCACGCGGCTTGCCATCACACCGCCCGCACACAAAACCGGACAATCATACTGTTTGATCGCCTGCTCGGTCGCTTTGACGACTGCATTTGCCACGGTTTCCAGCGTAAACCGCGCCATCTGCGGGGGTTCTGCGGTCTTAAACTTGTTTTCCACCTGATTCTGCATTCCGGAGAGCGAAAACCGGCAGTCCGCCACTTTGGGGCGGTAGCCCTTTTCCGGCTGTGCTTCGACCGCCAGCGCGTCAAGCGCCGCGCCCGACGGGAACGGCAGCCCCAGCAGCGCACCCGCTCGGTCGATCAGCTGTCCCGCCGCAAGGTCGGTCGTACCGCCGATACAGGTGCAGTCCGGCAAACCATCCGCGCCCGGCGCAACATACAGCAGCTCGCTTGTCCCGCCCGACAGGTGCCACGCGAGAAACGGCTCGTCCAGCAGCTCAAGCCGCCCAGCGGAAAGCGCCGCCGCCGCGATATGCCCCTGCTGGTGTGACACGCAAAAAAGGGGCACAGATAGCAAATGCGCCGCGCTGCGCGCGACGCTCTGACCTGCCAGAAAGCAGGGCATATACGAGCCCTCGACCGCACGCGGGCGGGTGCTCACGCCAACGGCGCGCACCTCGCCCTGCGGCAGGGCTTCGATTTTCTCATGCAGATGTACGGTATGCTGGAACAGCGCATCCGATTGCCGCAGGCCGATCGCACCCTCAGGCACGGTCAGCAGACTGCCCTCGTTCTGCCACGCGCCGGTTTCGGCGTCATAGACTGCCGCCGACGTGCGGTAATTCGAGGTATCGATACCCAGAAAACGCTCAGGCATCGGCGTTCTCCGCAGGCGCGGTCTGCTCCGAGGCCGGGACGTCAGTCTCGCCCGCGGCGCGCGCGGCAGCGCCCAGCACACCGTTGATGAACGCGGCGGCCTCGTCCGTATCGTACACCTTGGCCAGCTCGACAGCCTCGTTGATCGCGGCGCCGACCGGCACATCGTCCACATATCGCATCTCATAGAGCGCCAGACGCAGCACCGCAACCGTCATGCGCGACATGCGGCTGATCTTCCAGCCCTTGGAGTATGCGGTGATCGTCTCGTCCAGCTCCTCGCGACGCGCGGCCACACCCTTGACCACCGCGCGGATGTAATCCGTCTGCGCGGGCGACAGCTTGCCCGCGTACAGCGCGATATCGCCGCTGATCGAGGCCATGATGGACTCGTCCAGCCGCTCTTCCAGATTTTCTTCTTCAAACTGCTGGAACCCCATCTCAAAGATCAGGTGCAGCGCAATTTCCCTTGCTTTTGTTCTGCTCATCACACTCACGGCAGCAGCTTCCTCCCAATATGTCTGTTACGCCTTATTTTATCCTATTTTCGCCAAAGTTGCAAGGTGCTATTCGGGAAAACCGGGCGCAGGCAAAAGAAAACAGCAGGACAACGCGTCCTGCTGTTTCATTGCCGTGTTTATTCCTGCACTGCCTGCGGCTCCTCGGCCACTGCGGGCGCGGGCGTAAACGTTACGCCGCCGACATGCACATTGACCTCGGTGACCTTCAAACCGGTCATCGACTCGACCGACGAACGCACGCTTTCCTGCACCTGCTTTGCCACATCGCAGATGTTGTGACCGAACAGCGCAAGGAAGCCGATCTCGATCCGGACCGTACCTTCCTCGCCGATCTCGATGCGCACGCCCTTAGACAGGTTCTTCTTGCTCAAAAAGCTGACAATATCGCTGGTCAGCGTGGAATACAGACCGCTGACGCCCGGGGTTTCGCTCGTAGCCAGCGCTGCGATGGACGCCACGACATCCTCAGAGATCCGAATCGAACCCTGATCACTCTCGGTCGACCAGTACTCCTTATGATCCGCCATAGTGCTCACTCTCCTTTATAACGGGATTATAGCACAGTTTCGGCGAAATGCAAAGCAAAAATACGCGCTGACACCGCATTTTACTCTGCTTCGACGATTTTGACCTGCCCGGCGGTCACACCGGTCTCAGAAACGACAATATCCTTGATGACCGTCACATCGGTTGCCTGCAAACCGCCGTCCGGCGGCGCGACGACCACATTGACACTGCTGTCCCCGATCATCACCACCGCATCCGCATAGCCCTTGGCGCGGATCAGGCTTTCGATATTGGCCTCGGTGACCGAATCATCCGCGAGCGCCGAGATCTGCGCGGCCGCCTCGTCCTTGGCCGCCTGATCCGCTTCCTCGCTCTCGCTCAGCTCACGCAGCGTGCTGACCGCCTCATCGCGCGCCTGCTCACGTGACAGGCGTGAGGCTGCGAAATAGTCCTCTTCGCCGTCCGCCGACGCAGAAGTGCTTTCCGTACTCGTCTCGCCTGCCGCCAGCAACTCATCCGGCGCATCGACATAGCTCCAGTTGAGGTAAACTGCCGCGCAAAGCAGCAGCGCGATCACACCATATACCGCGCCGCGTTTTTTGATTTTTTTCATCACTGCTCGCCCTCCTGTTTGTGGTTACTTCTGTTTTATGATGCACCGGACAGTTTCAGAACCGTAACTTTGTCCGTGCCGATGCCGCATACCGTACTGACCGCCTGCGTCACTGCAAGGCGCACCTGCGCATCCCCCGCCCCGTCGCACAACACGACCGCGCCGCGGAAGGTCGGAAGCAGGTTCTTGACCGTCACCGGCGTCTCCCCGTAATCGCTGTCGCTGACCACGGTCAGGTCGCTCTCAAAGCTCTCGGTGTCGCCCCCGCTGCTCGTCGTCTGCCGCGTGTTGACCGCATAGACCGCCTCGCCGCTCTGTTCAAGCGAAAGCATCAGTTCGACCCGGCCGACCCCATCGACCGAGGAAAGCCGGTCGCACAGCTGCTGCTCAAAAGCCGCAAGGTCAAACGCGGCTTCCCCTTGCCCTGCCGACGGTGTTTCGCTCGTTTGCGCCGCTTCCCCCCGCCCGCCCGAGGCGAGCAGCAACACGCCCGCCAGCAGCACGATCAGCACCGCGCGATATTTGACCGCAAGCGGTACGACCAGATCGCGTGCCGCCGCGAGACGCGCCTTCCATTGCTCTTTCATTCCAAAATCCACTCCTGTCTGTCCGCACCCACGCCGCAGCCGTCCGTGATGATCGTTTTCAGTTCGTCCAGCCGTTTTGCGTCCGCGCTGTCGTAATATACCGCTACATGGCTGACCTGCAGAATACCGTCCGCATCGGTCCCCATCTCGACCTGTACCCGACAGTCAAAGCCTGCCGCAGCCGCACTGTCCTCAAGCGCGTGCGCGATGCTTGCGGCAATCGTTGTCATCGCCGTCTGCGCGTTCTGCTGCTCGATCTCCTCCACCTCGGCGGCGTCCAGCCCGCCCGACAGCAGGCTGGAAACCGATAGTCGGAGCCCAGCGAGCGGCTGCAGCAGCGCCAGCAGCATCAGCAGCCCGGCGGCAAGCTTGACAATCTCACGCAGCGCGCCGCCGCCCACCACGCGAAGCGCCACCGCGGACGCGATCCCCGCGACCGTCACGCGCAGCAAAATCGTTTGGAATAGTTCCCTCATATCGGCTTCACCATCGCAACCACATAAACCAGTTCAAGATACAAAATTAGGCAGCAGGTGCTCAACATGCCGAGCAGCAGGCCGAAGCCCGTTCCCACGCTTTCCAGCAGCTGCCGCAGGCTGCCCGAACACAACGGCGACAGCACCGCCGCCCCGGCCTTATAACACAGGGAACTCGCACCCGCGCGCACGAATGGAATCAGGCAGATCGCAGTCACGCACAGCATGCCGAACACGCCGACCGACCCGCGCAGCAGCGCCGCGCCCGACAGGACGGTTTCCGTCGCATCCGAGATCACACCGCCGACCACGGGCACTGCGCCGGAAAACGCAAATTTTGTCGCCTTGAGCGCCATGCGGTCGACGCTGCCCGATACCCCGCCTGCAATCGTCAGATAAGCGGTAAACAATGTCAGCAGCAATTTCAGCGTACCTGACGTCAGCCCCTTAATGCCGTCAGCCAGACCGCGCAGCATGCCGTTCCCGGTCGCGGCGTCCACCGCCGAGATCGCGAGGTACGCACACGCCGCAGGTACAAGCAGCGTATTGACCAGCCGGATCACCAAATCGAATACCACCATCGTTGCGACCTGCAAAGCGGTTGCCGTCGCGGCGCTGCCGCCTGCGGCTAGTACGGTCGCCAGCACAGGCTGCAGCGCCCCCGAAAACACGCTGATCTCTGTCAGGGTCTCGCGGCAGAGCGCCAGAACGCCCGTGAAATCCTGCAAAAGCACCGCCGCGCAGCCCAACACACCCGCCATGTCAATCCACGCATCCGCCGCACCACCCGCTGCGGCGGAAAAGCCGCGGCCAGCCGCCGTCAATACAACGACCGCCGCCACTCGGAGCAAGCTGCCAAACGCGCTTTCCAGCGCGCTGCGGCTGTCCTGCGCGGTGTTTTCCAGCAGCCGGGTAAATGAGGCGGCAAGCTCGTCCGCCGTATCCGCATCAATACCGTCCAGATAGGCGCGCGCGTCGCCCGGCACCGCCTCGCGCAGCGTTTCCCCTTCTGTGCCGTCCACATCCGCCGCCGCGGCCAGCGGAAGGAGCAAAAACAGCAGCAACACTGCCACAAGCCATTGTTTCATACGTCCGTTCCCTTTCATGCCATCCATCCCGCCGCGAGCGCCAACACCTGCTCGATCAGCGGCAGGCAGAGCGAGAGCGTCAGCACCGCGCCCGCGATCTCGAGCTTTGCCGCGAGCGCGGACTGTCCGTTATCCCGGCACAGCGCACCCGCCACGCGTACCACAACCGCCACGCCCACGCATTTCAGCACCGGCAGATACAGCTCGCGCGCCATACCGCCCTGCTCCAGCAAGCCCAACAGGTTGGACAGTGCCCCTTCCGCCATTGCAAATGCGCGCAGCAGAATAAGAACCCCGGCGGCAAGCACCAGCAGCAGCGCGATCGCGGGCGCGTCCTTTTTGATCGTGATCGACAGCACGAGCGCCAGCAGCGCCAAGCCGCAGGCGGCTGACAGCCCGCTCAAAACCCGAATACGCTTTTCATCATCGTGAACAGCCGGTCGATCTCCTGCACGATCAGCATGAGCACGACGATCAGCCCCGCAAGCGTTGTCATCAGGGCCTGTTCCTCCCGCCCCGAGCGCGTCAGCAGCTGGCCGAGCACGGCCACAAGGATGCCGACCGCCGCGATGCGGAAAATCAGATCTACGTCCATGTTGTTCCTCCGTCCCTCAGATCAGCACCAGCACCACCAGAATCCCGAGCGCTACGCCGCAGGTGCGGTACAGGTTGCCTTTGTTTTGCAGTTCTCCCGCCGCCTCGTCCCGCGCAGCGGTAAGCCGCCGCCCGATCTGCTGCAGCCCCGCGACCTGCTCGTCCGCATCGTACCGGCCGAGCCACGCCGCTGCTTCGCTAAGGATATCGCATGCAGCCTTATCCAGGCCGGCTTCGTCGCGCGTCTCACGCAGCGCCGCACGCCAGTGGTAGCCGAGCGACAGGCCGTCCGCCTGCCCCAGCCGCCGATGGAGCGCGCCAAACACCGTTCGGATCACCGCGTTCCCGCTTTCCGACAGTTCGCCTACGATCTCAGGCACCGGCGTGCGGCGGCTGCGGATCTCCCCCTCTATCAAATGCAGCGCGAGCAGCATGGCATCCGCCGCCGCGACTCGCCGCCGCAGCCCCTGTCTGGCGGATAGCCCGAGCGACGCGCATGCGCCGCACACCAGCACCGCCCCCATCAGCTTGAGCATTGCGTTCCCTCCAGTCCTTCCAGCCGGTAGTGCCGCGCACCGTCCTGCCGCGTGATGACCAGCGCGTGCGAAAACACATGCAGGTCGAGCAGCGCCCGGTAGAGCGGGCGGCACAGCAAATCCTCCACCCCCGCCGCGTGCGCGCTGGCAAGCACAGCTGTGCCGCAGTGCGCGCAGAGCGAAACCGCTTCCACGTCCTCGGGCGCGGTGATCTCATCCATTGCGAGCAGCGCGGGCGACATGGTTTTGAGCAGCATAAGGGCGGCGCGCCGCTTGCCGCAGCCCTCCATCACATCGGTGCAGCGGCCGAGATCGAACTGCGGTACACCTTCCGCCAGCGCCGCAATTTCGCCGCGCTCGTCCGCAACCGCGACCGGGTTGCCCGCATCCGATACCAGCCGCACCCATGCGCGCAGCAGCGTTGTTTTGCCGAAGCCGGGCGGCGCGACCAGCAGCACGCTCTCGGGTGCGCCGTCGCCCACCCATGGGCGCAGGATGTCATCCAGCCCGTCCACCTGCCGCGCCACGCGCAGATTGACCGACGAAAGCCCGCGCACGCCGACCACCTGTCCGTTTTCCTCCACCACCGTGCCGCACAGTCCAAGCCGGTGCCCGCCCTCAAGCGGGACAAATCCATGCCGCATGCTCTCCGCATAGCTATGTACCGAATACCGTGCCGCTCGGCTGAGCGTTTCGCGAAGCTCCCCGGCCGTGACTGGTGCAAAATCGGTTTCCTGCTCGCCCAAAGCCGTGCGTACAGACGGCGAACGCCCCGCCCGCAGACGGACTTCTTCCACTTCGTCCTGCCCGGCAATCGAGAGCAGCTCCGCCGCCCGCTCGGGCGGCAGACAGCTGACCGCCTGCCGCAGCGCCCTGTCCTTTTTGACTTCCATTTGCATCACCTGTCCTACTCTATGCCCGGCCTGTCCCGGATATGCCTGCAACACAACCGTAACAAAAGAAGCATTGACAAGGGGCGGAGTTGGTACTATAATAAGGACAAATATTGCACAAAGCGATGAAAGAGGAAAGTAATTGTCCCAAGTGCGGCTTTCAGGGAGTGTCCGGCATGACTGGAAACGGACGCAGACGCCGGTACAATGAAGTTCCCTCTCGAGCTGCGGCGCTGAAAAATCCGTTTCAGTAGGCGCCGACGGATTTCCTCCGTTACCGGGATAGGATATATTTGTATCCGAAAAAAGTGCGGCATTTTTCTGTGCCGAATGTGGGTGGTACCGCGGAATCGTTTGTCTTTCGTCCCTCTTTGTGGATGAAAGGCTTTTTTTTGCCTGTCTCCGCCGGACAAACAGCAATAAACCCACATTTTTAACATAAAAAGGAGAGACAACACATGATCATCATTATGAAACACGGCGCAACGCGCGAACACGTTGAGGAGCTTTCCCGCCATATCGAGCGCTGGGGCGTTAAGGCAAACCCGATTTACGGCGAAGGCACGATCGTTATCGGTCTTGTCGGCGACACGGGTGCGGTGGATAAAGATGCGCTGATGCGCGACCCGCAGGTTGAGAACATCCTGAAGGTGCAGGAGCCGTTCAAGCTGGCCAACCGCAAGTTCCATCCGGACAACACTGAGGTAGAGATTGCGCCGGGCGTTGTCGTCGGCGGCAAGAAGCTGGTTGTCATGGCGGGCCCGTGCTCGGTCGAGAGCGAGGAACAGATCATCGACGTGGCCAAGCACGTGCAGGCCGAGGGCGCGACCGTGCTGCGCGGCGGCGCATGGAAGCCGCGTTCCTCCCCGTACTCGTTCCAGGGCCTCAAGGCGGAAGGCCTCGAGCTGCTGCACAAGGCGCATAACGAAACTGGTCTGCCGGTCGTAACCGAAATCACCAATCCCGCGCACATCGATCTGTTCATGGACAAGTGCGACTGCTTCCAGGTCGGCGCGCGCAACATGCAGAACTTCGAGCTGCTCAAGGAGCTTGGCCAGACCAGCAAGCCCATCCTCTTAAAGCGCGGCTTTGCCAATACGATGGAAGAATTCCTGATGAGCGCCGAGTACATCATGGCGGGCGGCAATGAGAAGGTCATTCTTTGTGAGCGCGGCATCCGCACTTATGAGACCTACACCCGCAACACGCTCGACATTTCGGCGGTGCCGGTGCTCAAGCGCATGAGCCATCTGCCGGTTGTGGTCGACCCCAGCCACGCGGGCGGCATCTATTGGATGGTCGAACCGCTGGCCAAGGCGGCAGTCGCCGCGGGCGCGGACGGCCTGATGATCGAGGTGCACAACGACCCGGCGCACGCGCTGTCCGACGGCGCGCAGTCGCTGACCTATGATTCCTTCCACGAGGCAATGACCAGCCTGCGCGCGGTGGCACAGGCCGTCGGCCGCGAGATTTGAGGCGCGCTATGGATATCAAAGGCGCTATCCCCCCGCGCGAACCGCTGACGCTGCAGGGCGCGGCGGGCATTTCGGAGATCTACATCGAAACCGGCCTGCTTGGCCGCGCGGGTGAAGAAATATTGAAGGCGTTCTCCCCTTCCCGCGTGCATATCGTAACCGACTCGACCGTTGCGCCGCTCTATCTTGATGCGCTCACGCAGCAGTTTACCCTGCCGGTCTCGACGACCGTCATCCCCGCGGGCGAGGAGCACAAGCGGCTTTCGACCGTCGAGGGCATCTACCATGACCTGCTCGCCGCAGGCATGACGCGCAAGGATTTGATTATCGCGCTCGGCGGCGGCGTGGTGGGCGATATTACCGGTTTTGCCGCGGCGACCTTCCTGCGCGGCGTGTCGCTCTGCCAGATCCCGACCACCCTGCTCGCGCAGGTGGATTCCTCGGTCGGCGGCAAGACGGGCGTCGACCTCGCCGAGGGCAAAAACCTTGTCGGCGCGTTCTACCAGCCGCGGCTGGTGCTGATCGATCCCGCAGTGCTGCAAACGCTGCCGGACGCGACCTTTGCCGACGGCATGGCCGAGGTCGTCAAATACGGTTATATCGCCAATCCCACCATCCTTGAGATGGTGTCCCAGCCGGATTACAAGGCGCGCATCGAGGACGTAATCTACGAGTGCGTCAAGATCAAGCGCGACGTGGTCGCGATCGACGAACACGACACCGGCCTGCGCATGATCCTCAATTTCGGCCACACGGTTGGCCACGCGGCCGAAAAGCTCGGAAACTACACCGATCTGACCCATGGGCAGGCGGTCGCGATCGGCATGGTCGCGGCGCTGCGGCTGGGCGCGATGCGCGGCGACCCCGACCTGTCCGCAGAGTTGATTGCCCTGCTGCAAAAAATCGGCCTGCCGACCGAACTCGCCTACGACCGCGAAGCGATTTATGGCGCGCTGCTGTCGGATAAGAAGAAATTCGGCGGCACGGTCAACTTCATCCTCGTGCGTGAGCCTGGCCGGGCGGAGATCACCCCAATCGAGGCCGAGGCGCTGCACGATTACATTCTCAAACTGTAAGGAGGCTGCTACCCATGGGTTCCACTTGGGGCAACGCCATCAAAATATCCATCTTCGGGGAGTCGCACGGCGCCGGTATCGGCGTCGTGATCGACGGCTTCCCGGCGGGTGTTCCGTACGACGAAGCCTTTGTGCTGCGCGAAATGGAGCGCCGCGCGCCGGGACGCAACAAGCAGTCCACCCAGCGCAAGGAAGCCGACCTGCCGATCGTGCAGTCGGGCATCCTGAACGGCACAACCACGGGCGCGCCGATCTGCGCGCTCATCCAGAACACCAACCAGCGCTCGGGCGACTATGCCGCGCTCGCGCCGCAGCCCCGTCCGGGACATGCGGACTACACTGGCATAGTGCGCTATCACAGCTTTAACGACCCGCGCGGCGGCGGCCATTTTTCCGGCCGTCTGACCGCGCCGCTTGTGTTTGCGGGCGCGCTGTGCAAGCTGTGGCTGAAAACGCAGGGCGTGAGCGTCGGCTCGCACATCCAGTCGATCGCGCAGATTCAGGATATGCCGTTTGACGATGTGGACGTGCCGGTATCCCAGCTGGAAACGCTGCGAAACGCAGAGTATCCAGTCAACAACCCGCGCGCGCTGGACGCCATGCTGGCCGCGATTGAAGACGCGCGCGAGGCGCAGGATTCGGTCGGGGGCGTGATCGAGTGCGCGGCCGTTGGCCTGCCTGCGGGCATCGGCAGCCCGATGATGGACACGGTCGAAAGCCGCCTGTCCTCCATCCTGTTTGCCGTACCGGCAGTCAAGGGCGTAGAATTTGGCGCAGGATTTGCCTTTGCGGCCTTGCGCGGCTCGCACGCAAATGATACGCTATATAAGGACGGCGATACCGTCAAAACCGAAACCAACAACAACGGCGGCATCAACGGCGGCATCACCAACGGCATGCCGTTGATCGTCCGCGCGTGCATCAAGCCCACGCCGTCAATCTCGGCTGTGCAGCACACGCTCAATATCGAGACCGGCAAGGTCGAACCGCTGTCTATCCACGGGCGGCACGACCCCTGCATCGTCACACGCGCCGCACCGGTTATCGAAGCAGCCTGCGCGGTTGCGCTGGCAGACTTACTGCGGGAGGCGAACGGCTATGCGTGAACTTTCTGACATCCGACAGGATATCAACCGCGTCGACGAGCAGATCCGCGCGCTTTTCCTCGAACGCATGGATCTTGCGCTCCAAGTGGCGCAGACCAAGGTCGAGACTGACGACAAGATCTACAAGCCCGACCGCGAGGCCGAGATCATCGAAAAGCGCGCTTCCGGCATGAGCGACGAGCTGCGTCTGAAATACACCGCGCTTTTGCAAAGCATGATCCGCGCCAGCCGCGAATATCAATACAGTGAGATGCTGCGCCAGCGCCCCGAACGCTTCCCGCTGCACCCGTCCGGGAACGAAATCGCCCCGAAAACCGTCTATTATCAAGGTGTGCCCGGCGCCTATCAGGAGCTGGCCGCGCGGGCGCTGTTCCCGCAGTGCGTGCCGCAGTGTGTGCCGACGTGGGAGCAGGTGTTCCAGTCGGTGCGCGACGGCATAGCCGACGTGGGCGTCGTGCCGGTCGAAAACACGACCGCGGGCACGGTCAGCGAGGTTTACGACCTGCTGCTCGAATACGACCTGTCGATCAATAAATCGTACATCAAAAAAATTTCGCACTGTCTGGCCGCCGTGCCGGGCGCGACGCTTGCCGATATCCAAAGCGTCTGCTCGCACCCGCACGCCCTGCCCCAGTGCCATGCGTTCATCAGCGAGCATGGGCTAGAGGCGATCGAGGTCGCAAACACGGCTATCGCGGCGCAGAACGTGCAGCAGAAGGGCGATAAACACCTCGCCGCGATCTGTTCGCGCGAGGCCGCGAACCGGTACGGCCTGTCCGTGCTGGCCGAGGGCATCAACGACCTGAAACATAACGAAACGCGTTTTATCGCGGTCAGCCGCACGCTGACCAGCCTGCCTGAGGACAACCGCATCGAGATCGCCTTCCGCATCCCGAACGTGGCCGGTTCGCTCGGCCGCGTGCTCGATGTGTTTACCCACTACGGCATCGACATGACCAGCATCTATTCCCGTCCGGTCAAGGACAGCCCATGGTGCTATGTGTTCTATGTCGATTTCACCGGCAACATGCAGGATCACGCTGTGCGCGCCCTGCTGTACCAGCTCCACGAGGAGCTGCCCTACATCAAAGTCATCGGCAGCTATCTGGTTTCCGATGCAACGGAGGAGTAAAGCAAATGCAAATCCATCCCTGCGGCCCGCTGCGCGGTGAGATCACCGTGCCGGGCGACAAATCCATCTCGCACCGCGCGGTCATGCTGGGCGCGCTGGCGAGCGGCACGACCCATATCACCGGCTTCCTGATGGGCGAGGACTGCCTGTCGACGATCGACTGCTTCCGCAAGATGGGCGTGGAGATCGAGATCAAGGACGATGAGGTGATCGTCGAGGGTGTCGGCCTGCACGGCCTGTGTGAGCCGGAAGAGACGCTCTACACCGGCAACAGCGGCACGACCACCCGCCTGCTGTGCGGCATCCTGGCCGGGCAGCCGTTCACCGCAACCTTAAACGGCGACGCTTCCATCCAGAAGCGCCCGATGGGGCGCATCATCAAGCCGCTGCGCGAAATGGGCGCGTCGATTGAAGGCAAGAACGACAACTTCTGTCCGCTGACGCTGTACCCCAGCGAGCTGCACGGCATCGAATACCGTCTGCCAGTCGCCTCCGCGCAACTCAAAAGCGCGATCCTGCTTGCCGGTCTGTACGCCGAGGGACAGACGACAGTCATCGAGCCTGCCCCCTCGCGCGACCACACCGAGCGCATGTTCCGTGCGCTGGGCGTCGAGGTCGAGACCGAGGGCAACGTCATCACGCTTGAGCCGCCCGAAGACCTGCACGCGGTCGATATCGCCGTGCCGGGCGACATTTCCTCCGCGGCGTTCTTCCTTGTCGCGGGCGCAATCGTGCCGGGCAGCGAGCTGACGATTAAAAACGTCGGCGTCAACCCGACGCGTACCGGCATTCTGGAGGTGCTGCGCGAAATGGGTGCGGACATCACGGAATCGAATTTCCGCGACGACGCCGAGCCGGTCTGTGACCTGACCGTACGGTACAGTAAGCTGCATGGCGTGGAGATCGGCGGCTCCATCATTCCGCGTCTGATCGACGAGCTGCCCGTCCTTGCGGTTGCCGCGGCCTACGCCGAGGGCGAAACCATCATCCGCGACGCGCAGGAACTGAAGGTCAAGGAATCCAACCGCATTGCCGCGATGGTGACCGAGCTGGCACGCGCAGGTGTGGACGTGGAGGAAACCGACGACGGCATGATCATCCGCGGCGGCAAGCAGCCGCGCGGTATTGCGTTCCAGACCTACAAGGACCACCGCATCGCGATGAGCCTTTCGATTTTGGGCCTTGCCGCGCATGGCGACAGCCGCATCGCGGACCACGAGGTCGTCTCGATCTCCTACCCCGACTTTTTCCGTACGCTGGAATCGTTGGGAGGCTGACAATATGCTGCTGAAAATGGACGAGTTCCGGGCGTTCCAGCCGGAAAAGCCGACCTATGCGCTCATCGGTTGGCCGCTCGGCCACACGATGAGCCCGGAGCTGCATGCCCAGCTGTTCGCCGCGTCCGGACAGGACGCAGACTACATCGGCGTGGCCGTGCCGCCCGAGGACTTACCTGAAGCCTTCGAGCTGGCAAAGCGCAAGCTGAAAGGCATCAACTGCACGATCCCGCACAAAAAGGCGGTCATCGACCTGCTGGACGAGGTAGACACCGCCGCGCGCGACCTGCACTCGGTCAACACGGTCGCCTTCCGCGACGGCCGCGCGATCGGCTATAACACCGATATCCTCGGCTTCGCCGCGTCGCTCTCCCGCGACGGCGTCAAGCTGCGCGGCAAAAAGGTGCTGCTGCTCGGCTACGGCGGCGCAGCGTCCGTCATGGCGTACCACTGCGTCACTGAGGGTGCATATCTGACCATCACCGGCCGCAATCTGGACAAGGCCGCCCAGCTGCAAAAACAGCTGTGCGACGCTGTCCCCGGCGCGCACGTTTCGGTGTTCAGCCGCCGCCATATCCCGCGGGATATCCAGATCGTCTTAAACTCCACGCCGGTCGGCATGTTCCCCAAGGAGCACGCCGCCCCGCTGCACTTTCTGCCGCATAAGACCGAATACGTATTCGACGCGATCTATAACCCGCCTGTCACAGCGACGATGAAGCTGGCCAACCCCAAAAAGACCCGCACGCGCGACGGCTTGTTCATGCTGGTCATGCAGGCGGCGCACGCGCAGACCATCTGGTTGGGCGTGCAGTTCGCGCCGCAGGCCTGCGAAACCATCCTGCGCCGCACCTACGGCAAGATGGCGGTTAAGCGGCTGCATGAGAAATATGACAAGCGCAATATCGTGCTGTGCGGCTTCATGGGCAGCGGCAAGACGACGATCGGCCGCAAGCTTGCGCGGCTGACCGGACTGGAATTTATCGACGCAGACCAGTACCTCGAGGCGCAGGAAGGCAAAAAAATCTCGGACATCTTTGCCGAGAAAGGCGAAGCCTATTTCCGTGACCGCGAGACTGCATACATCCAAGAACTGTCCCAACGGGACGGCATCGTATTGTCGCTTGGCGGCGGTGCGGTGCTGCGGCAGGAAAATGTTGATGCGGTGCGCAAGACCGGGCTGCTGATCCATCTGGATACGCCCTACTACCGCATCCTCAAAAACCTGTCCTATTCCAATACCCGTCCCCTGCTGGACAAACCGGATAAGCAGGCGGAAACCCGCCGTCTGTACAACGCGCGCAAGGGCATCTACCACCGAGTTTCCGATGTGTCGGTGCGCAGCCCGCGTATTTCCGAGGTGCTGGAAAAGCTCGTCAAGAGCATCTGACCAACATCCGCACACGCCGTGCGCGAGGTGGACGCACGGCGCATCTTTCCGTTTCCACCGCGTTTTCGAGAAAAAGAGGAGCAACATGAAACTTTTCGCAAAACGATCCTGCCGTCTGCTGGCTTGCGCCCTTGCAGCGGCACAGCTGCTTTCGGCTGCGGCCGGAGCCGCCTTTTCCAACGGTTTCTCCTATTCTTATCCCGTTGGCGAAGGGCTGACCTACACCCGCACCGAGGGCAAAAACAGCGCCGGTGTGCAGCGCGCCAACGTGCTGACCTATCAGCCGAACACCGGCGTACAGCCCATCATGGTATATGCTGACGAACAGCTCTACGGCAGCCAGGCGACCATCACGAACGCCGTCAGCTATCTGGAAAGCCAGGGCAAAAAGGTCATCGGCGGCACGAACGCGGACTTTTTCGTCATGTCCAGCGGCGTACCGATCGGTCTTGTCATCGATGAGGGCGAGCTGATCTCGTCCGACGCATGGCAGTACGCAGTCGGCTTCAAGGCGGACGGCACGGCCGTTATGGGCCGCCCAACCATGAACATGACGGTTTCCGGCACCTCCGGCAAAGTTACGGTCTCCTACTTTAACAAGACCCGTACCACGGCGGGCGCTTACCTGCTCGACCGCAACTATGACGATTCGACGCATTTTTCCGCCAACGGCAGCTACATCGTGCTCGAGCGTCTGGACAGCACGCCTGTACAGGTCAACAGCTCGGTCAAGCTCAAGGTTGTCGACAAGGGCACGGGCAATACCCCGCTGACCATCGCAGACAACCAGATGATCCTGACCAAGTCGGACGGCGCAAACGTACCCTCTTGGGTGGACTTCCCGATTGGCGAGGAGGTTACGCTCTGGGTAGGCGCCAATGACAGCAACTGGGAAGAGGTAGAATCTGCAGTCGGCGGCAAGCTGCTGATCGATGACAGCACGGTCACGACCTCCGGCATTGACGCCGCCTCGTCGCGCCGCGCACGCAGCGCGATCGGCGTCAAGGCGGACGGCACGGTTGTACTGTATGAAATCGACGGCAACCAATCCTCGTACAGCGTCGGTCTGACCGCCGACGAGCTGGGACAGGCGCTGCTGGAACTGGGCTGCGTACGCGCAATCTGTCTGGATGGCGGCGGCTCATCGGCTATGGCGCTTCGCCAGCCCGGCGAAGAAACCGCCACGCTGATTTCCAAGCCGTCGGACGGCTCGCAGCGCGCCTGCGCCAACTACATTTTCTTTGTCAATAACGTAGCTTCTGACGGCGTGACTGCACATGCTGTGCTTACGCCGAGCTACCGCTATCTGATGCCCGGTGCGTCAACCTGGTTCTCGGTCAAAGGTGCGGACGCATCCTATGGCCCGGCGGAAGCCCCGACCGACCTGAGTTACACCGTTGCAAACGACCTCGGCACGGTCGAAGGCCAGACCTTTACCGCCGGCATGACCGCAGGCAAAGCGACCATCACCGGCTCCAATGGCACGGTCAGCGGCTCGATGGAAGTGTGCATCACAGGCGACATCCACTCGATTACCCTGCAGAGCGGCGGCAAGGATATCAGCTCGATCTCTGTGAAGCCGGGCGAGAGTGTTGATGTCAACGGCATTGCCTACCGCCTGAACCAGAAGATGGCCTCGGTTGACACTTCGTTTACTTGGAGTGTGAGTGCAAGCGCCGGCACGGTCGACGAAAACGGTGTATTCACCGCAGGCGACACGATGGCCAGCGGCACGCTGACCTGCTCGTACGGCAACACCAGCAAATCCATTACGGTCAACGTCGGCATGGGCAATGTGCAGGACGCGCAGACGGTAGCGGATTTTGAGTCCGATACGGATGACTGCACCGCGACAACCGGCATAACCCTGTCCCGTGTGACCGACTATACCGAGGTTGCCCGCGGCACCGGCTCGCTCAAAGCCACCTACGATGGCACCAAGGTGATGACCGCAACCATCTCCCTGCCGCAGACAGACGTTTCCTCTATGACCTATCTGACACTGTGGGCGCGCGGTACGGGTACGCAGGGCACGCTGACCGCAGTCTTTGCCGATGCGGAAGGCAACGAAGTGACCGCGCCGCTGTCCGCCGCGACGACGGACGGCTGGAAACAGCTGACCGCTACCGTGCCGGATGCCGCAATCACCCTGACCGGCCTGCGTTTTGACCGCAGCGCAGCAGGCGCGGCAAGCAGCGCACTCTATCTCGACCAGATCGTTGTTTCTGCCCACCACGCGGTAACCAATACCGACGCGCCGGCGGTTTCGCTCGACAAAACCGAACTGACGGTGTCCGCAGGTTCGTCCGCCACCATCACCGGCAAGGCCACGATGGAAAGCGGCAAATATCCGGCCCGCGCGTCGAATATCACCGTCAAGGTGGACGGCAAGGTCGTTTCCGGTGCGGCAACGATGAGCGGCTCTACGCTGACGGTCCAGACCGGTGCGCTTGCCGCCGGTACGCACAGCGTAACGATCGACGTTTCGGATGACGCAGGCAACCGCACCCGTGTTGCTGCAACCGTTACAGCGGGCAACGCTGCAAATGTTTTTGCCGATACCGACGGTCATTGGGCGCGCGGCTATGCCTCCCAGCTCTATGAACGCGACATCATGCAGGGCGAAACCGGCAGCGACGGCAAAACCTATTTTAACCCGGACCGCAACCTGACCCGCAAGGAATTTGCCGTCACCATTGCGCGTTTGCTGGGACTGGACACCTCCTACACCGGCGAAACTGCCTTTGACGACGACGCCTCTATCCCGAGCTGGGCGCGCGGCGCGATTTATGCCGTTTCCGAAGCCGGTATTATGCAGGGTTCCAGCAATGGCGACAAGCTGTATTTCGATCCGGATGCAGATATGACGCGCGCCGAGGTTATGACGGTCATCGGCCGCTGCCTGCCGCGCGGCTATGCGGCAAATCCGCTGACGTTCTCCGATGCGGCGAGTGTCCCCTCTTGGGCGCTCGAGCAGGTCAAGATTTGCGTTTCCGCTGATATCATCAGCGGCTATAGTGACAACACGCTGCAGCCTCTCGGCAAGATCACCCGCGGTGAGATCGCCAAGATCCTCGCGCTGTTCTAAATCAAATTGCAAACCGCCCTGTTATTACCGGACAGGGCGGTTTTTGCATGCTTGACAGTCGAAAACCGCCGTGCTATACTATCGTCAGTCAATCGAAAAAAACCGAATTTTTATCGCCGGATAAAAATTTGCGCGTCATTCTTTCCATCGTAGGCCTTTGAAGATGGAAAGTCTGGCGTTTTTTTCGTCTCAGGAGGAAAACCATGGAGCAAACCGTCAATCTGCGCACCTTCGGCCGCTATGCGTCGCTGAATATCCTCGGCATGGTCGGCATTTCCTGCTATATCCTCGCCGATACCTTTTTTGTCGCCCGCGGCGCGGGCGCGACCGGACTGGCCGCGCTCAATATCGCCATCCCCGCCTTTAATCTGCTCAACGGCCTCGGCCTGATGGCAGGCGTGGGCGCGGCAACGCATTTTACTATCTGCCGCGCACAGGGTGACCAGTCCGGCGCCGACCGCGCGTTTACACGTGCAGTGGGTTTGGGTCTTTTGATCGGCGTGATCTTCCTGCTGGCCGGGCTGCTCGGCGCTGGGCCCCTTGCACGGCTGCTCGGTGCGGACAGCGAAACCTTCCCCCTCACCCGCACCTACCTGCGTACGCTGCTGAGCTTTTCACCATTCTTCGTGCTCAATAATGTGCTGCTCGCCTTTGTCCGCAACGACGGCGGCCCGGGACGCGCGATGTGCGGCATGGTGATCGGCAGCCTGTCCAATATCGTGTTTGACTATCTGTTCATCTTCCCGCTTGGCATGGGCATGTTCGGCGCAGCGCTTGCAACCGGCGTATCCCCGATCATCAGTATCCTGATCCTGTCCGGCCACCTGCGCCGCCCGGGACGCGGCTTCCATCTGCGTCGTTGCCCGCCTGCATTGCGCACCATACCCAACCTGTGTGCCCCCGGCCTGTCCTCGCTGATCGGCGAGCTGTCCTCGGGCATCGTCCTGTTCCTGTTCAATCTGATCCTGTTGCGGCTGACCGGCAACACCGGTGTCGCCGCTTACGGCATTGTGGCCAACCTCGCGCTCGTTGCGATCGCGATTTATCAAGGTCTGAGCACCGGCATGCAGCCGCTTGTCAGCCATAGCAGCGGTACGAACGACCGCGCCGCGCTGCGCCGCCTGTACCGCTATGGCATCGTTACCGCACTGTGCATTGCCACGCTGCTGTATATACTTGTGTTTGCCTTTGCCGACCCGATTGCCATGGCGTTCAACAGCACCGGCGACCCGGTTCTGCAAGGCTATGCCGTGCCAGGCCTGCGCATTTACTTCCTCGGTTTCTGGTGCGCTGGTCTGAACCTGACCACGGCAGCGTTCTTCAGCGCATCCGGCCGTGCGGGTATGGGTTTCGCGATCTCACTGCTGCGCGGCGTCGCAGCCGTACCGCCCCTCCTGCTGGCACTGTCAGCGCTCTTTGGCGTGACCGGTGTATGGATCACCTTCCCCGCTGTTGAGACCGTCACGGCGATCCTGACGCTCGTATGCGTCTGCCGTGCGTCCCGCGCGGACAAGCAGGCCGCATAAAATACAAAAAGGCTTCCGGCTATGGCCGGAAGCCTTTTGCTATACGATTGTCATTACAGTGCGTTTACCAGCGACTTGAACAGCTTGCCGCGCTCCATGAAGTTCTTGAAGCGGTCAAACGATGCGCTTGCAGGGCTCATGATCACAACGTCGCCCTCCTGCGCCTGTGCCGCCGCTTCGCGCACAGCAATCTCCAGATTTTCCACCTCGATGATCGGCGGATGCCCCCCCTCGACTGCGAGCACACAGTCCCGGATCTTGGGTGCGGTCGCACCGGTGACGATCAGCATTTTAACATGCTGGCAGATCGGCTCGCCCAGCACATCATACGGGATATGCTTGTCATAACCGCCCGCAATCAGGATGACCTTCTGCTGGAAGGATTCCAGACCTGCTATCGTACGCGTCGGGCTGGACGCGATCGAATCATTATAATACTTGACGCCATCCTTTTCCCGCACAAATTCGATACGGTGCTCGACACCGCCGAAGGTAGTTGCGACCGTGCGGATATCGTCGTCCGACGCATAGCCCTGTACAATGGCAGCCGCCATCATCATATTATAGACGTTGTGCGCGCCCGGGATGCGGATATCCGCCGCGGGCATCAGCTCGCGCCGCGCGCCATTGTCCGCGATATAGATCATATCATCCTTGAGGAACACGCCGTTAGCCAGCTCCTGCTTTTTGCTCGTGCAGAACAGGTTGCCCGAAGCATGCAGCGAGCGCGTAACCTCATCGTCAAGATTGAGGATCAGACGGTCATTCTCGCCCTGATTGCGATAGATTGCCGTCTTGGCCTGCACATACTCGTCAAAATCCTTGTGGTAGTCCAGATGGTTGGGCGTCAGGTTCGTGATCGCCGCAACATGGGGCGAATGCTTCATACCCATCAGCTGGAACGAGGACAGTTCGACGACCGCAAGGTCGTTTTCCGTCATCTGGCTGACGCGCGGCAGCAGAGGTGTGCCGATGTTGCCACCGAGATGCACGGTATAGCCTGCGTGCTTCAAAATCTCGCTGACGAGCGTTGTGGTCGTGGTCTTGCCGTCCGAACCGGTGATGCCGATAATGGGGCACGGGCAGACCGCGAAAAACAGTTCCATTTCACTCGTGATTTCCGATCCCAGCGACCGCGCGCCTTCCAGCAGCCGCGGATGCACGCCCGGCGTACGGAAGATCACATCCTCGTCAAGCGCGTCCAAATAGTGCTCACCCAGCACAAAATCCACGCCCAACGTCGCAAGCGTCGCGTAGCCGTCGCCCAGTTCCGTCGGATCCTTCTTATCGTGTACCGTCACCGAAACGCCCGCTGCACGCAGCATGCGGATCAGGGGCATGTTGCTCACACCCGCACCGATAACGCCGACCCGTTTGTCCGACAGGCCGCCCAGATATTGCTCTAATGCTGTCATAATTTGCGTTACACCGCCTTCTTCACAGAGTACAGTATACAGGATTTTCATCCGATTTGCAAGACCGGTTTGACGGGGGCGTTTTTTTGCGGTATACTGTTTGTCGTGACTGGTGCTGACGGTCGCGTGCCGTACGGCATGAGGAAAGTCCGGGCTGCACAGGGCAAGGATAACGGATAACGTCCGCCGGGGGCGACCCCAGGAATAGTGCAACAGAGATATACCGCCTCGTTTTTGACGAGGTAAGGGTGGAAAGGCGAGGTAAGAGCTCACCGCGCCCCATGGTGACATGGGGGGCCTGTAAACTCTATCCGCAGCAACGCCGACAGGGACCATGGGCTGCCCGTCCGTCCCGACTGGCGGCTTGAGGCGCATGGCAACATGCGTCCCAGATAGATGACCGTCCACGACAGAACCCGGCTTACGCACCAGTCATACCATAAAAAAGGCGCTCGAATGAGCGCCTTTTTCTTTTCGGTTTAATTCAGGAAATCCTTGAGCTTTTTCGAGCGCGAGGGATGGCGCAGCTTACGCAGTGCCTTCGCCTCGATCTGACGGATACGCTCACGCGTAACGTTGAACTCCTTGCCGACCTCCTCGAGCGTACGGGTGTGACCGTCCTCGATGCCGAAGCGCAGGCGCAGCACCTTTTCCTCACGCGGCGTCAGGGTTTTGAGCACCTCGACCAGCTGCTCCTTGAGCAGCATGAAGGATGCCGCCTCCGCCGGTTCGGGCGCGTCGTCGTCCGGGATAAAGTCGCCGAGGTGGGAATCCTCCTCCTCACCGATCGGGGTCTCGAGCGAAACCGGCTCCTGCGCGATCTTGAGGATATCGCGCACGCGGTCGACTGGCATGCCCATCTCCTTGGCGATCTCCTCCGGGCTGGGATCGTGACCCAGCTCCTGCAGCAGCTGACGCGAAACGCGGATAACCTTGTTGATCGTTTCAACCATGTGCACCGGGATACGGATGGTACGCGCCTGATCGGCGATCGCACGTGTGATCGCCTGACGGATCCACCATGTCGCGTAGGTCGAGAACTTGAAGCCCTTGGTCGAGTCAAACTTCTCGACCGCCTTGATCAGGCCAAGGTTGCCCTCCTGAATCAGGTCGAGGAACAGCATGCCGCGGCCGACATATCGCTTAGCAATCGAAACGACCAGACGCAGGTTTGCCTCCGCCAGACGCTTTTTCGCCTTTTCGCCGATCTTAACGTCCCGGTCGAGCGCTGCGCGCTCCTCTGCCGGGATCGCATCGCCCTCGGCCTCGATGCGGGCGACCGCCTCATTGCCCTTCTGCATCTGCTCGGCGAGCGTGACCTCTTCCTCCGGCGAGAGCAGGTCAACCTTGCCGATCTCCTTGAGGTACATGCGCACCGGGTCATCGATCGCAAAGGTCTCGGCCATCGCCGAGGTGTCAATCAGTTCCTCCTCGGGTACCTCCTCGACATCCTCCGGCTCAAAGACCTCATCGTCATCGTCGCCCAGCGCCTTTTCCAATACGCCCTCGGTCTCGATCTCGACGCCCATGGTCTCGAGCGTCTCGTACAGCTTGTCGATATCATCGCTTTCCAGCTCGAGCTGCCCCAGCGCGTCCGCGATCTCCTTGAGCGTCAGACGGCCGTTTTTCTTGCCGAGAGCCAGCAAATCCTTGAGTACCTGCTGCTGGTCTACCGCCTGCTCCGGTGCGTTTGCGTTGCCCGTTGTCGTCATATCGTTTGTCCTCCCGCGTTTTGTTTTTTTATGCGTCCAAAAGTCAGCAGCGGATCTTCGCCCGCTTCGGTGATCGTCCCATCGCGGACACGCTGCATGCGTATCGTTGCTATGTATTCCCGCATTTCCTGCCGGTGTTCCCCCGGCGGAAGCCCCTGTCCGAGGATGCCGGACAGCAGGTCCATTTCATTCGGTTCCAGCCAGCCCTCAAAGGATATCACATCCACCATCTGGCCGTCCCGGTCGAGCGCGAGCACGCGCTCATATATCTTACGCAGCACCGGCGCGGAAAACCACGACGGCGGCAGCTCTTTTTCCAATCCTACGGCAAGCTTCTGGTCGAAAAACAGCAGCCGCAGCACGTTTTCCTCCGCCTTGGCGGACTTAACATCCGCATAGGCCAGCGTGCGGTCCTTGGGCTGCGCCATGCCGACTGGTGAGCGGATTTCGCGCCGTTCGGCGGTTTTCTGCTTCTTGCGGCGGATGCCCAGCTCGCGCCGCACCTCGACGTTCATCGCCTCGGCCGTGATGCCGGCCATCTTGGCCGCGCGCCCGGCATATACCTCGCGCTCGATACTGCTATCGATGCCCGCGAGCATCCTTGCCGCGTCCCGCAGGAACATCACGCGCGCCTCATCGTCCTCGAGATCGTATTTGGCCGCGATCTGCTCAAGCCGATAGGCATTGTGGTCCTCGCTGCGCTCAATAAGCGCACGGAACGCGTCCGCCCCCTTGGACTTGATAAACTCGTCCGGGTCTTTCGCGCCCGGTATTTTGAGCACCTTAACCTGCAAATCGCACTTTTTCAGTATGTCGATCGCGCGCTGCGCGGCCGCCTGCCCCGCCCCGTCCGCATCGTACGAAATGACGATGCTGCTGGTATGCCGCGCGATGATACGCGCTTGCTCCTCGGTCAGCGAAGTGCCAAGCGAGGCCACCGCGCAGTCAAAGCCAGCCTGATGCAGCGCGATGACGTCCATATATCCTTCGGCCAAAATGAAATAGCCGTTTTTTGTGGTCTTGGACAGGTTGAGCGCAAATAAGTTGCGGCTCTTGTGGAAGATCGGCGTTTCCGGCGAGTTGAGGTACTTGGGCTTGGAATCATCCAGCACGCGCCCGCCAAACGCGATCACGTTGCCGCGCACATCGATGATCGGGAACATGACGCGCCCGCGGAATCGGTCGTACACATGTCCCTTTTCGCTGCGGCTGAGTAGCCCCGCGTCCAGCATCTCATCGCGCGTATAGCCCTTGGCGGTCATCGCATCGAGCAGCGCGTGAAACGAATCGGGCGCATAGCCCAGTCCGAAGCGGTTCATCGTGCGGCGGTGCAGCCCGCGTCCGAGGAAATACTGCTGCGCTGCGTGGTTCTCGGGCTTCCACAGCGTATCGTAATAGAAGCGCGCCGCGTCCTTGCACAGGGCATACAGCCGCTCCCGGTGGCGTGCCGCCTGCCGGTCGGCCTCGCCTTGCTCGGGTACCTGCAGCCCCGCGCGCGCGGCCAGATAACGCACCGCGTCGGGGAACTCCAGCCCCTCGGCCTTCATCACGAAAGTAATCACGCCGCCGCCCGCGCCGCAGCCGAAGCAGTGGAAAATCTGCTTGTCGGGCGAGACCGAGAAGGACGGCGTTTTTTCGTTGTGGAAGGGGCATAGGCCGAAGTAGTTCGTGCCGCTCTTTTTCAGCTGCACATATTGTGAAACCACGTCCACAATATCATTGCGTGCGGACAGTTCGTCCAAAAAGCCGCGGTCAAACGCCATTTGCCCACCTCCTTTGTAGCATAGCCGGATTTTTTATCCGTCAACCTTATTCCAGCTGCGCGGAATGAATAATTTTTTATAAACCGAAATCGAATAGCGGTCGGTCATGCAGGCGATGTAGTCGCACACGACCCGCTCGAGCGGCTCGCCGCGCGTCATCAACACAAAATAATCGCCCGGCAGCTCGTCCGGATGCTCGACGAAATACCGGTACAGGCTGCCCAGCATCGCCTTGGCGCGGACTTCCTCGCTCTGCGCCCCAGTGCCATGATACACATGCTCGAACATGAACTGGCGCAGCTCCATCATATCGTCGTGCACCTGTTCATCCATGCCGATTTCCTGATGTGCCGTGCCGTATTCGATCATAGCCGTCACCATGGTGTCAATACGGCTGCCGTGGCTGTCGCCCAGACGGCGGCGCAGGTATTGCGGGATATCGGTGCCTTTGATAATACCCGCGCGCACCGCATCGTCAATATCATGGTTGATGTAAGCAATGCGGTCGGCATAGTGGATGATACGCCCCTCGGGCGTGTCCGCCTTTTTCGCACCGGTGTGGCACACGATACCGTCGCGCACCTCCTGCGTCAGGTTCAGATCCTCCAGAATGTCTACCATACGCAGGCTTTGCTCATTATGGCGGAAGCCGAACGGGCAGACCTCGGCCAGCGCGCGCTCGCCCGCATGGCCAAACGGCGTATGCCCCAGATCATGCCCCAAGGCGATTGCCTCGGTCAAGTCCTCATTCAGGCACAGCGCACGCGCCACCGTGCGCGCGATTTGCGAAACCTCCAGCGTATGCGTCAGCCGAGCGCGGTAGTGGTCGCCCTCGGGCGAGATAAACACCTGCGTCTTATGGCTCAGCCGCCGGAACGCCTTGGAGTGGATAATGCGGTCGCGGTCGCGCTGGAAGCAGGTACGGTACGGGCACGGCGTCATATCACGCTGCCTGCCCTTAGAGCTGTCCGCAAAGGTCGCCCATGGGGCGAGCACGCGCCGCTCACGCTGCTCCTGCTGCTCGCGGATGGTCATACGGCAGCCGCCTCCTTTTCCGCAGAAATTCGTCTATATAAATCTATACCGCGCCGGGCGGCAAAATCCTCTTTTTTGCGGTCAAATTTTTGATAATTTATTTCACGCGCCGACCCATGAACCGGGTCTCCATCACTTCGGCATACACCTGCCCGGCTGTTGCCTCGGCAAGCGCGGCGTTCAAACGCTCCTCTCCACCCGCGGGCAGCGTAACGGTCAGCGTCACATCCGCGCCAAAGTCGGTCTGTTCGGCTGTGCAGTCGTGGTCAGGCAGCAGGCGCAGCACTAGCTCGTACAGATTATACGGACAGGCGATCAGCGCGACCGAGTACAGGCTCATGCGCTGCACGCCCGCGGCCGCGACCGCGACCTGCGCACCTTTGGTGTAGGCGCGCACAAGGCCGCCCGTGCCAAGCAGGATGCCGCCAAAATAACGTGTGACCACGCACAGGCAGTTTTCCAGCTGCTCGTGCCGCAGCACGTCCAGAATCGGCATGCCCGCCGTGCCCTGCGGCTCACCATCGTCCGAATAGCGCATGACGTTGCCCTCGCGCAAGATATAGGCATAGCAGTTATGCGTCGCGTCCCAGTAGGTCTCGCGCATCTCCTTGATGCGGGCGACCGCCTCATCGGCGGTCTCGACGCGCCACAGCCGTCCGGTGAACTTGGAGCGCTTTTCCTCAAATTTGTCCTCGCCGTATTCGGCAAAGGGCACCAGATAGTCCTTTTCCATCATGCTCCCCCGCCCCGCGCGTTATTCCTCAACCTGATACGGCATAACGCGGCCGTAGGTCTTGTCGTCGACAACCGCCTCGACCAGCGTACCCTCGGCAGCGTAATCGGTCGATTCGATCTGCGCCTCACGGTGCAGCATGTCCAGTACCGCGCCATCCGCATACGGAATGAGCAGCTTGACCCTGTGTTTGCCGCGGCCGAGCGCGTGCTCAATGGCTGCGAGCAGCGCGTCCATGCCCTCGCCCGTCTTGGCGGAGATGGCGACGCCCTCGTCCGGCCGGAAATACGGCAGCGCGTCGGGCGCGCACTTGTCGGCCTTGTTGTACACCATCAGGCGCGGGATGTCCTGCGCGCCCAGCTGCGCGATAACGCCCTCGACCGTTTCGGCCTGGATGCGCCAATCCTCGTCGGATACGTCCACAACATGCAGCAGCAGGTCAGCGTAGGCCAGTTCTTCAAGTGTGGCCTTGAACGCACTCACCAGATGATGCGGCAGCTTGCGGATAAAACCGACCGTATCGGACAGCAAAATCTCCTGCGTGTCCGAGATGCGCTTTTTACGCGTTGTTGGGTCGAGCGTATCGAACAGGCGGTCGTTCGCTTCGATGCCCGCGCCAGTCAGCGTGTTCAGCAGCGTCGACTTGCCCGCGTTGGTGTAGCCCACGATCGCGACGAGCGGCAGCTCGGTCTTTTTGCGCTGGCGGCGCTGCAC
>OERW01000067.1_pt1:0-52500 | contig 53843 bp, 57 predicted proteins | sample 1540091 | NCBI WGS metagenome assembly OERW01 (sample SAMEA3891889, study PRJEB23780) | metagenome | biome: terrestrial biome; feature: animal house; material: Caecal content | place: Italy | collected 2015-05-05 | reverse complement strand
GGTCGTTTTCAGTTTGTCAAGAGCTTTTTTCGTTTCTTTCCAATCTTTTTCGACCCGCGCCGCATCTCAGCGAAGCAGCTCATTAAGTATACCAAACCGCAGCCTCATTGTCAAGAACTTTTTTTCGATTGACAACAACTTTTTCGGTTGGCATTCTCTCTTATTGAGAGACTTAATTATCATACGCCTTTTTTCATTCTTTGTCAACCCATTTTTCCATATTTCATCAGCAAGCTCTTGTGGTCTCACACTCTTTCTGTTATAATATATTATCAGTATATATCATCATCTTACTAAAGGAGGGGTCGGCTTGCCTATCAAGATAGCCGACAGTCTGCCTGCGCGTGCTGTGTTGGAAAGCGAAAATATCTTTGTTATGACCGAGCACCGCGCTACGACACAGGATATTCGTCCGCTGCGCATCGCTTTACTCAACCTGATGCCGCTCAAAATTGTTACCGAGACGCAAATCCTGCGCTGCCTGTCCAATACGCCTATCCAGATCGAAGTTGATCTGATCCAAACCAAGAGCTATCATTCCAAAAACACACCCGAGGATCATCTTCTGACGTTTTATAAAACCTTCGACGATATCCGCGATCAAAAATACGACGGTTTCATCATCACCGGTGCGCCGGTGGAGAACATGCCGTTTGAGGACGTTGAATACTGGGATGAGTTGGTTGAGATCATGGACTGGACCAAAACACACGTCCACTCCACGCTGCATATCTGCTGGGGCGCGCAAGCTGGTCTGTACCATCATTACGGCATCCCGAAGTATCCGCTGCCGCGTAAAATGTCCGGTATTTTCCGACACCATGTTCTTTCCCCTAAAGAACCGCTGCTGCGTGGTTTTGATGATGTTTTCTGTGCCCCACATTCGCGCCACACCGAGGTACATGCAGAAGATATCCGTCGGGACGACCGCTTACGTCTATTGGCCGAATCCAACGAAGCCGGTGTGTACATCGTTGAAGCGATGAATGGCCGCCAGATCTTTGTTCTGGGTCACGGCGAGTATGATTCGGACACCCTGAAAAAGGAATACGAACGCGACATGGCGAAGGGCTTGAACCCGGATGTGCCCAAACATTATTTCAAGGGCGATGATCCGGATAACGAAATCCTGGTCACCTGGAAGGCGCACGCGCACCTGTTCTACACCAACTGGGTCAACTACTACGTATATCAAACCACGCCCTATTACCTCGACAAGATGTGAACATAAAAAAGAAACGGCCTTGCGGCCGTTTCTTTTTTTGTTATTCATCGATTGCACTGACCAGATGGCACAGCGTCATCAGACTGTCGGACAAGTGGACATTCTCCACCGGCACACCGAGACCGCCCAAATGCAGATCTTCGCCAGTGAAATTCCACAAACCGCGAACGCCCTGATTCACCACCTGCTGCGCAATCTCAGGCGCATTGGCACGCGGAATGGTCAGCACTGCCACATCAGGCTTATGCGCCGCAATAAACGACGGTAGATCGTCGCTACTGCGCACCGAATAGCCGCCAAATTCCTTGCCTTTCAGCTCCGGATTGGAGTCAAACGCACAAAGCAGCGTAAATCCACTGGCAGCAAAGTCAAAATTTTTCAGCAAGGCGCGGCCAAGGTTGCCCGCACCGATCAGGATTGCAGTGCGTCCTGCGCGCAGGCCGAGGATCGAACCAAGCTCCTCCATGAGCTTATCGATATTATAGCCATAACCTTGCTGGCCAAAGCCGCCAAAGCAGTTGAAGTCCTGCCGAATCTGGGAAGCGGTCAGCCCCATGCGCTCAGCCAGCGAACGCGAAGAAATACGCTGCACGCCCTCCGCTTTCAGTTCGCAAATATTCCGGTAGTAGCGCGGCAAGCGTTGAATGACCGCCTTGGAAACCTCTTGCTTTCGTTCCACAGGACCTCTCCTTCCTCCCTTTTGGGGATACGATCACAGCGTCTTGATCGTATCCAGCACGTAATCCGTAAACTCCTGTGCGGTCGCGCCGGTTGCCCGGCCGTTTACGACCACTTTTTTCTCTTCAAACATGCAGATATCGAGCGCGCGATCGAGCTTTTTCGCCAGCTCGATCTCACCGATGTGCTCAAGCAGCATGACCGATGCGCGCAGAACGCTCGAGGGATCGGCATACTGGGCGCGGCCTTCCTGCACCATACGCGGCGCAGAGCCGTGGATCGCCTCGAACATCGCGTAACGCTTGCCGATGTTCGCCGAACCCGCCGTACCGACACCGCCCTGAATCTCGGCAGCCTCGTCGGTGATGATATCGCCGTACAGGTTGGGCAGCACGACGACCTTAAAGTCGCGGCGGCGCTTGTCGTCAAGCAGCTTCGCCGTCATGATATCGATGTACCAGTCGTCAAACTCGACTTCCGGATATTCCTTTGCAACCTTCTGGCAGGTGTCGAGGAACTTGCCGTCCGTCGTCTTGATGATATTCGCCTTGGTCACGCAGGAAACGCGGTTCTTGCCGGTCTTTTTGGCGTAATCAAAAGCCAGACGCGCGATGCGCTCACAGCCCTGCGAGGTCGCAACGGTGAAATCGAGGAACAGATCGTCCGCGATCTGCATGCCCTGCGAACCGACAGCGTAGCCGCCCTCAGTATTCTCGCGGTAGAACGTCCAGTCGATGCCAAGTTCAGGCACCTTGACCGGGCGCACGTTGGCGAACAGGTCGAGCGCCTTGCGCATCGCCACATTCGCGGACTCGACATTCGGCCACGGATCACCCTTACGCGGGGTCGTGGTCGGTCCCTTGAGGATCACGTGGCACTGTTTGAGCTGTTCCATCACATCAGGGGGGATTGCGCAGCCAAGCTCCGCGCGGCGCTCGATGGTCAGGCCATCGATCACACGGAACTCTACCTTGCCCGCCTTAACCTTATCCGCAAGCAGCACCTCGAGCGCATGCTGCGCCATGCCGGTAATCATCGGGCCGATGCCGTCGCCGCCACACACGCCGATAATCAGCTTGTCGAGTTTGGAATAATCAATAAAGTCGTCCTGCGCCTTCATGTCGGCAATGCGCTTGAGCTGGCTCTCGACGACCGCTTCAAATTTCTCCAGAATGGACTTGTCCAAAGACATGTTGCCGTCCTCCTATGTCATTGATATTATTTTAACAAAAGTTCTATGCCCTGTCAAGAAAGCAAGTCAGAGAGGACGGCCTCCGCCCTCTCTGGCTATACTGGTTACTTTGCGTTCTGGCGTGCGTAGTTGAGCGTGCCGCCCGCGAGCAGCGCGCCGCGCTGACGATCGGATACCTCGCAGTCCGCCTTGAAGGTTTTGCCGCCGCAAACAATAGTGACCTGCTGGCCGTTTTTCACTTCTTCCAGCACATTCGGCAGCGAAATCTCGTCAAGCAGGCTGATTTCGTCATAATCTGCCGGGTTTGCAAAAGTCAGCGGCAGGATGCCGGAGTTGACCAGATTGGCCTTGTGGATGCGTGCAAACGACTTGCACAGCACCGCCTTGACACCCAGATACAGCGGGACAAGCGCCGCATGCTCACGCGACGAGCCCTGACCGTAGTTCGCGCCGCCGACGATGATGCCGCCGCCCTGCTCCTTGCAGCGCGCCGGGAATTCGGGATCAACATTGATAAAGCAGTAATTGGAGTAGTACGGTACATTCGAGCGGTACGGCAACAGCTTTGCGCCCGCGGGCAGGATGTGGTCAGTCGTGATGTTGTCCTCGGTCTTGAGAACGACCTTGCCCGTGTAGCTTGCTTCCAGCGCCTTGCCCAGCGGGAACGGCTTGATGTTCGGGCCGCGCACGACCTCGACCTCGTCCGGGTTCTCGGCAGGCTTGACGATCAAATTGTCATTGATTGCAAAATGTTCTGGCATCTGGATATCCGGCATCTCGCCCAGCGTGCGCGGGTCGATCAGCACGCCGGCAAGTGCAGACGCTGCTGCCACCTCGGGCGACACCAGATAGATCTGCGCGTCCTGCGTGCCGGAGCGGCCTTCAAAGTTGCGGTTGAACGTACGCAGGGATACGCCCGCAGATTCGGGGCTCTGGCCCATGCCAATGCAGGGGCCGCAAGCACATTCGAGGATGCGCGCACCCGCAGAAATGATGTCGGCCAGCGCGCCGTTTTCAGCCAGCATGTTGAACACCTGTTTAGAGCCGGGGCTGATGGTCAGCGATACATCCGGATGCACGGTCTTGCCCTTCAAAATGGCCGCAACCTTCATCATATCGTGATAAGAGGAGTTAGTGCACGAACCGATGCAGCACTGGTTGACCTTGATTGCACCGATCTCGGTAATTTTCTTAACGTTGTCCGGCATGTGCGGCATCGCAGCCAGCGGCTCGAGCGCGGACAGGTCGACCGTGTATTCCTCATCGTAAACCGCATCCGGGTCGGAGGACAGTTCCACCCATACGTCGCCGCGGCCCTGCGCCTCGAGGAACTGCTTCGTCTTTTCATCGGACGGGAAGATCGAGGTCGTCGCACCCAGCTCTGCGCCCATGTTGGTGATAGTCGCACGCTCGGGTACGGACAGGGTAGAAACACCCTCACCCGCATACTCGACGATCTTGCCGACGCCGCCCTTGACAGTCATCTGGCGCAGCACTTCCAAAATAACGTCCTTGGCCGATACCCAAGGCGACAGCTTGCCCGTCAGATTGACACGCACCATCTTGGGATACGGAATGTAGTACGCGCCGCCGCCCATCGCGACCGCAACGTCCAGACCTCCCGCACCGAACGCCAGCATACCGATGCCGCCGCCGGTCGGGGTGTGGCTGTCCGAGCCGATCAGCGTCTTGCCCGGCGCACCAAAGCGCTCCAAATGCACCTGATGGCAGATGCCGTTGCCCGCCTTGGAATAGTAGATGCCGTGCTTCTTCGCGACCGAGCCAATATATTTGTGGTCGTCCGCATTTTCGAAGCCGGACTGCAGGGTGTTGTGGTCAATGTAGGCAACCGACCGCTCGGTCTTGACCTGATCGACGCCCATCGCCTCGAACTGCAGATAGGCCATCGTGCCGGTTGCGTCCTGCGTCAACGTCTGGTCGATCTTCAGGCCGATTTCCTGCCCCGGCGCCATCTCGCCGTCCACCAGATGCGCTTTCAGGATTTTTTGCGCAATTGTCATACCCATTTGTGTTTCCTTCGCTCCTTTATGTCCCACACGCGCGGCGTTTTTCACGCCCCGCGCCCCGCCCCGATGCAGGGACGGGTGGTTGCGGCTTCCACAGCCTTCTCCACGGCGCAAAAATACGCCGTGCCCAAAAACAAAACAGAAGTGGCCTTTGCAGCGCAAAAACCACTTCTATTTTACTACAATAAAGCGTGCTTGAAAAGCCCTTTTCGCTTATTGCTTTTGACAAATATTCTCGACGATCTCGGCCGTGGCGAAAGCATTTTGCAGGGTCGTACCCGTGTTGCCTGCAAGATACTCGAAATACGCCTGACTGCCGATCATCGCGGCGTTATCGCCGCACAGGTTCAGCGGCGGCAGGTACAGCTGCGCATGTGTGCGCTTTGCCATCTCCGCGAGCGCTGCGCGCAGGAAGGAGTTTGCCGCAACGCCCCCGGCGCAGACCACACGCCGCGCATGGGTCTCGCGCACCGCCTGCTCCAGTCGTGGCACCAGCGTGCGCACCACCGCCGCGCAGAACGAAGCCGCAAGGTCGTTCCTATTGATCTCCTCGCCCTTCTGCTCGGCATTGTGTGCAAGGTTGATGACCGCGGTTTTCAGTCCGGAGAACGAAAAGTCGAGCGGCGCGTCCTTGATGTGCGAATCCGGCAGCTTATAACGCGTCGCATCGCCCTCCTGCGCGAGCTTGTCGATCTTCGGCCCGCCCGGATAGCCAACGCCCAGTACGCGCGCCACCTTATCGAACGCTTCGCCCGCCGCGTCGTCCCGCGTGCCGCCGAGGATTTCAAAATCCGTATAATCGCGCACCATGACGATCTCACTGTGTCCGCCCGACGCAATCAGCGTCAAAAACGGCGGCTTGAGGTCGGGATATGCCAGATAGGTCGCCGCGATATGCCCCCGGATATGGTGCACCGGGATAAAGGGCTTATTCATGGCAAAGGCGAGCGACTTGCCGAAGTTCGCGCCGACCAGCAGCGCGCCGATCAAACCGGGCGCACAGGTCGCTGCGACCGCGTCCACGTCATGCTTATCCATCTTTGCGTCCGCGAGCGCCTGCTCGGTCACGCGTACGACCGCCTCCATGTGGCGGCGCGACGCGATCTCAGGCACCACGCCGCCATACAGCGCGTGCGTCTCGATCTGCGTGTCGACCACGCTCGAAAGGATATTCCGTCCGTCCTCGATGACAGCCGCCGCCGTCTCATCACAGGAGGACTCGATTGCTAAAATTCTCATGCGTTGTTAACCACCCGTCAAAAAGAATATGTCACAAAAAGCAGCACCCGAATCACCGCTGCAACCGGCAGCAGCAGCGCGCCGCTCAGGCTTACCTGCAGGCGCACAATCTGCGTTTTCGGGTCGCCGCCGCCCTGTACCGCGCGCAATGCGTCGCACAGCGCATGGGCGAATACACAGGCGCACATCACCGTTCCGATCAGGCAAAGCGCCAGAAACACGATCATGTCTGTCCCTCCATAAACGGAAGCATTTTCTCAAAGCAACGGCAATTTTCCGCACCCGCCGGGCTGCCGTAATAGGCGATCTCCCGGAAACCCAGCTTGTGGTACAGCGCTGCCGAATCATCGGTCGTGCGTGCAGTCTCCAAAATCGCACGGATATAGCCGTGCGCTGCCACATCCTGTTCCAGCGCGCCGATCAGCGCACTGGCAACACCCTGCCGCCGGAAATCCGGAGCAACGAAAATGCGCTTGATTTCCGCTGTTTCCGCATCGGTCTTTTTCCACGCGCCGCAGCCTGCCGCCTTACCGTCTATGTAAGCGACTATGCGGGCATTCAGCAGATGCGGGTCGTTATATTTGGCGTAGCGGCGATGTACCTCACCGACAACCTCGAAATAGTATTCGTCCAGCTGCTGCACGAGCGCGAGAAAGTCTGCGTTTTCCGCATCGACAAACCGAATCTCCATGCGTTTCACTCCTTCAGAAACAGCGTCATCAGTACCGCATCCTCCGTGGGTGCGGTATAAAAATTTTTGCGCACACCCACACGGCCAAAACCCGCGCCCTCATAGAGCGCGATCGCGGGCGTATTGGATGCACGCACCTCGAGCGTGACGAACGCCAGCCTTGCCGCGCGCGCCTCATCGGTCAATTTTGCAATCAGCGCGCGGGCAATACCCTGTCGCCGTGCATCGGGCGATACCGCGACATTGGTGATGTACCCCTCATCCAGCACGGTCTGGCAGCCGACATAACCGACCGCCTGCCCGTCGCGCTCGGCGACAAGGAAAATCCCCTTGTCCAGCTCCTCGCGCAGCATGCTTTCGCTCCACGGCGCATGAAAGCAGGCTTTTTCGATCTCCGCAAGCGCCACCAGATGGCGCTCCACCATCGGTACAATCGTCATGCCGACAGCCTCTCAATGATGCTGTGCACGCCCGCATCGATCTCTGCCGCCGCGCGGCGGTAGGTTTCAAGGTCGCCACCGAACGGATCGGACACGTCACGCTGGGTCAGCGTGAACACCTTGTCCGCGCAGTCCGGAAACATCTCGCACACACGGTCATAATGCGCGCCGGTCATGCAGACCAGATAGCGCGCGCTTTGCGCTATCTCATGCGTCAGCATGCGCGAGCGGTGCGCGGAAATGTCCGCGCCCAGTTCCTTTGCCGCCGTCACTGCGTTTTCGGACGCGGGAATCCCGTCCTGCGTGAACAGCCCGGCGGACACAGCCGCAAGGCCGGTCTTTTCCTCCCCGCCATGCGCACGGAACAACCCCTCTGCCATCGGCGAACGGCAGGTGTTTCCTGTGCAGATGAAAATGATATTGTCCATTATTTTTCTCTCCTGTTTCTCCAAACGCGCCTCTGGCGCCATACAAGCAGCCCGCGGCAATATGCAGCCGCGGGCATAAAAAGTCCCGCTCTGCCGGACTTTTTATACCAGTGCGAAGAAAAAGTTTCGCTTGTCAGAACTTTTTCCCGCTCCGAATGTGTCCGCGCCCCGCGCGGCACATCCGCTCGGACGGATCTGTACGATCCGTCCGAATTTATTTCGTGTCGTACCAGCTGTGCCCCGCCTTGGCTTCCGCCACCAGCGGCGCGTCCATCTGGAACGCCGCTTCCATTTCCTCACGCAGCAGCTGCATAGCCGTTTCCTGCTCGGATTTGGGCGCTTCCAAGATCAGTTCGTCGTGTACCTGCAAGATCAGGCGGCTTTCCAGCCCCTCGCGCAGCAGACGATCGCGCACGCGCACCATCGCAATTTTGATGATATCCGCCGCCGTGCCCTGAATGGGCGTGTTCATCGCAACGCGCTCACCGAACGAGCGAATATTGAAGTTACGGCTTTGCAGTTCAGGCAGCGCACGGCGGCGGCCAAACAGCGTGGTCACATAGCCCTTTTCCTTGGCGCTCGCCTTGATATCCTCCATATATTTCGCAACGCCCGCATAGGTGCTGAGATAGGTGCGGATAAACTCGCCCGCCTCCTTGCGCGTCACGCCGATATCCTGCGCGAGCGAGAAATCAGAAATGCCGTACACGATACCGAAGTTGACCGCCTTACAGGACGAACGCATCTGCGGCGTGACTTCCTCAAGCGGCACATGGTAAACCTTGGCTGCGGTCGCGGCGTGGATATCCTGCCCCGCGCGGAACGCTTCGATCATGTGCTCGTCCTGCGAGATATGCGCAAGCACGCGCAGTTCGATCTGCGAATAGTCCGCGTCAATCAGCACATGGTCATCGTCCGGCGCGACAAACATGCGGCGAAGCTCGCGCCCGAGTTCGGTGCGCACCGGGATATTCTGCAAATTCGGATCGGTCGAGGACAGGCGGCCGGTCGCGGTGACAGTCTGCTGAAAGTGCGTGTGAATACGCCCATCCTTAGGGCTGATGACCTTGAGAAGCCCCTCGACATAGGTGCTTTTCAGCTTGCTCAGCTGGCGGTACTCCAGAATACGGCCAACGATCGGGTGATCCTCAGCCAGTCGTTCAAGCACATCCGCGCTCGTCGAATAGCCGGTCTTGGTCTTTTTCGGCGCGGGCAGGTGCAGCTTGTCGAACAGTACCTCGCCCAGCTGCTTGGGACTGTTGATGTTGAACTCGCCGTCCGCATCGCGGTAGATCTGGGCGACCAGCTCGCGGATACGCGCGTCCAGTTTGTCTCCAAAGGCGCGCAGCGCGTCCGGCTCGACCGCACAGCCGAGCACTTCCATCTCGGCCAGCACGCGCACGAGCGGCAGCTCGATCTCGTAATATAATTTACGCATGCCAAGCTGCTCAATCTGCTCGGCCGCCTCGGCATAAATCGCGCGGATCGCGGCCGCATGCTGCGCGCAAGCCGCCGCGGTTGCGTCCTGTCCGCCGAGCGGCGAGACAGCCGCCGGGTCGTCCAGATCGAGCGCGGGCAGCTCGGTGTTGCAGTAGGCCAGCGCGACGCGCGGCAGGTCGTAGCCCGACTGCGTCGGGTCGAGCACATATGCCGCGAGACAGGTATCGAAGCGCACGCCGTCCGGCTGGATGCCACGTGCGAGCAGCGCAGCGACAACCGGCTTGGCATCGTGCAGCACAAGTTCAACCGAACCGTCGAACAGGCGGCGCAGCAGGTCGTCCCATTCATTTTCGGCAAAATCATCCGCGAACAGCACAGACGCGGTATCGCCGTCGAGCAGACAGAGCGCACGCAGGGTTTCGCCCACCACGGTAAACACACGGTCAGACGCGGTCAGCGCATCGAGCAGCGCAAACGCTTCCGCCGCCTGCGCCACGCGCTGCACCTGTACCTCAGGCAGGCGCGGCGCGGCCTGTTCGCCACTCAGGTTCAGCTTTTTGATGAAATTCTTAAATTCCAGCCGCGTCAGCAGGTCGTAGAGCGCCCGCTCATCCGGCTTGGCTTCGGGCAGGTTTGCCACGTCCAGTTCAAGCGGCGCGTTGCGGTCGATCGTTGCCAGCCAATAGCTGTCCTTGGCGGATTGTTCCCCAGCCTCAAGCTTTGTGCGCGCACCCTTCTTGATGCGCGGGTCATCCAGATGCTCGTACACACCTTCCAATGAACCAAAATCGTGCAGCAGCTGCATTGCAGTCTTTTCGCCGATGCCCGGCACACCAGGGATATTATCCGAAGAATCACCCATCAGTGCCTTGAGATCGATCAGATAAATCGGATCGAAGCCGTATTTTTCGCGGAAGGCCTCGGTATCATAGCTGTCGTAGGTGGTCTGCCCCATCTTGGTCGTGACAAGCCGCACAGTCGTGCCGCCGCCCACCAGCTGCAGGCTGTCGCGGTCGCCGGTCACGACAACACACTGGTCGCCATTCTCGTCCGCGCGGCGGCTGATCGTGCCCAGCAGATCGTCTGCCTCGTAGCCGGGCAGCTCGCAGCGGACAATACCCATTGCGTCCAGCACGTCCTTTACGAGCGGCAGCTGCGCGGCCAGCTCGTCCGGCATGCCCTTGCGCGTGGCCTTATAGGAATCAAATTTCAAATGGCGGAAGGTTTTTTCCTTCACATCGAAGCAGACAACGGTGCGGTCGGGCTTTTCATCGTCCTGCAGCTTGAACAGTGTGGCAAGAAAGCCGTAAACCGCATTGGTCGGCAATCCCTCATGGTTGGAGAGCTGCCGCACGCCATAAAACGCGCGGTTCAAAATGCTGTTGCCGTCAATGGCCATGATTTTCATCGAAACAATCCTCATTTTTCTACAAATTTCTGCTTGAATTTATTATATCCTATTGTCAGGCATATTTCCAGACAAAATAAGGGACGGAGCAATCCGCCCCGTCCCCTGTATTTGGTTTTGTCATGCCCCGAACCGCATCTGCAGGCGCAGACGGTCGGCAATCATGGAGATAAACTCGGAATTGGTCGGCTTTCCCTTGACGCCCGAAACCGTATAGCCGAAATAGCTCTGCAGCGTCTCGATGTCGCCGCGATCCCACGCAACCTCGATCGCGTGGCGGATCGCCCGCTCGACGCGCGAAGAGGTCGTTTTGAACTTCTTGGCAATCGACGGATACAGCACCTTGGTGATCGCGCTGACCGCGTCCATGTTGTCCACTGCCATCATGATTGCTTCCCGAAGATACTGATAGCCCTTGATGTGCGCCGGTACGCCGATCTGGTGGATCACGTCCGTTACACGCACCTCAAGCGCGAGTGCTTCCCCCGACTCTTCTGCCGCCTGCTGTCCCGCGCGCCACATGCGGATGCGTTCACACACCCGCGCAGCCTCCATCGGCTTGCGCAAAAACATCTGCACACCTAACGCTGTGCACTCCGCGCCTGCCTGCGGGCTGGCAAATGCCGACAGGACGACTGTCGCCGGACGATCCTTCTGCTCCATCTCCTGCAGACGGCTGAGCACCATCACGCCGTCCATCACCGGAAGCACCAGATCGATCAGGAGCACATCAGGCCGCAGCTCCTGCACGGCCGTCAGCGCCTTTCCGCCGTCCTCCGCAATGCCAACCAGTTCCATGTCCTCTGTCTGTTCGAGCGCGGCCGCCATGCGCGCGCAAAACTCGCTGTCGCCATCGGCGAGCAATACCCGGATTTTCTGTTCCATGTTGTCAAACCAGCTTTCCGAAAAAATTTTGTCGTATCTCTTTCTTGACACTAATTTACCATATAATTCCAAGTAGTGCAAGCAAAATCTCGAAAATCCGGCACTTTTTTGTTCGACACAATTCGACAAAATTCGACATTTGCAGACAAAACCCGCCTTAGCTTTCGGCTGCCTCCAACATTCGTTCGATGCAAATGCCATAGCCCTGCGTCGGGTCGTTTACCAAAACATGGGTAACCGCGCCGATCAATTTACCATCCTGCAGGATCGGACTGCCGGACATACCCTGCACAATACCGCCGGTCTTTTCGATCAATTCCTCGTCGGTCACATGCAGCAGCATGCCGCGGCCATACTCATCATCCTCCGGATAAACCTTGGCGATCTGCACAGAATACCGCTGTACGGTGTCGCCCTCGATATTGGACAAAATTTCCGCCTCGCCGGTGTGGATTTCGTCCGCTGTCGCGATCGGCACCGCCTCAAGCGAGTTATAGACCGACGTATCGGTCAGCGTACCGAAAATACCGCTGTTTGTGTTGTCCTCGACCGTACCGACCGTGCCATCTGCTGAGAACTCACCCTGCAATGCACCCGGCTCGCCCGCCTCACCGCGCTGCACCGAAGAGACGGATGATCGGATCAGCGCACCGTCTTTCAGCGGCAGCAGCACGCCGGTCTCGCTGTCGCAGATGCCGTGGCCGAGTGAACCATATTCGCCGGTTTCCGGATCGACATAGGTCAGGGTACCAATACCCGCCATGCCGTCACGCGCAAGCACACCAATGCGGTACACGCCCTCTGTGTCCTCACAAGGCGTTACCGTCACCGTACGGGTACTGTCCCCGCTCTGCAGCGTCAGTTCGATCGGCTGCCCTGCGGAAAGGGCGACCTGCTTTTGCAGTTCGTCGTTTGCATCGATCTCCGCACCGCCAACCCCAACGATCAGGTCGCCTTCGCGCACGCCTGCGTCACGCGCCGGACAGACGGCGCCCTGCGCTGTCTGTACATCGTCCAGCCGCACGACCAGCACGCCCTCCGCGCTCATCTGGATACCGACCGTATGCCCGATCGGGATAAGCGAGGAAACCTCGGCTGCCTGCGCGAACACAACCATCGAAAGGACGAGAAGCAAGGAGATCACGCGTTTTTTTGCCTGTTTTTGCTGCATTTTTTCACCTCCGCGTTTACTATGCCACGCGTCGGCAATGCGCACGCCTGTGAACCTTTGCTATTCCGCCTGTATTTTTGGCTGCGCAAAAAGTCTTTGGTGGTGGAAAGGTTTTCTGCGCGGGCAAATGTGCATATTCGCGCACGAGCGTTTCCGAGATATCCCGTTTCGGGTAAATTTTTTATTGCGGCACCGCCCACTCTATCCATGCGTCCGCAAAAGCATTATCCTTCAGGCAGACAAAGTGAAACGGGCCCCACAGTCCCCCCCTTCGAGCGAAAAGGCCGCGAGCGTGCCTTCGGCAAGCTCACGTGCAGCTACTGCCTGATAAACGAAGGATACACCCAACCCATTTGCCGTCAGCGCCTTGAGCATGGCGAAATCGCTGATCGCCGCCTGAGCGCCGCCTCAAACACTGCGCGCGTATAGTGCATGGTTTCACAGAGCACCAAAAAGGTATGCAGTCTTGTGTACAGCATAAGATCATTCATAAATTTTATTTATCGATAGATAAATATTCTTCATTTCATTTTATTGTTAAGCAGGCGTATAATCAAGAAAAAAGATAGAAAAGAAGGAAAACAACATGCACTTTTTCAAACAGAACGGAGCCGGCCTGCTGCTCTGCCTTGCCATCGCGCTGCCCTGCTGGTATCTTGGCACACTGTTCCCCGTGATTGGCGGACCGGTGTTCGCAATCCTTGCGGGCATGGTGCTCACGCTGCTTCTGCGCGACAAGTCCCGCTTCGCGGCCGGCATCGCGTTCACATCCAAGAAAATATTGCAGTATGCGGTTGTCCTGCTCGGCTTTGGACTGAACCTGTCCGAGATTGCCAAGGTTGGCGCCCTATCGCTGCCCATCATCTGCTCGACCATCGCAACCTCGCTGATTATCGCGTTTGTGCTGTACCGGTGCATGAAGATACCCGCCAATATCTCAACGCTTGTCGGTGTCGGCTCGTCGATCTGCGGCGGATCGGCCATCGCAGCGACCGCGCCTGTCATTGATGCGGATGACGAGGAAATTGCACAGGCAATCTCGGTTATTTTCCTCTTCAACGTACTGGCTGCATTAATCTTCCCATCCTTCGGCGCGGCGATCGGCCTGACCAACGAGGGCTTCGGCCTGTTCGCGGGCACAGCGATCAACGATACCTCCTCAGTCACGGCAGCGGCCTCAACATGGGACACGCTGCACGGCACGCAGGGCGCAGTGCTCGCCTACGCGACCATCGTCAAGCTGACGCGCACGCTCGCTATCATTCCGATTACCCTCGCGCTGGCTTTCTGGCAGCTGCGTAAGGCTCGCAAAAACCAGACTGCCGCGCGCGGCACATTTTCCCTCAAGCAGATTTTCCCCTTTTTCATCCTGTTCTTTATCCTTGCATCGGTCATTACCACCGTTTCCACCCTGTGCGGTGTGGACGCATCATTTTTCAGCCCGATCACTTCCCTGTCCAAGTTTTTCATTATTCTGGCCATGGCGGCCATCGGCCTGAACACCAACATCATCAAGCTCGTTAAAACCGGCGGCAAGCCGATTTTTATGGGACTGTGCTGCTGGATTGGCATCACATGCGTCAGCCTCGGCATGCAGCACATGCTCGGACTGCTGTAAACAAAAAGGGCCTGTCGCAGAATGGAAAATTCTGCGGCAGGTCCTTTTTTGCTCGAAAAAGGACAAACAGTTCTAAATGTTCATAAAATGTGGCTCTGTTCAGCCCAAATGTGTACAACAAACCAGACCCAGGCGGTCCGCCTGCGTCTATGTGGAAAACTTTTCTGTTTTTGCGGGGGCTACGAGGTCATTTTCATGGACACACGGGTCTGAAGCCTGCCCTGTTCCCGTTTCATCCACAGCTTTTTCAGGTCAAAGGCCAGCGCCAACAGGAACAGCTCTGTGCGGATGTTAGCCTTGCCCCAGGTCAGAAAGCGGCGGAATCCAAAGTCGTTTTTGAGCAGGCCAAAGGCCCCCTCCACCTGGATAGAGCGGCAAATGCGTAGATGGATCCCGCGTTCCGTTCTGATATTTTTCTCTGCTTGTTCCCGCTTCTCCCAGAAGGTTTTCTGGAGAATGATCTCCTTGGGCCTGTCCGGATCCTTGGCCCGGCAGCACTGTGCCCGGCAGGGACAACCGCTGCAATCTTCGCACCGGTACCAGGCGGTGGACACAAGCTGTCCGTCCCGCACTTCTGTGGCCTCCCGCCTCAGATGCAGCTTCCTGCCCTGGGCGCAGGTGAAGCTGTCTTCTTCGGGGTCATATTCCATGTTCTCAATGCGGCCTACCTGCTTTTGAAATTTCTTTGTCTTCTTCTGGTCGTAGTTGGTGGGCTTTATGAAGCACATCTGGCCATTGCGCTCCAGATACAGATAGTTCTCCAGACTTTCATAACCCGCGTCCGCCACCACTTCCTCATAGCGGGCCTGGTGCCATTGAGACAGCTTCTCCAGCATGGAGCACAGCGTTCTTACATCCGTACGGTCTGAGAATGCTTCTATTCCGGTAATATATTCACTGTTTACAGCAATTTGTACATTGTATCCAGGCTTGAGCTGGCCGTTTCTCATGTGGTCTTCTTTCATTCGCATGAAGGTGGCGTCCGGGTCGGTTTTAGAGTAGCTGCTGCGCTCTTCTCCCATGGTGGACAGCATGTCTTCATACCGCTCCCACCGCTCCAGAAGCGCCTGCTTCTCCTCCCAATCCCGCTGGGCCTGGCTTTTGCGCCTGCCTGTGCCCCTGACAAATACGATTTCCCCGGCTTCTTCTTCCAGCAGCGAGCGCACTGCGGCGGAGGTGGTCAAGCCAGTCAGGGTCTTCAATTTTTCCTTCACTCGCGCCAGCTGCTTTTCTACGCTCTTCCGCCAGACAAACGTATACCATCCCGCACGGCTTTCCAGCTTGGTCCCGTCCAGAAACACCGCTTTGTGGTCTGTTTCGCCCATTTCCTCCAGCTTGCGGACAAACTGGTAGAACAGCTCCTCCACCGCTTCTTTGCACCGTCCCGTCCGAAACCGCGCCAGGGTGCTATGGTCCGGCGCTTTTCGGTCCTCCAATAGCCATCTGAAGTCGATCCGGTACTGACAGGCCTCCTCCAGTTTCCGGCTGGAGTAGATCCCGCACAGATACCCGTGCACCAATACCTTGAACAGCACCCGTGGATCCGCCGCCGATTTTCTCCCTTTGGAAGAATACGCTTCGTACAGTTTCCCGTACTCCAGTTCCTCAAGCTGGGCGCTTAGCAGACGGACGGGTGCCCTCTCCGGTATCATTATTTCTGAATTTATCGCAAGTACCAGTTGACCGTGGCGCTCGTATACCGTATACTGGTCTTGCTTTTTCTTTAGCGTCACAAACTAAGAATAAAGCAATGAGCGAGGTTTGGAAACCCTTTTGGGCTCCAAACCTCGCTCGTTTTTATGGGCTCATTTTACAACGGGCCCTTTTGCTGTACATGTATCTCAAACCGTACCCAATGTCTGGGCGCAGGGCAAACCGAAGCCGTCGCGCGCGGCGCGCACGCCGACGCCGATCGCTTTCGCCATGACATAGGACGAAAGCGTCGCAACCGCGTTGAGGTCGGCCTTTTCATGCCCAACCGAGCAAGCATAGATCGAGTCGCCGTCCGCCGTCGTATGCACCGGACGAATGGCGCGCGCAAAGCCGTTGTGCGCGGTCGACGCAACGCGCGTCAGCTCGGCCTTGGAAAAGGCCGCGTTAGTCACAATCGCGCCGATCGTCGTATTGGTCGCTGTTTTATTCGCCGAAAACGGGTTTCGCGCAACCTCGATGCCTGCATACAGCCGCTCCTCGGTCGAGCGCAGGCCGCGCCCGTCCTCGGTGCGCAGACCAGCGATCTGACGGCCGGTATCCACATCGAAGATATCTCCCAGCGCGTTTACCACCACGATCGCTCCCACACGGATTGCGCCCGCCTGCACGGCGTACGCGCCGATGCCGCTCTTCATGGCATACGGCGCGCCGCAGAACTTGCCGACCGTCGCGCCCATGCCGCCGCCAACGCAGCCAAGCGCCAGCTCGGTGCGCGAGGCGTTTTCACACGCGCGATAAGCCATCGCGCCGTCCGGCCGGACGGACTTGTCGCCTATGGCAAGGTCAAAAATGCATGACTGCGCAACGAGCGGCACGGGCGTGATGCCCGTGTCAAAGCCGATGCCGCGCTCCTCGAGAAAACGCATAACGCCGCCCGCAGCATCCAACCCAAAGGCTGACCCGCCCGAAAGCACCAGTGCGTGCAGTCCAGCCGCATCCGCGACCGGCGCAAGCAGCGGCGTTTCGCGGCTCGCCGGGCCACCGCCGCGGATGTCCACACCCGCAGGCGCACACTCGTCAAACAGCAGCACGGTCACACCCGTGCCAGCCTGCGCGTCTTCTGCTTGGCCGACCTGAAAGCCGCCAACCTCCAAAAATCCAATTTCCTGCATGACAAATCCTCCTGTCAAAAAAAGCTGCGCGTTGCGCAGCTTTTTTCTGTTTTATTGCAATCAAACCGTACCCTGCTGCGCTGTTTTCGCACCGCGACGGCCAAAAATGCCGAGCAGCACCTTGCCGACCGCCAGCGTCAGCACCGCGGCAATCAGCGCCTCCGGCACGCCGTTGATGCCGACTACGCCCATGATGACCCCCAACAGCAGGTCGAAGCTCTTGCCGCCCGCCGCTGCATACTGTTCACCGAACAGCAGGTAAATCAGGCCCATAACGCCGATCGTGTTAACCATCGAGCCAACAAAGCCCGCAATCGGCAGCGCGACCGCCTGCTTGTCATGCGAAACGCGCATTACAAACTGGAACACCAAGCCCGCGATCACACCAATCAGCACGCGCGGCACGATCGCCACGATCAGGCTGGTCCAGTTGCCCGAAAATTCCGGGCTGAAGCTGTAAAACGGGGTGAACACGAACGAGGTGAGGTTCGGGGTGATCGTCGCGCGGATAACGCTCGTCACACCGAACACGCCGCCCAGCAGCGCGCCCGCCTTCGGTCCCAGCAGGCATGCACCCAGGATGACCGGGATGTGCATGGTTGTCGCATTCATAAAGCCGAGCGGTATGTAGCCCAGCGGCGTAAATGCCAGCACCAATTCCAGCGCCACCAGCAGCGCCATCTGCGCCAGCAGCTTTACATCGGTTTTCTTCTGATTCATATTCTGTTTTCCTCCTGCTCCCGTCCCGCCCTATCGTCGGGTACAGGGCTATTTGCGGCAATTTACCGGTTGCTGCGGTTGCGTTTCCAGATCAGGTGCAGACCGTCGAGCGCCAGATGCGCGTCATATTCGCATGGCACGCGCAGATATGGCAGCACGAGCGGCGCAAGACTGCCCGTCATAACCACATGGGGCTGCTGCCCCAACGCCTTGGCAAAGCGTTCCGTCATGCCGTCCACCATCGCGGCGGCGCCATACACCGCACCCACGCGCATTGCGTCGACCGTGTTGCGGGCGAGGATTCCCTCATCTTTGGCCTCGATCGCGACCGCGGGCAGCTGTGCCGCCTGCGCACGCAGCGCGTCCACGCTCAGCCGCACACCCGCTGTGATCGCCGAGCCGACCAGCGCACCCTGCGCGTCCAGCACGGTAAAGGTCGTCGCAGTGCCAAGACACGCAACCACACAGGGCAGCTTGCCCTTGGCCCGCGCGGCCACCGCACACGCGACACGGTCGGAACCGACCTGTCGCGGCTGCTCCGAGCGGATATTCAGTCCGGTCTTGACCCCGCTAGATACCTCGATGATATCCTGCACGCCCAGCAGACGAAGCGCCTGCTCGAGTACGGCCACCAGCCCCGGCACAACCGAGCCGAGCACCGCGCCGTGGATCTGCTTTGCGTCCACGCCGTACAGGTCAAAGACCTGCCGCAGCTTGCAGGCGTAATCGTCCCCGGTCTGCTTCGGGTCGGTCGCGATGGAAGCGGCGAAAACCCGCACGTCTTCCTCATAGCCGCCCAGCAGCACGTGACTGTTTCCTGCATTGACTGCGATCAGCATGGCGTTTCTCCTTTTCCGGCGTATTGCCACCGCTATTATACGCCCACGTCCCCGGCTTTGCAAGCATTATTTCGGCAGCATGATCGGCGCGGCAAGCAGCGTCCAGAGCGCAGCATATTTCGGGCAGATCTGGCCGTGTACATTGCCTTTTTCGCCCGAATAATCCCACACGTTCATGTGATACGTCCGGTTGACCGTGCAGCCGACGACGTATTCCGCCGCCGTGATACACGCCGCGCCGCACAGGCAGCGCGCGAGCGGTTTTTCGTCCCGCACACGGCCGCGCAGCCGGTGCAGCCCGACCAGCACCGCCCCGCCGGTCAGCGCCATCGTCCAATGCGTATAGCCGCGCCAGAGCACCTCGACCATCGCATAGCCGCCCGCACCAAGCAAAAAAAGTCCCGCTGTTTGTCCTTTCATACAAATCACCGGAACTTATTTTGTCTGTTTTTCCCTGTTTTATCCCTGCTCCGCGCGGCAAACCGCGAGCGCTGCGGCAAAATCGCCCTCGACGATGCGCGCGCCCTTTGCCAGCATCAAATTGACCGGCAGGCCGAAATCCTCGACCGAAAAGCCGTCCGCATCCTGCGCCCCCAGCTTTTCACGCATGGTACGCGCGTCGGACAGATAGCCGTACACGGTTTTACCCTTGGCAAAGGCATAGCCGACCTCGAAGCAGGTGCCGCTGTCCGGCTCCGCCCCACGGAACGGGTTGAGGTTGGCGATCACAATATCCGCCTTGTCAATCAGGCCGCAGTTGCCGGTGAAAATATCGGCGGCATTGTCCGCCTCGTTGTCAAACGGATACAGGCCGATAAAGCCCTGCCCGGCGCACAGCATCTTCATTTTCGCGCCGCGCTGCTTGGCATCCGGCGCGAACACATCAAAGCCCGCCAAATAAATGGTTTTCATCCTTTTCTTCCTTTCTATCGCACAATCCGGCTGATACAGTCGATCGCAAACAACACAAACAGCACCCAAAACACCGGTTTCCGCTTATCGTCCAGCCGCGCCATGCCTTTTTCGAACAGCGGCTGCAAACCGTACAGCACGATCATACCGCCCACACCGAACCGCAGGCTGGCCGACAGGCAGATGCGCCCCTGCCACTGGATCGTGTAGCGCGTGTAATCCCACAGCCAGCCGCCCGTCGTCCACTCGAGCAGGTAGCTCGCGATCAGCTCGACCACAGTCGTCAACGCAACGACGGCCACAAACACCACGACCGGCATCAGGTTGACCCGCCCGACGCGCCATTCGCGACGGGACAGCCCGCGCAAAAACGCGAGGATGAGCAGCGCGCCCACGCCGTATACCGGCAGGTATGGCCCAAACAAAATGCCGCGGTTGGAAAAGCCCCAGCGGTACACCACGACCTCGAGGAATACCTCGTACACCCAGCCAAGCGCCGCGTATACCCAGAAATATAAAAATCCTGCCTGCAACTGCGCCGCGCGCGTACTGTTGTCCCCCATTGCCATACCTCCCGCTGTCCTCTATCGTACCAGCAGTATACCATACTTCACACTTGCGCACAACAAAAGCGGCCGCAAATACGGCCGCTTGTTGCTTTTAAGCTATGCTTTTTTACAGGCGCGCTTCCAATTCCTTGCGGCGCTCCTCAAAGCCCGGCTTGCCGAGCAGCGCGAACATATTCTTCTTGTATGCCTCAACGCCCGGCTGGTTGAACGGGTTAACACCCAGCAGATAGCCCGAAATGCCGCAAGCCTTCTCGAAGAAGTAAACCAGATAGCCGAAGTGCCATGCGTCGGCCTTGTCGATCTCGACGATGATATTGGGCGTACCGCCGTCCATGTGCGCGATCAGCGTACCCTGATAGGCCTTGGAGTTAACGAACTGCACGCTCTTGCCCGCGAGGTAATTCAGGCCGTCGATATCCTCGGCAGTCTCCTCGATATAGCTCTCCGAACGCGGCTCCTTGACCCAGACAACCGTCTCGAACATATTGCGGGCACCGTCCTGAATGAACTGGCCGATCGAGTGCAGGTCGGTCGAGAAGTTGGCCGAATTGGCGAACAGGCCCTTGTGGTCCTTGCCCTCGGACTCGTCGAACAGCTGCTTGAACCACTCGCCCAGCATAACGAGCGACGGCTCGTAGTTGACGAGGATCTCCATCGTCTTGCCCTTCTGGTGCAGGATATTGCGCAGCGCCGCGTACTTGGCACAATCGTGATCGGTGCCCTCGGCAAACGCTTCGCGCGCCGCAGCCGCACCGGCCATCGCCGCGTCAATATCCAAACCGGCCGCCGCCATCGGCAGCAGACCGACCGCGGTCAGCACGGAGAAACGGCCGCCGACGTCATCCGGCACGACAAAGGTCTCATAGCCCTCGTCGTCTGCGAGCTTCTTGAGTGCGCCGCGCGCCTTGTCGGTGGTCGCAAAGATGCGGTCCTTTGCGCCTTCCTTGCCGTACTTCTCCTCGATCAGCTTCTTGAAGATGCGGAACGCGATCGCCGGTTCGGTCGTCGTACCCGACTTGGAGATCACGTTGATGCAGAAGTCGCGGTCACCGATGATCTTGACGATATCATTGAGATAGGACGACGAGATATTGCTGCCGACGAAGTAGATCTCCGGGATACCTTCCGGACGCACGCCGTTGTACATCTGGCCGTTAACGAACTCGATCGCAGCACGCGCACCCAGATACGAACCGCCGATGCCGATAACGACCAGCACATCGCAGCTCTTCTGGATCTTCTCCGCCGCCTTCCTGATGCGCGCGAATTCTTCCTTATCATAATCGACCGGCAGGTCTACCCAGCCAAGAAAATCGTTGCCCGCACCGCTCTTGCTGTGCAGCGTATCTTGGGCAGCCTTGACCAGCGGCGCCATATACGACAGCTCTTCCTCGCCGACAAAGCCCTTCAGTCCGGTCAGTTTCAGTTCCATCGCCATGAGACATTTCCCCTTTATTCATATTTCACAAGTCCATACAAACTTGCCGCTATTCTTTTAATAGTATAGCAACCTTTGCGGCAATCCGCAAGGATTTTGTTTACTTTCTACAAAACTTTTCCACAACCGACACATAAAACCGAGCACAATTACCCAGCACTCTGCTATGCGATATCAAAAAAGCCGTCCCCAAAATGAGGACGGCTTGGGTTTTAACGATAAATCGGGAACTTTGCGCAGATCTCGCAGACATTGTGACGGATCTCCTCCGCCTTATTGTCGAAATCGGTTGCTGCCTGCCAGATGAACTCAGCGATGTGCAGCATTTCCGGCTCGCCGAAGCCACGGGAGGTAACGGCCGGGGTGCCGACACGCTGGCCGGAGGTGACAAACGGGCTCTCCGGGTCGTTCGGGATAGCGTTCTTGTTGGCAGTGATATAAACCTCGTCCAGACGGTGCTGCAGCTCCTTGCCGGTGATGCCGGTCTTGCGCAGGTCGATCAGCATGAGGTGGTTGTCCGTGCCGCCGGAAACCAGATCAAAGCCCTGATCGAGCAGCGCCTTGGCCAGTACGCGCGCATTGGTGACAACCTGCTGCTGGTATGCCTTGAACTCGGGCTTGAGCGCCTCGCCAAAGCAGACTGCCTTTGCCGCGATCACGTGCTCCAGCGGGCCACCCTGCGTGCCCGGGAAGATGGCCTTGTTGAACTTCTTGCCCAGTTCCTCGTTGTTGGACAGGATAACGCCGCCGCGCGGACCGCGCAGCGTCTTATGGGTGGTCGTGGTGACAACATCCGCATAGGGCAGCGGGCTCATGTGCAGGCCGGCCGCAACCAGACCCGCGATGTGCGCCATATCGACAAACAGGTACGCGCCAACCTCGTGCGCGATCTCAGCGAACTTGGCAAAGTCGATCGCACGCGGATAAGCGGACGCGCCCGCAATGATCATCTTAGGCTGCTCCTTCTTGGCAAGGTCACGCAGCGCATCATAATCGATATAGCCGTTGTCGTCCACGCCGTAAGGGATGATGTTATACAGCAGGCCGGACTGGTTGACCGGCGAGCCGTGCGTCAGATGGCCGCCGTTGTCTAGGCTCATGCCCAGCACGGTGTCACCCGGTTTGCACAGCGCCTGATATACCGCCATGTTGGCCTGCGCGCCCGAGTGGGGCTGCACATTGGCGTACTTCGCGCCGAATACTTCACACACACGCTTGATGGCAAGGTTCTCAACCATGTCCACACATTCGCAGCCGCCATAGTAGCGCTTGCCCGGATAACCTTCCGCATATTTGTTGGTCAGCACCGAGCCCATCGCAGCCATAACCGCCTCGCTGACGATGTTCTCCGATGCAATCAGCTCGATATTGCGTGCCTGACGGTCATACTCCGCCTGCATCATATTGCCCAGTTCGGGATCATACGCCTTGACGAAATCCATTGCTTCGCGTACCATAGTTCAACCTCCATCAAATGTGTGCTTGCAGCGCCGTTTGCCGCCGCGCCGATAACCGCTGTCAAAAGGGCATAGCGCTGCCTTTATTCTTCTATTATATTAAAGCACATTTCAACACTCTATGCTATTGACAAACAGATAGATTTTGCCCCCGCCCTTCTGCTCTTTATGTTAAAAATGCGAAAATATACTCTTTTGCTTGCTTTTCGTGTCAAATATGGTATCATGATAATATCTACGCTGTCAGGAGGGGATGTACCATGACGAAAAAAGAACGCGCCCGCGCGGTCACCGAGCTTTTGCGCGAGGTCTATCCCGAAGCGGTCTGCGCGCTGCACTATACACATGATTATGAGCTGCTTTTTGCCACGCGTCTGTCCGCGCAGTGTACGGACGCGCGCGTCAACATCGTCACCGAAACCCTGTTCAAACAGTTCCCCACCCTTGAAAGTTTTGCCGCCGCCCCCGAGGAGGAAATCGCCGAGGCGATCAAGACCTGCGGCCTGTTCCGCACCAAGGCGCGCGACCTCAAGGCCTGCGCGATCATGCTGCTCGAGCAGTACGACGGCAAAGTGCCGGACACCATGGAGGAATTGCTCAAGCTGCCCGGTGTCGGCCGCAAGACCGCAAACCTCATTCTGGGCGATATCTTTGGCAAGCCCGCCATCGTCACCGACACGCACTGCATCCGCCTGTCCAACCGGCTGGGCTTTGTCAAAAACGAGAAAGACCCGGTCAAGGTGGAAAACGCGCTGCGTAAGCTGATCGACCCGGCCGAGTCCTCAGACTTCTGCCACCGACTTGTGCTGTTCGGCCGCGAGCACTGCACCGCGCGCAAACCGCAATGCGAGGGCTGCCCGCTCGGCGCGGTCTGTCCGTCGTTTCCGATCGCAAAATAACTACATAACGCACAAAACCCGCCGCGGACAAACGTCCACGGCGGGTTTCTCGTTTATAACCGGTTTACTTGGTATCCCAGCCGCTCTCCTCGGTCACGTCAACCAGACAGGCCTCACCGTCCAGCGCACGGCCGACAAAGGCCTCGCGGTTGTTCTCGTAAATCAAGCGTAAACCTTCGAGCGTCAGATTGGGGTCGACTTCGTCAATCAGGCTGCAATATTCCGCCATCATGCGTCCCATGCCGCCCGTAGCAACAACGCGCGCGTTGCCGCCCAGTTCCTCACGGATATCCGAAATGATGCCGGACAGCGCGCCGACATAGCCGCGTACCGCGCCCGACTGCATAGACTGTACCGTCGTTTTACCGATCGCGTGCTCCGGCCGCTCAATATCGACGCGCGGCAGCTTGGATGCCTTGAGGAACAGCGCCTCCATCGCGACCTTGATGCCCGGGAAGATCGCGCCGCCCTGATACGCACCGTCCGCATCGATCGCATCAAAGGTCGTCGCCGTGCCGATATCGACGATCACGAGCGGCTTGCCGTACTTGCGCACGGCGGACACCGCGTTGACCAGACGGTCCGCGCCAACCTCGCGCGGGTTGGCATAGCAGTTTTCAATACCGATATCCACATCGCGCCCCGCGATCACCGGCTGTACGCGCAGATACTTGCGGATCGCATTAATCAGCGTATACATGACCGGCGGTACAACCGACGCAATAATCACCGCACGGGTGCGGCTGCGGTCAATGCCATGGAAGTGATAATACTGCGAGATCATCATACCCAGCTCGTCCGAGGTGCGCTCGGCGTTGGTCGAGATGCGGAACGAACCGCGCAGTTTTTCTCCCTCATATAAGCCAAACACCATATTGGTGTTGCCCACGTCAATCGCTAAAAGCATTTCTTTTTCCCCTTACCCTCTGATTTTCTCGCAGCGCAGCAGGCCGCCGTCCTCGTCGAGCAGTTCGAGCACATCCTCGTCCCCATCCCCGACGGTCAGCCGTGCATAGCTCGCCGGGCCGCCGCGCGGCAGGCTGATGCTGCCCGGATTGCATGTCATAATGCCGTGCATCCTTGCAGCAGTCATCCGGTGCGTATGGCCGAAAAAGGCGAGGCTACAGCCTTCCTCACGCGCGAGACGGGCGACCATGTCGCCCTCGCGGGAGTAGACCTGTTCACGGTGGCCGTGCGTCAGGAAGATACGCACGCCGCCGGCCGTAACAACCGCGTGTTCCGGTGAGTCGCGGTCGAAATAATCGTTATTGCCGCGCACCGAGCATACCGTCAGGTTCGGGAACACGCTTTGCATTTCGCGCGCATCGTCCGTATGGTCGCCCAGATGCAGCACCATATCCGGCGCTTCGCGCTCGATCGCACAGGCCATACTGACGTTATAGCCATGCGAATCGGAAAAGATCAGAATTTTCACGCTTTCCTCCCCTTTCGGTGACACAGCAGTATTTTACAACGAGGGAGCGCGCTTGTAAACCCTTCTCCCTCACATTTTTCCATCGCCGCGCATATACTGGCAGCAAACGATGTATGGAAAGGGAGAATCACCATGCCCAATCAAAACGACATTCTGCGCCGCATCGCCGCACAGACCGGCAACGCCGACGCGCTCGCCCAGCTGCAGGCGGCGCTGCGCACGCCGGACGGCCAAAACGCTGCGCGCGTCATCTCCGACAAGCACGCGGATACCCTCGAACGCGCCGCACAGGCAGCCCAGCGCGGCGATATGGGCGAGGCCGCCCGCCTTGCCAAGCAGCTGATGCAGACCGAGGAAGGCGCAAGCCTTGCCGCGCAGCTGAAAAAGATCTTCGGCAAATAAGGAGGCGCCGCTGATGGATAACGATATGCTGTCCTCGCTGCTGAACAATCCAGAAGCGCTGCAAAATGCAATGCAGGCGGTCTCGGGCATGCTGGGCGGCGGTGCGGATACCACCGCGCCGCCATCCGGTGCCGAATACGACCCAACCGCGGAATGGATGGAACGCGCACTGCCTGTCTTCGGCGCGATCGTGCAGAGCGGACAGGGCGCGGTCAAACAGGAAAAGCGCGCCCTGCTGGGCGCGCTTAAGCCGTTCGTAACTGATGAGGTAGCCGGGCAATTCGACCATGCCATGCGGCTGGTCAGCATGGCGCGCATGGCGCGCGCGGCACTCGGCCAGCTGGGCGGCGGACTGAGCCGCACAGAAGGTGCAGCGCCGCCTGACGACGGCATGCGCGCGCTCTGACCGGAAAGGAGGCTCCCCTGTCTTGTATAACCGTTACTTAACCGAAGCCACCGCAGAGGCACCGCCGCAGGCCGAGCCGGTGCGGCGTCCGCCTCCGGGTGGGCAAACCGCCAGCGCGCTGCACGAGCTGACGCGCGGCCTTTCCGACCGGCTGCAGCACATCCGGCTGGACGCGGATACCATCATTGCGCTGGTCATCGTGTGGTTTTTGCTGTCCGACGACGGAGAAACCGACTGGGAACAGCTGATTTTGATCGGCGTGTTGCTTGTGCTCGGCGTGTAAGGCTTATGCCTGCGCCAGCTTGGCCGCGGCGGCGTCGGTCAGCTTGGCGTAATCGGCAAGGCTGAGCCGCTCGCCGCGCACGCGCACATCCAGCCCGACCGACTCGATCAGTGCAGCGATGCCGTCCTTGCCGAGCTTTTCGCCCAGCACCGGGCCGAGCGCGTTGACCAGCGTCTTACGGCGCATGTTGAACGCCGCGCGCACAAGCGCAAAGAACAGCTTTTCATCCGCCGTTTCGACCGCAGGCTGCTGGAGCGGCGTCAGCCGCAGCACGGCCGAGTCCACCTTGGGGCGCGGCACAAAGCAGTCGGCCGGTACGTCGAACAGGATCTCGGCCGCCGCGCGGTACTGTACATAAATCGAAAACGCCGAATAGGCCGACGTGCCAGGCGCGGCGCAGATGCGCTCGGCAACCTCCTTCTGCACCATGACCGTGATCTGGTCGAACGCGCGGCTGTCGAGCAGCGCGGTGATTGCGGGCGTGGTGATGTAGTACGGCAGGTTAGCACACGCAACCGCGCGGCCTTCCCCGAACTTCTCTTTGCACAGCGCAGCAAGGTCGAGCGCGAGCACGTCGCCCTGCACGACCTCATAGTTGTCAAACTCCGCGAGCGTCTCATCCAGAACGGGCAGCAGCGCGCGGTCAAGCTCAACCGCGACCACCTGCCCCGCCACGCGGCACAGCTCGGCTGTCAGACAGCCCATGCCCGGGCCGACCTCGACCACATGCCCGGCCTCCGCCGCGCCGCTCATCGCGGCGATGCGCTGCGGCACGGAAATGTCGGTCAAAAAGTTCTGGCCAAGCGATTTGGAAAAGTGGAACCCGTGCTTGGCCAGCACCGCACGGATCACGTCGATATCACAAAGGTTCATCGTATTCGTTCCTCAGAAAAGGCCGGCGGCTTAAGCCGCCGGCCTTCTATTTTGTTATCCTTGTGGGGCCTGTCCGGAAACCGCCCCGGCTATCATTTATTCCTCGCCCTCGATCAGGCCATAGCCGCCCGCCGCGCGCTTATACACCACCGCATGGATGTTGTCGTCGTCCGCGTTGCGGAAGAAATAGAACTGGTGGTCGAGCAGGTTCATCTGCAGGATCGCCTCGTCCACGCTCATCGGCTTGACCTCAAACTTCTTGCGGCGGACGATATCGAAGTCTTCCTCGGCCAGCGCAGCCTGCTGCTCGGCGATCTTATCGAACGCACCCTCACGCAGGCGCTTCTCCAGACGGGTCTTGTGCTTGCGGATCTGGCGCTCGATGCTGCTGATCGCGCCGTCCACGGAGGCGAACATGTCGGTCGTGGTTTCCTCCGCGCGCACGACCAGACCGGTCTGGCGCACCGTAATTTCCACGGTTTGCTTGCCGCGCAGCTCGCTGAAGGTCAGCGTCGTATCGGAATCCTGATGAAAATACCGATCGAGCTTTTCGACCTTGCGCAGCGCGTATTGCCGCAGATCGTCGTCAATCTTCATTTTTCTCTCGACGATGGTAAACTTCATAACATCATCTCCTAACGGGCACGGGGCCCAAGATACTTGGATGCCGCAGGCTGTCTATACAGCAGCGGCATGGTGGGATTTTGCTATCTTCAGTATACCACGCATTCGGTGAAAATGTCCAATCTATTTTGCACAAATTCACAAATTGTTCAGCATCTTGCCAACACTGCTTCAGATCTCGCCCTCGGCATGCCGCGTGACATGGCAGGAGACATTGACCACGCACGGTAAGCCCGCGATATGTGTGCCGAACGGCTCGATCGCGCAGGACAATGCGGTCACCGTGCCGCCCAGCCCCTGCGGGCCGACACCCGAGGCGTTGACCTTGTCGAGGATCGCCTGCTCCATCTCAGCGTACAGCGGATCAGCGTTATGCTGCCCTACCGGGCGCAGCAGCGCACGCTTGGCAAGGAAGGCTGCCTTGTCGCTCGTGCCGCCCAGCCCCACGCCGATCACGATCGGCGGGCAGGGGTTGGAACCCGCCTTGATGCACGCGTCCGCGATAAAGTCGACGATCTGCTCCTTTGTCGCGGCGGGCGTGAACATCTTCATCGCGCTCATATTCTCCGAGCCGAAGCCCTTGGGCGCGACCGTGATGCGCACCTTGTCGCCCGGCACAATCGAGGTATAGAGTACACACGGCGTATTGTCATTGGTATTTTCGCGGCGCAGCGGGTCGCCCACGACCGACAGGCGCAGATAGCCGTCGATATAGCCGCGGCGCACGCCTTCGGTCACCGCATCCTCGAACGCACCGCCCGTCAGGTGCACATCCTGCCCGACCTCGGCGAACACGATCGCCATGCCGGTGTCCTGACAAACCGGCACATCGTTTTCGCGTGCCAGATCGCAGTTGGCGATCATCTCACCGAAAATTTCCTTGCCCAGCGGCGATTCCTCGGCCTGCTGGCCGTCGACAAATGCCTGCCGCAGGTCGGCGGGCAGGTAATAGTTCGCATCAATACACAGCTGGCGCACCAGCTTTGTCACTTCCGAAACGTCGATCGTTCTCATGTTGTCCTCCTGTATTCCAGTGCGCCGTTTACCCAAACGGCCTGCACCTGTGATGCAAAATCCAGCGGGTCGCCGCTCCACAGCACGCAGTCGGCGTCCATCCCCTCGCACAGCATACCAATACGCTTTTGCTCACCTGCAATCCGGGCGGGTACTGACGTGACCGCGCGCAGCGCGTCGTCCTTATCCATGCCCGCGCGTACGGCAAGCATGAGCGCCATCGGCAGCAGCCGCAGCGGGATCTCCGGATGGTCGACCGTGATCGCGGTCGGGATGCCCGCGCTGGCAAGGATGCCCGGTGCTTCGTCGGTCAGGTTGCGGATCTCCGGCTTGGAGCGGTCGGTCATATACGGCCCGCTCACAACCGGCACACCTTCGGCGGCCAGCAGGTCGGCAACCAGATGCGCCTCTGTGCCGTGCACGATGACCGGCTTGATGCCGAACTCTTTCGCGATGCGCAGCGCGGTGAAAATATCGTCCGCGCGATGCGCATGGAAGTGCGCCTCGATCTTGCCCCAGAGCAGCGGCAGCAGCGCTTCGAGCTTCGCGTCATAGTCCGGGCCATCATCGTCCGGATCGCTGTCGGCACGTTCACGACGCGCCAGATATTCCTTTGCCTTGTAAAGCTGCTCACGGATGAGCGCCGCGGTCGCCATACGGGTGACCGGTGCTTCGTCTTTATCGTGGTAGACCGACTTGGGGTTCTCGCCCAGCGCAAACTTGATCGCAAGCGGCGCTTTGACCACCATGTCGTCCACGCGGCGGCCTGCGGTCTTGATGAGCGCGATCTGTCCGCCGATCGGATTGGCGCTGCCCGGGCTGACTGCGACCGCCGTCACCCCTGCCTCGAGCGCCTCGCGGAAACCGCGGTCCATCGGGTTGATGCCGTCGATCGCACGTAGGTGCGGTGTGACCGGATCGGTGTCCTCGTTTCCGTCCGCGCCCTCAAAGCCCAGCCCGTCCTCATACAGGCCGAGGTGCGAGTGCACGTCGATCAGGCCGGGCGTGAGCACCCCGCCCGCGCCGTCAAAGCTACGGTCACAGGCCGGAGGCGCGCCGTCGCCGAGCGCGGCGATCTTGCCGTCCTCGATGAGCACCCAGCCGGAAAAGCGCGTGTCCGCTTCGTCCATCGTCCGGACGGACACGTTTTGTATCAGCATTCGTTCCATGAAAACTCCTGAAAAAAACCGTTGACGAATTTGGAAATATATGGTATATTAAACATGGCAGCAGGAACGCTGCCATGCACCGTTCATATCTTTATCCCCACAATCCTATTTTTTGCGCTCTTTCTATCCGGAAAGGGCGCGTTTTTTTGCATCTCATGCGAAAAATAGCGAAAATCAGGGGATAAAAACAAAACCGAGGGTCGCCCTCGGTTTTGGTGTTTATCTGCGGCGGCGCGAACCGTTCTTACGGTCGGTCGCATGGCGGACATCAGCCTGACGGCTTTCGCTGTCCGACATGAACGCCTTCAGCTTATCCTCGAAACTCATCGTTGCGGGGTCCTTCGGCGGCTGTGCGGCACGTCCGCGCGGCGCGGCGGCACGCTGCTGGAAGCGCGGCTGACGGGGCGCAAAGCCACCTGTCCGCTCCTGCCGCGGCTCCTGCGGCTGCGCTTTTTTGATCGAAAGGTTGATGCGGCCAGCCTGATCAATGTTGATGATCTTGACCTTGACCATCTGCCCTTCCTGCAGAAAATCCTTGATGTCGTTAACAAAACTGGACGCAACCTCGGAGATATGCACCATACCCGACTTGCCCTCCGGCAATGCAACAAACGCGCCAAACTTGGTGATGCCCGTTACCTTGCCTTCTACGATCGTACCCACTGCCAAATCCATATAAGCTGTTTTGCCTCCGTTATTCTTTTCCCTTTTACCGGCTCGACGTATCTACAAAGACACGTTCGCCGGGCTCCGCATAGCTCAGCTCCGTGCGGGCCAGTTCGCTGATATCCTCCTCAGAAATGCCGTCCTGCATTTCCTGTCGGAGCCGCTCGTTTGCCTGCTCGTACTCCTCGACCTGTTCGGTCAGGCCGGCAAGTTCTTCGCGCTTATCCGCGATCTGGGACTGCAGTCGGATGATCGTGACCGCCGCATACAGCAGGAACACCAGCATTGCTATTTTTACCGCTACCGGCATTTTCCGCTTGGACACGTTTTTCACCTCATACCGTCCTCTGTCCGCTACAAACTGATTCGCATTTTATTTTATACCTTTTCGTCCAAAAATGGAAGAGGGTTTGACAAACTTTTTTGCAAAACTTCCGCACTTGTCTGCCAGTCCGAGTGCCTGTGCGTACTGCTGCAGCGCACGCCAAATGCGCCCCGGCAGCCGTACGGCATACGCCAACACACGCCAGCCGGCCATGAATAGCGGCAGCGCGCATGGACTGATCAGGCTGAAATACAGCAGCATCCCCCCTGCTATCCCGGCAAGCACAAAGAAACGGCTCTGTCCGGCAGCAAACAGCAGATTAAACTCAAATAGTGCCGTCAGCAGCACAAGCCAGAACCCGGCGTCACACACAGCGGTCGCCGTCCAGCCGAAATTCCCCTGCCGCCGCAGCGCGCGCAGCACATCATACAGCAAGCCCACCCCCGCGCCGAACAGCAGGCTCTGCAGCAGCAGGTGCACCTGCTGCGTATTGGAAAACGCAGGCATGGCCGCTCACCTGCCGAACAGCCGCCCCAGCAGACTGCCGCGCGGCTGCACGCTGTCATCGTATTCGATCAGGCCGATCTCGCCCTGCACAATCAGTTCGCCTGCCTCAAGCTGCAGCCGCTCGATATGCAGCCCCTGTCCGCGCACAAGCACCATGCCGCGCACGGTCTCGAGCAGCACCTGCTCCTCATCAAAATTCTGCACATCTACCACACCGGAAATCGACAGTTTGCCCCGTTCCTCCAGAATGATATTGTGCGGCATATCCCGCATGCGATCGTCGGATGCCATCAGCATTCCCTCCCTGCACAAAAACGTCCCGTCCCTTCAGCATACGAAGGGACGGGACGGGATATGCCGGTTTTATGGCAGTTCGCGGTACATCGCCGCGGCGTCCGCCTTGAGGGCGTGCTCCGCGATCGCGAGCACCTCGACCTTCATCGTGCGCTGCCCGAACGCGATTTCAATCACGTCGCCCATCTTGACCTGATAAGAGGCCTTGGCAGGCTTGCCGTTAACCGTGATGCGCGCCGCGTCGCACGCGTCGTTTGCCACTGTGCGCCGTTTGATCAGGCGCGATACTTTCAGATATTTGTCCAGTCTCACGTTATTCTGCGTCCACCTTATCCTTGAGGGTCTTGCCGGGCTTAAACACCGGCGTTTTTGCTGCGGCGATCTGGATTTCCTCGCCCGTGCGCGGGTTGTGGCCGACACGCGCGGCGCGCTGCCGCGTCTCGAACGAGCCAAAGCCGCTGATCTGCACCTTATCCCCCGCCGCGAGTGCATCACCGATGGCGGCGAACACCAGATCGACCGTCTTTTCCGTATCCTTTTTGGACAGGCCGGTCTGCGAAGCAACCAGCGTGACCAAATCGTTTTTCTTCATAGCTCTATCCTCCGTTATTATTCCTGCTTGGCCTTGTCCCACAGTGCGTCCAGTTCGGGCAGCGACAGGTCGGCCAGCTTTTTGTTTTCCCCACTTGCCTGCCGCTCCATCGATGCAAAGCGGCTGATAAACTTATTGCAGGTCTTTTCCAGCGCGCGCTCAGAATCGACCTTCAAATGCCGCGCAACGTTGACAACCGCGAACAGCAGGTCGCCCAACTCCTCCTCGGCGTCGCCGTTGCCGTCTACTGCCTGCTTCAGCTCGCCGATCTCCTCGGATACTTTGTCAAATGCGCCCTGCGCATTTTCCCAGTCGAAACCGACCTTTGCCGCCTTTTTCTGCAGCTTTTCCGCACGGATCAGGCCGGGCAGGCTGCGCGCGACGCTGTCAAGCGCAGAGGTCTCGGTCTCCTGATGCTTTTCCACACGCTTGAGCGCATCCCAGTTGCGCAGGATCTCCTCGGACGAGCCGACCTCGACCGAGCCGAAGATATGCGGATGCCGGAAGATCAGCTTTTTGCATACGCCGTCGGCCACGTCGCCAATGTCGAACACACCCTTTTCCTTTTCCATCTGGGCGTGGAACACGACCTGCAGCAGCACGTCGCCCAGTTCTTCCTTCAGATGGTCGGCATCCTGCTCATCGATCGCCTCGCAGACCTCATAGGTCTCCTCAATGAAGTTGCGGCGGATAGATGCGTGGTCCTGCTCACGATCCCACATGCAGCCATCCGGTGCGCGCAGGATCTCCATGATACGCAGCAAATCGTTAAAGTCATATTTATCTTTTTGTTCAAAATCAACCATTTTTCTGCACTTCCTGCTTTATTTCAAATGTAATAAGTCGGCAATTTTCTCGCCCTTGGGCAACAGCAGCACATCCTCGCGTTCTACCGCGTGCAGCGCGAGCAGCAGCGCAAGATACACGGCGCACGCCACCGCGATCGCAATAAGCGTCACCAGTTTGTCAAGCAGCGCGCCGGGTGCCACGCCCGTCACGCGCAGCAACACAGTGTGCGTGAGGTAGGTCGCCGCGCCCATACCGATGGTTGCCGCGAGCGGCCGCCCAGCCGTTTTACCGAAAGGCGGCAAAGAGTGGGACAACCGTCTGATGTGGAACAGGTTGAGCAGCGCGATCAGCCAATAGCACACCGCCGTGCTGATCGGCGCACCCAGAATGCCGAAAGCCGGGTTGCCGATCAGGTAATAGTCCCCCAGCATCTTGACCACCGCGCCAAGGAACATGGAAATAAGCGGCAGGTCAATGCGGCCGAACGCCTGCAAGGTTGCATTGGTCACCGCAACCAGCGCGACCGCCGGAACCGCAATGCCCAGCATTGCCATCAGCGGCCCGCCCTGCACAGATACGCCCACGGAATAAAAAATCCGCAGGATCGGGCCGGACAGGAGCAGGAAGCCCGCGCCCGCCGGCAGCGTGATAATCATCGTCAGCCGCAGCGCGGTCGACAATGTTTTTGACACCTTGGTAAAATTCTGCGACGCCCGCGCGCTTGCGATCGTCGGCAGGACGCTGACGGCAAGCGCCGTAATCAGCGTCTGCGGCAGGGTGAAGAAGTTGACCGTGCCGGTATAGATGCCGTAAGCGGTCGTCGCCGCCTCGGCCGTCATGCCGACCGCCGGGCTTTGCAGCCGCGCCGCGATCAGCGCTACGTCAATCAGGTCGGTCACACTCATAACCGCCGAGCTGATCGTGATCGGGATGGACAGGCTGAGCAGGACCTTGGCCAGCTCGCGCGTCGGCCGCACCGCGTCGCTCAAAAGGCGCACCGGCTCGGCGCGTCGGCGCACAATGGCCGCCTGCACCAGCATATAAGCCGCTGCAACGACCTCACCGATCGTCACGCCCAATACCGCCATCGCCGCAACCATCGGGTCGTCCATCCCCTGCTGCTTGGCATAAAACGCAAGACCAAGACCGACAAACAGCTTGCCCAGTGCCTCGATGACCTGCGATACCGCGGTCGGTACCATGTTCGACCGTCCCTGATAATAGCCGCGGAACACGGACAGGATCGCGACCATGAGTACGCTCGGCGCGATCGCCATGACCGCCAGTCGTGCATCCGGGTTTTTGATCCAGCCCGCGAAGGTTCCGGCTCCGAAAAACAGCACCACGGTCGCCAGAGCGCCGAACGGCACAAAAATGCCCGCCGCCACACGCACGATCCGGTGCACCTCACGCTCACGCCCGCAGGCAGTCGCCTCGGCCACCATTTTGGAGAGCGCCGCCGGCAGGCCGACCGTCGAGATAATCAGCATGGCGGTATAGATACGATACGCCGCGCTGAACAGGCCAAACGCCGGGGAATCCTCACCGCCGATCAGGTTCTGCAGCGGGATCTGGAAAAACGCGCCGATAACCTTGACAATCAGGCTTGCGACCATCAGGATGACCGCGCCCTGGATAAAATTCTGTTTTTTTTGCTGCAAACGCTACACGCCCTTTTTTCCTTTGTTTACTTCACCGTATGGCAGGGCGCGCCGAAATATGCGCTCACAGCGCGCCGCCGCAGCCCGCGCAGAACGCATCCTCACGGCTGCAGGTTCTGCCGCAATGCGGGCAGACCACAAGGGTTTTCATGCCGGCAAGCTGCTCCCGCAGCGCGGCGATTTTCTCCTGCTTGGCATCCACTGCCGCGATCTTCCCGTCCATGGCCTCGTTCGAGACCTCGATGCCGCGATGCAGGTCATACACCATGCGGCCCATTTCCTTATAGAGCACCTCGCACTCGGTGTTCAGGTCGAAAATCTGCAGGTTCAGACGGGTCGCACTGGCAAGCTCAGTCGCCTTTTTGCGCGCGGTATCCGCTGCACAGCTGGCAGCCTCACCGGTTTTTTCCGCCATATCCTTTACCTTATCGAGAAATGACTGTACCCTTATATCCATCGCCATTGCTCCTTCCCTACGGTCAAAACCGCTACATTTGGTTTATTATACTGCATGCCCTGCCGAAAAGCAAGGTTATGTGCCTGTTTTAGCCGATAAACTCATGCAAAACCGAATCTTCCGGCAGGAAATCCGCATAATCGATCGGTGCGACCTGGCCGAGCGCCGCGTCGATCGGCGCGAGGTCGGCATCGGCCAGTCTATCGCGGTATTGCTTCAGCTGCGGCGTCAGATGCTGCATCAGGATACACAGCTCATAGGGCAGGAAGGTGTCGATCGTCAGATCGGCCTGCCCGCGGTAAGGCGCGATATACAGCCGCTCGCCGCGGCGCACCGAGTTCCACTGGTGCAGCGTCTCCTCAACCGGGGAGTTGCGGAATAAGCTGTCCCGCATGGCGCGGCGCAGGAAACGCAGCATATACGGCTCGAGCCGCGCCCCTTCTTCCGGCACAACTGCGCTGGCCACCGACAGATAAAGCCCGGTCGCCGTATGCGCCAGATCGCCCATGATTACCGGATTGAAGGAGTGGATGCCCTCAATGAGCACAACCTCGTCCGGGTCAAGCCGCAGCGTGCGCGCCTCAGGAATGGACGTACGCGTGGTAAAATCAAACCGCGGCAGCGCAATCTCCGCGCCCGATGCCAGCTGCGCCAAATGCTGGCTTAAAAGCGGCAGATCCATGCACTCCGGGCTTTCCAGATCGGGCACGCCGTTTTCCGGATCAGGCGGGATCTCATACGTGCCGACCGTGCGGTAATAATCGTCCATGGAGATCATCTCCGCATGGATGCCGTGTGTTTCGAGCGCACGCGCCAAGCGGTCGTTGGTTGTGGTCTTGCCTGACGAAGACGGCCCGTTGATCAGCACGATCGGTTTGTGCACACTGTTCTGCGCGATCTGCTCGGCTGCGTAAAGCACCTGCTCGTGATACTTCTGCTCACATTCGCCGATGAATGCCATCGCATCATGCCGTGCGCGGTGGTTGATGTATTTGAGCGTATATTCCGCCATCGTCCTTGCCTCCTTTTACCGCTGGGGGAACAGCAGCTTGCGTTTGCCTGCCGCGAGCCGGTCGGCCGCGCGGATGTACTCGAGCGGATACTTGGGGTTGTTCGCCCGCTCGATCCAGCCGGTATCGCGGTCGACGCGTTTGGACACGCCGCCCGCACCGAGCGACAGGATGGTCTGCAATTCCTCCATCATGGTCACATTATAAAAACATTCGGTATCCGGCTTGCACCAGCCGACGTTCTCAAAACCGCCGGCGGTGAACTTCTGCCGGTAAAGATAGTATGGCCCGTAACCCGCTTTATGCAGCGCATCCGCTGCGCCATCCAGCATGGCCGACACCGCCGCGCGCTGCGCCGCGGCTGCTGCCTTGTCGGTCAGGTCGGCGCCACGCTTGATCGCGAGCGTGTGCACCGTAATATTTTCAGGTGCAAGGCCAATCAGGGTCTCGACCGTACGGGCAAAGCTCTCGGGCGTATCGCCCGTCAGCCCGGCGATCAAATCCATGTTGATTTCATCGAACCCCGCCTGCCGCGCCTCCTCATAGGCGCGCAGCACGTCCCCAGCGCTGTGCCGCCGGCCGATGGCGGCAAGCACCGCGTCATCCATCGACTGCGGATTGATACTCACGCGCCCGACGCCTGCCGCCCGCAGCGCCGCCAGCTTGCCCGGCGTGATCGTATCCGGCCGCCCCGCTTCCACAGTATATTCACGAAGCGCGGAAAAATCAAAGTTTTCTGCGAGCGTATCCAGCAGGCGGGTCAGCTGGTTCTCGTCCAGCGTGGTCGGCGTACCGCCGCCGATATACACGCTCTGCACCCGCTTGCCCGCCTCGCGCACGAGCGCCGCGGTCTCCTCGATCTCGCGGCACAGCGTATCGAGATACGGCTCGATCAGGTGGCCGGACTGCGCGGTCGTGGACGAAACAAACGAGCAGTAATAACAGCGCGACGGGCAGAACGGGATGCCGACATAAAGCGATATATCGTTTTCGCCGATCTCCTTATCCAGCTCCATCGCGGTCGCCGCCGCGCGGATGGTCAGCGCCGTGCGTTCTGGCGAGACATGGAAATGCTCGCGCAAATGCTGCGCTGCTTCGCCTCGGCTCATGCCGCGCTCGATCAGCCCGCGCGCGAACTTTGCCGGACGCACGCCGGTCAGGCTGCCCCAGACGGGCGGCTGCGACAGCGCGGGCACGACCGCCTCGTACACTGTCGTTTTGACCAATTCGGTTACGGTGCGCTTGTAGTCCAGCGGCGCAAGCCCCGCGACCGGCGCGGCGAGCACATGCTCACGCACCGTGCCGTCCAGACAGACGATTGCTTTTGCCTGCGCCTGTCCATCCGTCTCGGATAGGATGCTGCGGCACCAGTCATCCGTGCAGGAACCGTCCACCGTGTCCGCGCGCGCAAGCGTCACAGTCGGCAGCAGGTGAAACAGCATTTCCTCGACCGCATGCTTGAGCGCGTGCCCTTCGAGTGTGTAAATCATCGTTTGCCGACCGCCTGTAACATATACGGGTTGGCTACGCGCTCCTCAGAAAGCGTCGAAATGCCCTCATGTCCGGGCAGCACCTTATAATCGCCCTCCAGATCGTGCAGACGCTTAAGCGAATGCAGCATCTGGCTGAAATCGCCGCCCTCGAGATCGCAACGGCCGCACTCGTGACGGAACAGCGTATCGCCTGTGAACAAGCAGTCCCCGATCTGAATGACCGACGAGCCGGGAGTATGGCCGGGGGTGTTCATATAGGTCGCGGTCAGGTTGCCGAACGTGACCTGCGTGCCCTCGGTCGCCACGATATCCGGCGTGTCCTCGATATAGCCGCGTGCGAGTGCGCGGAACGGGCGCATATTCTCATGCTTGAGCAGCCACAGATCGCCCTCCGGGACGACATATTTTGCGCCGGTCTTTTCCAGCACCTCGTGCGCGGCGAGAATGTGGTCGAAATGCGCGTGCGTCAGCAGCACATACTTAACCGTCAGCTTTTCCTCCTCAGCCGCGTGCAGGATCGAGGGCGCGTTGTCGCCCGGGTCGATGACTGCGGCCTCACGGCTGTTTTCGTCATAAACAATATAGCAATTGGTTGCAACTGCACCAACGCAAAGCTGCATGATTTTCATAAGCAAGATCTCCTTTCTGTCACCGCATCTGCGCGGTGTCCATCCACAGTGTAACCGGTCCGTCGTTGAGTAAATCAACCTTCATGTCCGCGCCGAACTCGCCGGTCTCGACTGGCAGGCCACTCTCACGGCAGCGCGCGATAAACGCTTCGTACAGCGGGATCGCGGTCTCTGGCCGCGCCGCCGCAGTAAAGCTCGGGCGGTTGCCCTTTTTGCAGTCCCCGTACAGCGTAAACTGCGACACGACCAGGATGCCGCCGCCTACATCCGCAAGCGAACGGTTCATTTTATCATTTTCATCGGTGAACACGCGCAGTTTGACTGTTTTATCCGCCAGATAAACCGCGTCCTCCACCGTGTCGCCATCCGTGATGCCGAGCAGGACGAGAAAGCCCTGCCCGATCTGTCCGTGCACCGCGCCATCGATCGTGACCGACGCACGCGACACACGCTGAATCAGTGCCCGCATAAGTATTCCCCATTTCCGGCGCAGACGCGCCCGTTATCGTTTGTATTTTTTGTAGATACGGCCGTAGATGAAGATGAGCACCGGCAAGCCGCCGACCGCAATGGCCATCGTCAGCACGCCCGCGGCGCCCGCGTAAAACAGCGCGCACACGGCGGTCAGCACCCACGCCGCGCCGTAGCCCCACCACATCCGCGCGCAGGCGCGGTTGTAGGCCGGGATATCGCGGATGGCCTCGGGCGGCACGGTAGTGCCTGCCCAAAAGTGCATCGGGTCGCGCCGCATGGCCGACCAGCAGCCGATCAGGATAAACACCATCGCGCAAAAGCCCAGGATAAACGCAATCGGGATGTTTTCAGATTGCATCTCATTACGCCCCCCTTGTTGAGAAAAGGGCTGCGGCGGTCGCCGCAGCCCCTCGCGTCTTTATTTTAGCACAGCTTTGCGCCCGCTTCAATCGCATCATCGAGCATGAGCAGATTGAGCTTGCCGTCCTTCTCGGCGGACAGCAGCATGCCGTTCGACTCCTGCCCCATCATCTTGCGCGGCGGCAGGTTGGTGACGGCAACGACCGTCTTGCCGACAAGTTCCTCCGCCTTGTAATACTTGGCGATGCCGGACAGAATCTGGCGCGGCGTACCCGAGCCATCGTCCAGCTGGAACTTCAAGAGCTTCTCGCTCTTCTTGACGTTCTCGCACGCGAGCACCTTGCACACGGTCATATCGACCTTGCAGAAATCGTCAAACGGGATATCCGGCAGGAAGGTGACAGCCGGCTTTTCCGGCTCCATCTGCGCCTTCTTCTCCTCTTCGATCTCGGCCAGCTTCTTCGGGATGTCGATACGCTCAAACAGGATGGACGCTTCGCCTACCGGCGCGCCCGCGGTCATGCCGCCGAAGGCGGCAAGGCTCTCGACGCCCTTGTCCTCGGTGCCCAGCTGCGCGAAAATCTTGTCCGCAGTATCGGGCAGGTACGGGCGCAGCATGGTCGCCGCAAAGCGGATGGACTCCAAGAGGTTGTACAACACCGTGCCGAGACGACCCTTCTTGGCCTCATCCTTCGCCAGCGCCCACGGCATGGTCTCGTCAATATACTTGTTCGAGCGGCGCAGCAGCGTGAACACCTCGTCGATCGCGTCCGCAACGTGCAGATCGGCCATGCGCTTTTCGACCGCGGCAGGCAGGCCGAGCGCAACTGCCTTGAGCTCGTCGTCCACCGGCTCGGCATCTGCCGGAGCAGGCACAACGCCGCCGAAATACTTCTTGGTCATCGCAATCGTGCGGTTGACCAGATTGCCCAGTACGTTTGCAAGCTCGGAATTGATGCGCTCGCAGATCAGTTCATAGGAGATCACGCCGTCATTGGCAAACGGCATCTCGTGCAGCACATAGTAGCGCACCGCGTCCACGCCGAACAGGCGCACCAGATCGTCCGCATAGATCACGTTGCCGAGGGACTTGGACATCTTGCCCTCGCCCACAAGCAGCCACGGGTGGCCGAATACCTGCTTGGGCAGCGGCTCGCCCAGCGCCATCAGGAAGATCGGCCAGTAAATCGTGTGGAAACGGATGATATCCTTGCCGATCAGGTGCACATCGGCCGGCCAGAACTTCTTATAATGCTCGTCATGATTGCCGTCCGGGTCATAACCACAGAAGGTGATATAGTTGGTCAGTGCGTCCAGCCAGACATAAACAACGTGGCCGGGATCGAAGTCGACCGGAATGCCCCACGAGAACGAGGTACGCGATACGCACAGATCCTGCAGGCCGGGCTTGAGGAAGTTGTTGACCATCTCATTCTTGCGGCTCTCCGGCTGGATGAACTCGGGGTGCTCCTCGATGTGCTTCATCAGGCGGTCAGCATACTTGCTCATGCGGAAGAAGTAGGCTTCCTCTTCTGCATCCACAACCGGACGGCCGCAGTCCGGGCAGCAGCCATCCTTGAGCTGGCTTTCCGTCCAGAAGGATTCACAGGGCTTGCAATACTTGCCCTTGTAGCTGCCCTTGTAGATATCGCCCTGATCGTACAGCTTTTTGAAGATCTTCTGCACCTTTTTCTCGTGCATCGGGTCGGTCGTGCGGACAAACTTATCATAAGTCGTGTTCATCAGATCCCAGATGTCTTTGACCTGCGCCGCGACATTGTCAACGTGCTGCTGCGGGGTAATGCCCGCGGCCTCGGCCTTCTCCTGAATCTTCTGGCCGTGCTCGTCAGTGCCGGTCTGGAAATAGACATCGTAGCCGGTCAGGCGCTTGTAACGCGCGATCGCGTCGGCCAGCACGATCTCATAGGTGTTGCCGATGTGCGGCTTTGCCGAGGTGTAGGCGATCGCCGTCGAGATATAATAGGGTTTCTTGTCCATGTTCTCTTTCTCCTTTATTTTGGTTTGCGGAATCGCGTCCGTTTTCATGCATGTTTTGCAAAAGAAATGAAAAAAGCCCTCCTCCCCGAATGAATATCATCCAAGGACGAGAGCGAACCGCTTCCGTGTTACCACCTTGCTTCACGCGCCCCTCGCGGCGGCGCGCCTTAGCGGGTACTGCCATACCCCGATCCGATAACGGGAATCCCCCGCCGCAGCCTATGGCGTACTTTGCCGCCGGTCGGTGCGGTGCTCCGAGGCCATTTTCCGCCGCGCCCTCCGCATCCCGCTTGCACCGTCCGGGATTCGCTTTGCCGTACCTCGCTGCGTACTTTCCTCTTCATCGCCGTGTTGCCGATATAATGGTTTCATTATAGCATCGCACCCCGGCGCTGTCAAGCGCACGAAACGGCGAGAAAATCCCGCCGTTTCAATGCAATTTTGAGGGTTACAGCGTCGCGCCGCCATCGCCATCCTGTCCCGGCAGAGTGTCCGCCGGCGGTGTGTCCTGCGGCCATACCGGCGGCATGCGCAGGTATTCATACATACCGAAGAAGGAACTCATTTGATAAGTATCCACAAACGCACTGAATAAAATCAGCAGGCAAATCGCCGCAATGATGCACAGCACCAAAATGGCGATGCCCATGCCGCCCTGCACGACGATCAGGCCGACCACGCCAAGCGCCGCGCACAGGTAAGTGACAGCAACCGCGAGCACATTCCATCCCAAAAAGCTGAGCACAAACACGAACAGCTTGCCAAGCTGACCCTTAAACACCGTTGTCGATTCACGCGTCGCGTCCCAGACACTGCGTGTCTCATCGTCGCACAGCGCAGCCCAGCCCGCCTGATAGGTCATCACCTTCAACTCCACAGGGATCATTGCAAGCAGGAACAGAATATAAAGAATTGTCATCGGCACATTCACCGCGTTCGGGTCGCCGCCGATCGACGCATTCACCGTCACCGCCACCGTCAGCACCATGTATATGGCCACCGGCCCGATCATCCAGAGGAAAGAACGGAACGCCAGACAGAACTCCATCTTGATACCGGCCCAGATTGACCGAAGCGAAGTAAACGGCTCCAGCAGCGTTCCAACGCCCGCTTCCTCGCCGCGCTGCAGTCGGACATAGAACCGCATCAGGCCAAAAGACAGCGGACCGCTGATCACCAGCATAAGGAACACCGTCACCCAAACGGTATTCATACCGGATGCCAGCGCCATCGCCAGCATATATTCATCCTGATATCCCGAAAGCACCATCGCGATCGCACGGCCGAACATAGCCGCGTACATCAAAATGACCAGCAGCACAAACGGCAGGCTGAATAAAAACTTGATGCCGACACACCGGCCCAAATTACTCAGCACCCGTTCCTTGCAGATCCTTTTGATCTCCTTGCGCGCCTGCGCAGTAAATTCCGGTCTCATATTCCTTCCTCCCTTGCCTTATGAGCCTTCCGTGGTTTGCGCCGCCGTCTCCGTCGCGCCCGTCGTATCCTTCTCCGAATCGGTCGACGTCTCGGGCTGCTTGGCGGTTTCCGGCTGGATGGTGCCCACATACACGACCTTATCACGCTTGACATAGTTCGAACTGTTAGCCAGTTCCTCGGTCGTCTTGCCGTTTTCGGTGATGATCTTATACGTGCGCGTTGAATAGCCGGTAATCGGCGTGGTTTCCACGCGGGTCTGGCCGACCTTCATCGTGTTATCCTTTTTCTCGATCGTCTCCGGCGTATAGGTCGCCAGCACCTCGGTGCGTGTTTCGACCTTTTTGTCCGTCGTCTTGGTGCCGACGATCGTCATAATCATCTGACCGTTTGTCTGCTCGGCGAGAATCTTGATCGGATAGTCGGTGTCGTTCTTGAAACGGAAGTCGAGATTGCCATAATCGACAGTCGCATCCTCGCCAAGCGGGGTATAAGCAACGGTGAACGAGTGGTTATGCCGCTCGGTGACCTCAAGATCGGCGCGCAGCACCGCCATATACAGCGTTGAAGACGGCTGGCACACGCCGCCGCCAAACTCGTCGACGACCTGCCCGTTAACATACGCGCCCGCGGGCTTATAGCCGCGCTCCTCGGTGCGCTCGCCGACAACGCCGTTATACGAAAACTCGTCGCCCGGGTTGAGGATGGTGCCATTGATGGACGCAGCCGCAAGACGCACATTATTGGTACGCGCGGTATTGCTCTCGTCGAGGTAGGTCGAGGTCTGTGCGAGCGTATCGCGGAACAGCACCTCTTCCAGATCCTCAGCCGTCACCTTGGCCGGCGTGATCGTGGCCGGGATCTCATAGCTCTCGGCCGAACCGTCGCCGATGATGGTGCGCGCTTCCTCCACGTCAAACTGCACGCCCGGCTTTTCCGAGATGATGGTCTTGACATCCTCTTTATTGACTGTCGCGTTGACCGCATCGCCGATCACTTCACCGGCAATCTTGTCAATATCGATCGCCGGCGGGTCGCTGAGCTCTGTCGATACCTCATACGGCTCAAAATCCATCAGCCGGATCTTTTCATCCAGCAGCTGACGCACCGCGTCGGTATCAAAGTTGACGCCCGGCTTGCCGGCAAAAATCGTGATCGAATCCGTACCGATCTCCCAAGTCGGCTCGACCGGCTCGGTCAGCGCCTGAGAAACGATATCCTCGAGCGCCTTGGTCAAGCCGTCCTCGTCGACCTGCGCGGCGATCTGCGCCTCGTTCTGCCCGACCAGCGCCTTGACCACGTTCCACATACGCACAAGTGGATTGCCCGTGCGGCCGACAGCAAAGGCATTATCCGCCGACTGCGTGCCGTCCACGCTTTCAAGCACATCCTTCACCGGGATGTCATAGGTCGTTTCGTAAATCGTCAGGGAAACCTTAGCGTCTTCATACAACGGCTTGCTGCGTTCCATGATGCGGTCTGCCGCAGCCGTTTCCGTCAAACCGCCGACCGGGATCGTACCGACCGTCACGCCCGGGAAAATATAAGGATACGCATAGGTGAACACGCACAGCGCGGCCAGCACAAGCGCCAAAAGGATCAAAACGACCTTGGCCGCGACCGGCATATGCCGGGGCGCTTTCGCCTGTTTAGGCGCCTTATCGGCTGCGCCGCCGCTGCGTCCCACCGCATGCGTCCCTCCTTTTTGTTTGTTTGCGCGGATACCCAAACCTATCTTCTCCTTTTCCGCTATTGATATATGCAAATATGCAGTCTCTCATACAGATATTCCAGACAGCAAAAACGGCGTGCCGATATTTGGTTCGACATAGTTCGCCATCTTTATTATATACAGCATTGGTGTGCAACGCAATAACAAATCGGTAACAGCTGGCAAGTGCATCCCATTTGGATGAAAATGCAAAAAGCACCGCAAAAGCGGTGCTTTTCCACATTTTTTAAACGTTAAAACGGAATAATACGACATCGCCGTCCTGCATGACGTACTCCTTGCCCTCCGAGCGGACGAGGCCTTTCTCGCGGGCGGCCGCGAGCGAACCAAGCTCGATCAGATCCTTATACTGGATGACCTCCGCACGGATAAAGCCGCGCTCAAAATCCGAATGGATCTTGCCCGCCGCCTGCGGCGCCTTGGTGCCCTTGGCGATCGTCCATGCGCGGACTTCCTGTTCGCCGGCGGTCAGATAGCTCATCAGGCCGAGCAGATCGTAGCACACGCGGATCAGGCGGTCCAGACCGGACTCATGCAGACCGAGCTCGGACAGGAACATTTCCTTTTCCTCCGCGTCCATGCCCGCGATATCCTCCTCGAGCTTTGCGCAGATCGGCAGCACCATCGCGCCCTCTGCGTCCGCGATCTTCTGCACGGCGGCAAGGCGCTCGTTCTCCGTCTTGTCCCCGGTGAAGCCCGCCTCGTCCATATTGGCGGCGTAAATCACCTTTTTCGCGGAAAGCAGATCGCTCTCGCCAACCACGCGCTGCACATCCTCATCGTCGGCAAAGCCCTCAAACGTGCGGGCGGTCTTACCCTCCTCAAGGTGCGCCTTGAGCTTTTCCAGGATATCCACATCCGCCAGCAGCTTCCTGTCCGCCTTGGCGGCCTTGCGCGTACGCTCGAGACGGCGCTCAAGGTGCTCAATGTCGGCAAGGATCAGCTCAAGGTTGATCGTCTCAATGTCGCGCGCCGGATCGACCGAGCCTTCGACATGTACGATGTTCTCATTTTCAAAGCAGCGTACGACGTGCACAATCGCGTCCACCTCGCGGATATGGGACAGGAACTTGTTTCCCAGTCCCTCGCCCTTGCTTGCACCGCGCACCAGACCCGCGATATCGACGAACTCAACCACGGCGGGCGTGGTCTTTTTGGCGTTGTACAGCTCGGTCAGCGGCTGCAGGCGCTCATCTGGCACGGCGACCATGCCGACATTGGGGTCAATCGTGCAGAAGGGGTAGTTGGCGCTCTCCGCGCCCGCCTGCGTGATGGCGTTGAACAAGGTGGACTTACCGACGTTCGGCAGTCCGACGATTCCTAATTTCATATATCTCTACATCTCCTTAAAAAATGCTGTATTTACAAGACTTTTCGCACTTTGGCGTTTTGGCTGCTACGCCATTTTTACGCCATTTACGCATTGACTTGTATTGGGTTACATCAACATACGCTGCTGAGCTGAAATTGCTTGACCGCCTGATCCAGCGTTTCATCAGTCACATGGACATATCGATCCATTGTAGTCTTGATGCTGGCGTGCCCCAGCAGCTTTTGCAGCACTTTCGGCTGCATTCCGCTTTCAATCGCACGGGTTGCGTAGGTATGGCGCAGCGCGTGCATACAAAAGCGGTTGATCCCCGCTTCATCACAAAGCTTATAGAGGTGGGTATCATAGGAACTGTTTTTCGCTGGTTCCCCTGTGCGCCAGTTGATAAAGACCAGATCACGCATCACAAGCCGGGAAGTAACACCGGTACGCCTGTCCATATATTCCAGCGTTTGCGACAGCAGCGGGGATTCTTTTCTGTCGCTCCGGCTATCCCATACCTCTTTCAGAATGTCATACGCTTTATCCGTCAATGGAATGGTGCGATAGCTCTGCTGAGTTTTGGGAGGACCGGCACGCCAAACTTTCTGTGCGTGACGAAACTCCAATGTCTTGTTTACCGTAAGCGTCCGGCGCTCAAAGTCGATGGCATCCCATGTTAAGCCAATCATTTCTCCAGTGCGCAATCCTGTTTCGAGGATGAGCGCATACTGGTTGTAGTTGTGGGAGCGCCGTGCTGTTTCGAGAAAGAGGCGCTGTTCCTCCCGCGTCAGATAGTGAATATCATCCACAGCGCGAACGGGCTTTGAAAACCGAACGCCATCCATGGGGTGCTTTGCAATCAGGTCGTTCATCTTCGCCGCCTTAAACATTGTCCCCATCGTGATGTATGCCTGACGAATGGTGGAACCTGCGTAATCCGCATCCATCTGGATGAACACCTTCTTGCAGTGCATCGGTTTTACATTGGCGATCAGCATCTTCCCGATTACCGGCTGAATATTGCGGAAATATCGTTCCCGGTAATTTCTGAGCGTGTTGGGAGCCAAATCACCGACAATATTTTCGATCCAGAATTCAAACCATTCATCCACTGTCGTATCGGTAGCGACAAACACATCGTCATGCTTATCGGCGTACTTTGCGTCCTCAATCCAGTTTCGCGCCTCGGGCAGCGTCTGGAAATACTTCTCATGCCGCTTCCCGGCCTTATCAACAAATCGTGCGCTATACAATCCGTCCTTTCTTTGGTAGATACCCTTACCGCAGTCTTTTCCCTTGAGATTTTTTCCCATGGACGAGCTCCTTTCCCGCAGAGAAGAAAAGAGCACACTACTACACTATATAGTATAGCGCATGGCGCTCTTTTCCTCAAGGCTTCTCCGCGAATTTTTCAAATACAAGGTCAGATCACAAGTGCCTGACTGATGTACTGTTCAAACTCTTTGCGCTTCACCAATTTCTTGCTGCCTACAAAAAGTACGAATGGGCAGTTTGGAGAGCGCAGCATACTATCGATTTTATTGATTCCGATATTACTGTACTCGGCGGCTTCCTTTGCCGTGAGCGTCATTTTCAGGTGAATCGGCACCTTGCCGATGGAATTTTCCATTTGATTGCCCCTTTCGTAGAATAATAGTTCGTTAATTTGTCTGATTTAGAATTTTCGCCGCCCGTTTCACATTTTCTGCCGCGTTACCCTTTCGGAAATTCTCACCGTTAAACTGGATGGGGACGCAGACCTCCAAAACTCTGTCGTAGATGCGGCGCTCATCCAAATCGGCAGCTTTCTGCATCACGGAGAGCGGGATATTGGTAGTGACGATCATCGGCTTTCCGGTCAGCAGCCGCTTATTGACCACATCAAACACACGCTCCCTGCCGAAGCTGGTGTTCCGCTCCGCGCCCAGGTCATCCAAAATCAGCAGCTCCGGGCGCATCAGTGTTTTCAGGTAGGCGTCCCGGTCTGCGCCGAAATTGCCCTGCATTCGGTTCACCACATCGGACAGCCCGACAAACAGGACGGAAACCATTTTCTCAATCAGGGCGTTGGCAATGCAGCCCGCCGCATAGGATTTTCCGGTGCCCACATTGCCGAACAGAAGTAGCCCGGTTCCATCTTGGCGGAAAGCATCCCAGTTTTCAGAATATCTTCTTGCTTTAACAAGCTGTGGGGTCATCACTTCGGCATTTTCAAACCGCCATCCGGCGGCGGGAATATCCCGAAACGCTTCGGAACGGAGTATAGCAATCCGGTTCAGGCGTTCCAGCTCCCGCTGTTCTGCTTCGCGCCGCGCCCGTTCCTCAACCGCGCATTTACAGGCAACCGGATGCTTGTCCAACCCGTTTTTGCGGTACTGTTCGGGGAAATAGGCTTCTTTGGGCGTGTGGCACTTGCCGCAGTATTTCAGCCCGTCATCCGGGTTGATGTAATCATCCGGGGCGGTGTTTAGGGTCTCTGCTGCCTCAACGATTGCAGCCATGATTGGATTTACATTCACAAGCATTCTCCTTCCTTATAGGTCTCTGTGTAGTCGTAATTTTTACCGGGCTTCGGTTTGCTGTCCTCGTCCAGCCACTTGCGGATTGTAGCGTAATGGTTGGCATAGTGCTTTCCGCTGGATGCCATATAGGCCGACAGCCGGTTGATGTAGTCCTCATACTGGTCGGGATATGTCGATTGCAGTTCAGCCAGTTCACTGTCCAAAAGAAAAATATTCTGATACTGCCCAAAACAGCGGCGGGCGTTCTCCCTCCTGTTATTCTGACTGGAATCTGTTTTCTTCTTCTCTTTCTTACTTATGGGCAAATTTTGCCCCATACAAGGGGAAGATTCCAGCCCATCCATTGGGCAGAACTTGCCCTCTGGACGGGAAGAAAGCTGCACTTCATCGGGCAGTTGCAGGAAAATACGGTTTGCCCGGTTCCAACCCTGCCGGACGCGGATAATTAGTCCCGCATTCTCCAACTCGGCCAGCGCAGTCTTGACCGTCCGCTCGCTCCGGTTCAGGTCGTTCGCCATCTGCCGGATGGTATAGATCACATAGACATCCCCATCCTCCGACACCCAGCCGGATTTCTGGGAAAGCTGTGTGCGCCCCAGCAGCAGTGCATAGAGCAGTTTGGCATTGATTGAGTATTCTCCCCGAAGGATAAACCGAGGCAACGGCACGAAAGGCGGCAATAGGGTATCGGTTTTGTAGTAGATGGTGCATCACTTCCTTTCTCCGGCACAGGGCAATTAAGGCGGGCGGTTGGATCGTTTGGAGTGGTAATGCGGACAGACAATCACCGCAGCACGAAAACTTTGTTTGCAGTTGTGGACGCACCTGCGGCAAAAGGTGTTATAGGTGATGCGTCCCCGGTCATTCAGAAAGAACGCCCATTCTTCTTTTCTTTTTTTACTCATACGCGGCATAGCGGCCTCCTGTGCTTATAATTCCTTTCGCTGGGTCTCTTTGAGTAGCGACCAGATTTCGGCCTGCCGTTCTTTTAGCTCCGCGACATCCTCAGCGTAGAGACTCCCGGTGCTGTTGATGCGGCGGCAAATCTGGTTGATATTGCTGGCAACCCGGCTGACGGCTGCGGCCAGCTTTTTCTGCTGGGTGTAGTCCACTTTGATGATGTAGCCGTCGATTGCCATTTTTCTGAGATATGCGCCCATGTTCCTGGTACCGAGCTGCGCCATCTTGCTTTGGATGAGCTGCCGTTCCTGCTCGGTGACGCAGAACTCGATGCGGATCGGTCTTGTGCGTTCAGCCATTGGATATTCGCCTCCTTCAAACTACAACGGACAATTTTTTGCAGATTGGGGGGACATTCGAAAAAATATTCTCTTTCATATTTCAACGGACATTTTCGGGCAAAAACTTGGTACCTGCTCAGAAAAATTTCTCTTCTACTTTACAACGGACAAATTTTCTGCCTTTGTCCGCTCGTGTGCGAAATTTTGTTGTTCACTTTACAACGGACATTTTTTTCGCAGATTAGCGGGTAAGGCGGGAATAAAATTTCCAAGCCGTAAAGTGCCTCTCAATTTACAACGGACGCTTTTTAGGCTAAACGCAGGTATGGCAGCAAAATATTTTTGAACTGAATTTCCCTCCTACTTTACAACGGACAATATTTTGTGGATTGGGGGGATCTCAAAAATTCTTTTCAATTTACAACGGACAATTTTTTGCCTGTTGATGGTCCTCATCCCCAAAATTCCTTTCACTTTACAACGGACATTTTCTGCGAGAAAAACAGGGGCCTGCTTGAAAAAAGTGAAAATAAAAATGCTTCTGGCCTTGGAAAAAGCGGAAGCATGATGTTCTGCGGATATGAGATTTCAGAGAACAGCAAGCACAGCCGCTGTCCGTACACAGCGGCGAAATGAGCGTTCCGGCCTGTCGGCCAGTCTGCTCATTTGTTCTTGTTGGGAGCACCCAAACCCCTATAAAAACGCCACTTTGTTGTTGTAGAAAGGAACTGAAAAGTATTACCGCTTCAAGTTTGAAGAAATCCGCTTTTCCGATGAGAAAATGGTGACTTTGGTGGAAAAGATCGGATGTCATAATTTAACAAGAAATCGTGCTCGTAGGATGAAAGGATAAGTCGTTTTTAGAAAAGCGCTCAAGAAGTGCTCGTTCACAAGTTCTAAAAATAAACCATACGCAACCGGATTGACAGCAAAAGAGGTCTGGAGTTGTACTCCAGGCCTCTTTTGCTGTGCATACGGATAAGAGCTATCATACCTCTGCTTTTACATTCAGTCTTAAAAGCGGAGCCTGACGAAAACGCCAATATTTGCCAGGAAGAGCATAGATGCCGACCAGGATTAAATACAGTTTTTTGGGGAGTCTAGGACCCCTCATTTTTTCTTCACTGTATCGCGGTCAATAGGGCTTCTTTCAGCTTCTGTTCGATACTGAGGAGTTCTGTTTCGGCATTCTGGCGGGCGGCGCGGCCCTCCTGCTGGATCTTGATGGTTTCCTCAATGGTGGAAATCAGATCCGCGTTGACCTTTTTCAGCGTTTGCAGATCCACAATGCCGCGCTCAGATTCTCTTGCCACTTCCGTGCTGTTCTGCCTGAGCAGTTCTGCGTTTTTGGTGAGCAGGGTATTGGTGGCGTCGGAGACGCTTCTCTGCATTTTCAGCACGCTCTCCTGCCGGTGCAGCCCCAGGGCAATGACAATCTGGCTCTTCCACAGCGGAATGGTGCTGAGGATCGCCGTCTGGATCTTATCCACCAGCATTTTGTCGTTGTTCTGGATGAGGCGGATCTGCGGCGCTGTCTGGATAGCGACGGCCTTGCTCAGCTTCAGGTCGTGGATCTTCTTTTCAAAGCGGTTTACCGTGTCCTCAAAATCCCGCACTACCTGGGCGCTCATGGCGTCGCCCTTGGCCGTCGCTTCGGCGTGGAGCTGCGGTAGGGTGGTTTCCTGCAATTCCTGTAGCTTTTCTTCGCCTGCGGCGATGTAAATTTGCAGCTCCCGGAAGTATTCCAGGTTTTTTTCATACAGCCCGTCGAACATGGTGATGTCCTTGAGCATCTGCATCCGGGCCTGGTCCAGCTGCTGCTCGATGCGGTCGATCTGCACCTCCAGCTTTTCATACCGCTGCATAAACTTTTTAACGGCCCGGGAGGCGTTTTTCAGGAATGGGATCTTATCCCAAAAGCCCTCGTCCAGCCCGTCCACATCCACCTCTTTGACCTTCAGCACCAGATCCGACATCAGCTCCCCCACATAGCCGCTGTCCTTACTGCGCACCTGTGTGAGGATATTGTCAGAAAAGCTGGAAATGTTCCGCTGCGCCCCGACGCCGTACTGAAGCACGGCCTGAGAATCCATCAGGTCAATGCTATTTTTGACCTCCTCCACCCGTACCCTCTGCTCCGGGCTCAATTCTTCCACCTGAGCGCGCACCGCTTCCACGCTTGCAGGCTTCTGCACTTGCAAGGCGGTATGTCCTTTACTCTGCATCAAAGCATCCAGTGTGATAGAATCTGCCATCTTTTATCTGCTCCTTCCCGCTATGAAAGCGCTTTAATGATCCTGTCCATGGTATTGGCATCCGGCATGGGCGCTACCTGCGTCAATTCCTCGGCAATACCGGACACCCCGAAATGGGCTGCATCCGTGGGGGTATCGTATACGCCAGTACGGAACCCATGCTTTTCCCAGGCCAGTCGCTGGATGTCCTCGTCCAGCAGGGCGTCGATCCCCGCCGTACCGGCCTCATCCAGGGCGATATACACATGGGAGGACCAGACGGTGGGCGTTGGGTACATCATCACAATGTCCCCCTTGATCTGCTCCCAGGTATCCGGGTTTTCCACGGCGAATTCCAGCAGCTGGTTTTCATAGCCGGCGATCAGAGGCTTGGCGCCCATGCCGGTCTTCAGAAACTGATCGAACAAATCCGAGGAGGAGCTTTCCATATACCCCAGCT
>OERW01000058.1_pt1 | contig 58522 bp, 56 predicted proteins | sample 1540091 | NCBI WGS metagenome assembly OERW01 (sample SAMEA3891889, study PRJEB23780) | metagenome | biome: terrestrial biome; feature: animal house; material: Caecal content | place: Italy | collected 2015-05-05 | reverse complement strand
GTGCCTGCGGCAGGGTGGAAGCTTCCTGCAGGAAAGCAGCGTACTTCTCAACGTCAACGTCGAGGTGCGTGCAGTCTGCGGTCAGGCCGGTGTGCAGACGAGCTGCGCAGCGCGGGCCAAGGTCACGGCCGATGTTGGTAGCCGCGATCAGCATGATCTCCGGCTTCTTGGCCATAACGGTGTCGCAAATTACCTTTGCGTAAGCATCGGTGGTGTAGGTCTCGAGCAGGTCGTCCTCAACAACCAGAACCTTGTCCGCGCCATAAGCGCCAAGCTCCTTGGCCATGGAGTCGCCTACGCCCTTGCCGCCCAGCAGCAGGCCGCATACCTCGACGCCCATGTCGTCCGCCAGCTTGCGCGCCTCGGAGATCAGCTCGAGTACGGTCGGCTGCAGCTTGCCCTGACGCTGCTCACAGAATACCCATACGCCGGAAAAATCGGCGAGGTTGGTGTTATTGAAATCAGCCATTATAGTTTCTCCTTTCGATCAGATGATGTGCTTCTTCAGAAGCTCAGCTGCGAGGGTCTCGCAGGTAGCCTTGTCAGCACCTTCGAGCATCTTGCCCTGGCCCTTCTGCGGGGGGGTGAAGGACTTGAAGATGTTGGTGGGAGAACCCTTCAGGCCGATGGTGGTGGGATCGATCAGCGGATCATCCTTCAGGGTGTTGTAGTCATAAACCTCGACCGGCTTGGAGTAGCAGTCCATGATGCCGCCCAGAGACATGTAACGCGGTGCATTCAGCTCCTTGATGCAGGTCAGCAGGCACGGAGTCTGGGTCTGGATGGTCATGTAGCCGTCCTCGAGCATACGCTTAACGGTGACGGTGTTGCCTTCCTTCTTGATGTCGGCAGCGTAGGAGATCTGCGGGATGTGCAGCTTCTCAGCGATCTGAGAGCCTACCTGCGCGGTATCGCCGTCGATAGCCTGACGGCCGCAGAATACGATGTCGTCGTCCTCGAGGCCGATCTTGTTGATCGCAGCCGCGAGAATCTGGGAGGTCGCGAAGGTATCCGAACCGCCGAACTCACGAGCGGAAACCAGAACGCCTTCGTCAGCGCCGCGCGCGATCAGCTCGCGGAGCATGCCTTCTGCCGGCGGGGGGCCCATGGTAACGACAACGACCTTGCAGCCGGTCTCGTCCTTGAGCTTCAGAGCAGCCTCAACAGCGTTGAGGTCGTCCGGGTTGGTGATGGTCTCCATGGATGCGCGGTTCAGGGTGCCATCGGGATTAACAGCAACCTTGCCGGAGGTATCCGGAACCTGCTTTACACAAACAATAGCCTTCATAGTTCAGTTATCCTCCTTATCCTTAGCGCAGAACCTGACCAGCGATGACCATTCTCTGAACCTGAGAAGTGCCTTCGTAGATCTCGGTGATCTTAGCGTCACGCATCATGCGCTCCATCGGGTACTCACGGATGTAGCCGTAGCCGCCGTAGATCTGTACGCACTTGGTGGTAACGTCCATAGCAACCTCAGAAGCGTACAGCTTAGCCATAGCAGCTTCCTTGGTGAACGGCAGGCCAACGTCGTGGTTGAACGCAGCGCGGCGAACCAGCAGACGGGCAGCGTCGATCTGGGTGTACATATCGGCTACCATCCACTGCAGGCCCTGGAACTTGTCCAGCGTCTTGCCGAACTGAACGCGCTCCTTCATGTACTGGATCGCCTTGTCCAGAGCGCCCTGCGCGATGCCGAGTGCCTGAGAAGCGATACCGATACGGCCGCCGTCCAGCGTCATCATAGCAATCTTAAAGCCGCCGTTCTCCTTGCCGAGCAGACGGTCAGCCGGCAGATGCACATCTTCAAAGATCAGCTCAGCGGTCTGGGAACCACGGATGCCCATCTTGTGCTCGATCTTGCCGATGGAGAAGCCCGGGTCGTCCTTGTCAACGATGAAGGCGGAAATGCCCTTGTTGCCCTTGGACTTATCGGTCATAGCGAAAACAACGTAAGTATCCGCACGGCCGCCGCCGGTGATGAACACCTTGGTGCCGTTCATGATATAAGAACCGTCCGGCTGCTTGACAGCAACGGTCTGCTGTGCAGCGGAGTCGGTACCGGCGTTAGGCTCAGTCAGGCCGAACGCGCCGATCTTTGCGCCTTCCTTGGGCTCGATCAGCGGGCGGAGCCACTTCTCCTTCTGCTCGGGGGTGCCGAACGCGTAAATCGGCCAAGCGCCCAGGGTGCCGTGAGCGGACATGATGCCGCCGGTGGTACCGCAGACACGGCTCATCTCCTCGATCGCGATCGAGTAGCAGATGTAGTTGCCGCCGGAGCCGCCGACTTCCTTCGGGAACTGAATGCCCATCAGGCCGTACTTCATCAGCTTCTGGACAGTCTCTTCCGGGTAGCGCTCCTGCTCATCGATCTCAGCGGCGATCGGCTCAACTTCGTTCAGCGCGAACTCGCGGCACATCTTCTGGAACAGTGCTTCTTCTTTTGTAAGCCTAAAATCCATGCCATATACCTCCCAAAAAATATTCGCGGGTGCATAGAAAAGCACAGCCGACGACGCCCTACGGCCTTCGTGCTGTGCCCTGCATTGGCACCCTACTTTGGAGCATGTCTATTTATATTATATCGTTTGGCGGGAATATGTCAAGGATTTAACACACTTTTGCCGCAGAAAATCCGCCTTGATTTTTCATGCTTCGGGCGGGCTTTTACCCCCTGTGAAAAACCGGCCATTGTTTACCGGTTGTATCACCCGCCTGTCCATCTTCGCGGTATTTTCCGCGCTTTCCCTCATATGCCGCACCGCGCCCGCATAATAAAAATAGAAGTCCAACAGAACAAAGGAGGAGACGCCCATGTGTGGGATCGGCGGATTTGTCGATTATAAACACGATGCGCGCCGCTGCATTGCGGCAGCCCATCGCATGCAGCGTGCGCTCACGCCGCGCGGCCCGGACGCGGCGGGCGCGTACCATGACCCGGATGCGGTGCTGGTGCACCGGCGGCTGATCGTCATTGACCCGGACGGCGGCGCGCAGCCCATGCACGCGCCGGACGGCGATACGGTGCTGGTATTTAACGGAGAGTTATATAATACAGAGGAAATACGCAAAGACTTGCTTGCGCGCGGACACACCTTTGAGGGGCACTCAGACACCGAGGTGCTGCTGCATGCCTTCCTCGAATGGGACACCGATGCGTTCCAACGGCTCAACGGCATTTTTGCCTTTGCCATCTGGCAGAAAAAAGCGCGGCGGCTCGTGCTTTGCCGCGACCGGCTGGGGGTAAAGCCGCTTTTTGTCGCGCGAATTCACGGCGGGCTGGTGTTCGGCTCGACGATCGGCGCAGTGCTGTGCCACCCGGATGTCGAGCCTGACGTGGCCGCGGACGGTCTGCGCGCCGTGCTGCTGCTTGGCCCGGCGCGGCCGCCCGCGGCGGGTGTGTTCCGGCAGGTCGATTCGCTGCTGCCCGGTCACTGGGCCGAGCTGACGCCCGAAGGCTTTTCCGACCATACGTACTGGCAGCTGGAAGCGCACGAACATACCGACGATCTTGAAACGACCATCGCGCGCACGCATGAGTTGATCTGCGACGCCGCGCGGCGGCAGCTGGTCTCCGACGTCCCGCTCGCCTGCTTCCTGTCCGGCGGGCTGGATTCGTCCATCCTGTCCATGCTTGCGGCGAAAGAATACGCTGCGCGCGGCGAGACACTGCACACCTGGTCGGTCGATTACCGCGACAACGACAAGTACTTCACCAAAAACAGCTTCCAGCCGACGAGCGATGACACCTTTATTCAAATGATGGTCGAAGCGCTCGGCACGCACCACCATAACGTCGTCATCGAGCCGGACTCCCTGTGCGCCGCCCTGCTGCCCGCGACCGATGCGCGCGACCTGCCCGGCATGGCGGACGTAGACTCGTCGCTCCTGCTGTTCTGCGCGGCGGTTAAAAACGGCGGCACGACCGTGTGCCTGTCCGGCGAGTGCGCCGACGAGCTGTTCGGCGGCTATCCATGGTACCACCGCGAAGAAATCCTGTTTGAGGATACCTTCCCGTGGTCACGGTCGGTTGACCTGCGGCTCGGCCTGCTCGCGCCCGGCGTGGTCAAAGACGGCGCGGAATTTGTCCGCGAGCACTACCTCGCCACCTGCCGCCGCGCCCCCAAGCTGCCCTCGGACAGCAAAAAGGATGCGCGCATGCGCGAGATGTTCGTGCTCAATCTGGACTGGTTTATGGCAACCCTGCTCGAAGCAAGCGTTGCACAGGGATAATGCCCATCGTTTGAAGGAGGCTTCTTTATTATGACCACAACCGCCGTTGTCACCTCGAACGCCCCCCTGTCGCCGGGCGAGCTGAAAGCCGAGATCGTGCGCATCCGGCAGGGCTTTGACCGCCCGCTGCCGGTGAAATGACCCACATCCCAAAGGAAAGGAGAAGGCCACATCGTCGCGATCTACACCCGCCAATCCGTCGAGCGCGCGGACAGCATCTCGGTCGAGCAGCAGGCGCAGCTTTGTCGGGACGCCCTGCCCGTCGGTGAAGCGCAGACCTGCAAGGTATACACCGACAAAGGCTTTTCGGGCAAGAATATCGACCGTCCGGCGCTCCAAAGGCTGCTCGCCGATGTGGAAGCCGGACAGGTCGAGAAAATCCTTGTGTACCGCCTCGACCGCATCAGCCGCTCGGTGCACGATTTCACCGGCCTGTGTACCCGTCTCTCGGCGCGCGGCGTGCACTTCCAGTCGGTCACCGAGGGCATTACGCTCGATAACACCCCGTCCGGTACGGTCATGGCGCAGATTATGATGGTTTTTGCGCAGTTCGAGCGTGAAACCATCCAGCGCCGTGTGACAGACAACTATTTCGCCCGCGCCAAGGCCGGCATGTACTTGGGCGGCCGTCCCCCGTTTGGGTTTGACAAGGGCGAAACGCTGGTCGGCGGCAAGCGCACAGCCTGTTATGTGATAAATCCCCAGCAATCCGCGTTGATGGCCGCGATCTATGCCCGCTATCTGCAGGACGGCGAGACCCTCGGTTCGCTTGTGCGTTGGCTCAACGCCAATCGGTACCGCACCGCGCGCGGCGGCAACTGGTCAACGCTCCCGCTCGGCCGGCTGCTGCGCAATCCCGCGTTCGTGCGGGCGGATGCAGCGGTCTACCGTTATCTGCAAGGCAAAGGCGCTGCCATGAACGATCCCATCGCGGCCTATGACCAGCGGCACGGCTGTTACTGCTACACACATCTCCATTCTGTGCCGCCCGCCCAGCACCCGACCAGACGCAAATTCACCGACCTGTCAGGCAGCTTTATCACGCTCGCCCCGCATGAGGGCATTGTGGATGCCGCGCTTTGGCTGGATGTGCAGCACAAGCTGGATCGCAACCGCGCCCTGAAAAACAGCGGCGCCGGTTCGCACAGCTGGCTTTCCGGCCTGATGAAATGCAAAAAATGCGGCTATGCGATCACGGTGGTCAATAAACCGGCCGGGGTGCGCGGCCATTATATCAACTGCGGCGGCCACAAGCGGGGCAACGCCGTCTGCCCGGGGCGCAGTCAGGTGATCACCCTGGAAATGATTGAGCACGCAGTCGAGGCAAAGCTGCTTGATTTTCTTACAAGCTACCGCGCCGTGCAGATCCAGTCACGGCAGCGGCGCAGCGCACAGGTCAATCAGCTGGAAATCGAAATCGACGACCGCGAAAAGGAAATCGGGCAGCTCCAGCAAAACCTGACCCACATCCTCGAACCGGATGTCATACATATCATCGCCGCACAGATCCACGAAGCAAATGAACGATTGACCGCACTCAAAGCCCGACGCGAAGCCCTGCTCTATGAGGTGAAACCCGCCAATCTGGAACAATATTTTGAAGCGGTGCTGACCGAATGGCCCCGCTATACCATCGAAGAAAAGAAGCGCATCGCCAAAGCCGCGATAGCGCGGGTCACAGTGGACGACGACACGATCGAAATACTGTTCCGCGCCGCGTACGGCGCATGACATGAAAAAACACGCAAAGAACGCTCCGTTTGCCGAACATTCTTTGCGTGTATGGCGCATTATGCACTTGCTGTGGGATCTGTCTGTCATTCCTCCAAAGTATAACTGTAACCAAACAAAAAATAGTTATAGTCGTCCGTATCCGAGGTAAAGGTAAGAGGCACGGTCTCCCCTGCGACCAGCGGCCCCACATAGACATTATGTATCTCCAGCGGCTCATCCGGCAGCGTCGGATCATCCCCATACTGCCGCGGATTTTCCAGCTTGTAAAGCGAAATCTCCAGCTGAATTGTGCCGAAATCCATATCCGTCTGATTGGTGAAGCTCGCGCTGTGCTCACCCGCATACCCCTTGTTCCTGCCCGTATCATGGTGATAGGAAAAGGCGGTCTCGTTCAGGATCCGGTTCAGTTCCTTGCGGATTGCCTCATCGATATCCGGATTATCCCCCGGCTGATACAGCTCCTCCTCCGGCACCGGCACATCGGTGCTGTCTGTCGGCGGGATCGGCTTCGCCTGCATCTCTTCATCCGGCGCTGCCGCTTCCTGCACGGTTTCCGTCTGCACGGCCTGTTCTTCCCTGCCGTCAATCCATTTCGCCCAAAGCTGCGAAAACAGCCCGTAAAGGGCAAAAGCAATCAGCAAAATCCCGATGATTGCCAGCAGCATTAACAGCCCATTTTTCACTCGTTCTTTCATAGTGCACCGCTTTCTGCACCACAGCGGAACGCGAAAGCGTTCTTCCCCACATCATTTCTCATTCCATACCCATTTTGACAATCCCTATATTCTGTATTATATCAAACTGGCACAAAAATACCAGAGCAAATCAACGTTTATTTTTCTATTTTCACCAATGCAGTCAAAAGGGCGGTGCTGTACGTTTTTCATACCGCAGACAGAAAAGGCCCGCCGCAGAAGAAAACTTCTGCGGCGGGCCTCATTTTATCCATTTAAGTCTTGCGCCGTGTCCACGTCGTATAGTTCCCGCTCGCTCCCTGCCTGCACGGTCACGCAGTCCGCACCGCGCAGCAGCTCGCGGCCGCCCTCGTCGCCCCGCAAGGCGTACAGTTCGGGCGCCAGCGCCGCGCAGAACAGGTTGGGATTGCCGCGCCGCTCGCCGAACACCACGCGCGCCATGCGCACGCCGGGTTTTGCCGCGTCCAGCAGCCGCGCAACCGTCTCTTTCGTCAGATACGGCTGATCCGCCACGACAAACACGATAAAGTCGCCGTCCTGTAAATCGAGCGCATCCAGCCCCGCGCGGATGGTGTAGGACAGGCCCTGTTCACTCTCCGGGCTGTCCACCGCGCGCACGCCGAGCGTCTGCGCGCCTGCACGCACCGCCGCATACCGTGAAACCACGGTCAGCGTGCAGTCGTCCCGCTCGCGCACGAGCGCTGCCAGCATGTCCAGCCCGTGCCGATAGAGCGGCTTGCCATCCAGCACATGCAGCAGCTTGTTTTCTCCGAACCGGCGGCTGTTGCCCGACGCTAAAAACAGGATATGCTTCATGCCTGCCCCTTTTTGATGCCCCAGAGCACCTTTTCCGGCGTGATCGGCAGCTCACGGTGCCAAACACCGGTCGCGTGCGCGATCGCATGTGCCAGCGCGGGCGAAGGCGTGTTGATGACGATTTCACCAATCGACTTTGCACCAAACGGGCCGCTCTGCTCATAGCTGGACTCAAATTCCACCCGCAGCTTGCCCATGTCAAGGCGCGTCGGGATTTTATATTGCATGAAGGAGTTTTCCGCGATGCGTCCGGTCGGCTCGTAGGTCACGTCCTCAAAGAGCGCCATGCCGATGCCCTGCACGATGCCGCCCTCGGTCTGCACACGGGCAAGGTTGGGGTTGACCGGCGTGCCGCAGTCCACAACCGCGACGTAATCCAGCACGTCCACCTGTCCGGTCTCCTTATCCAGTTCGATCTCGACCATGCCGACCATGAACGGCGGGGGCGAAATGGGCGACGAATGGGAAACGGTCGCCTGTGCCGCGGTTTCGTTGCCGCACATCGACTTGGTCGCGATATCAAACAGCGAAACCTCGCCCGTGCCGTCCAGCTTTCTGACCGTACGGCCCGCAAATTCAACCTCGTCCACACCGCAGTCCAACATACCTGCCGCGATCTTGCACAGGTTTTCCTTCAGCTGCGCGCACGCCTTTTCGACCGCCTTGCCGGTGACATAGGTCGTCGAGGACGCATACGAGCCGGAATCATAGGGCGAGGCATCCGAATCCGCGCCGAACACCGCGATATCGTCCACCGAGCAGTCCAGACACTCTGCCGCCATCTGCGCGAGAATGGTGTCGCAGCCCGTGCCCATATCCGCCGCGCCGATCGACAGGTTGTAGAACCCCTCGTCGCTCAGCTTGATCGTGGCTGAACCCACGTCCACGCCCGAAATGCCCGAGCCTTGCATCGCCATCGCCACGCCCGCGGTGCGCACCTTGCCGTTCCCCATGTCACGCACGGGGTATTTCTCGTCCCAGCCGAACAGTTCCTTGCAGCGCGCCATGCAGCGGTCAAGCGCACAGGCGCTGGCGGGTTCATTATAATAGGCGTGCATGATCTGTCCTTCGCGCACCATGTTGCGCTCGCGGATGGCGACCGGGTCAATCCCCAGCCGGTCGGCCAACTCGCTAACCGCACTTTCGACCGCAAAAATGCCCTGCGTCGCACCATAGCCACGATACGCGCCCGCCGCCTGCACGTTGGTGTATACCACGTCATAGGCAAAGCGGAACGCTTCAAGGTTGCCCGTGTAGAGCGGAATCGACTTATGGCCGGACAGGCCAACCGTCGTCGGGCCGTGCTCGCCAAACGCGCCCGTGTTGGACAGCGTATACACGTCGATCGCGCGGATCACGCCGTCCTTATTCGCACCGATGCGCACATGCACTTCCATTTCGTGCCGCGGCGAGCCTGCGATCTGACATTCCTCGCGGGAATAGATCATCTTGGCCGCCTTGCCGGTTTTCCACGTCACCAGCGCGGGATACACCTCGGCAACCACGGTCTGCTTTGCGCCGAAGCCGCCGCCAATGCGCGGCTTTTCGACGTGGATCTTGCTCTTCGGAATATCCAGCGCATTTGCAATGATGCGGCGCACATGGAACACGATCTGCGTCGAGGAAATGATGTGCAGCCGCCCGTAGTGGTCGATCTCGGTATAGGTGCGGAAGGTCTCCATCATCGCCTGCTGGCAGGCCTTGGTGTGGTAGGTGTGCTCTACGACCTCGTCACAGTCGGCCAGCACCGCGTCCACGTCGCCGTCGCCGCAGGTTTCGCTCGCGCACAGGTTACGCTGGTTGTCTGCGCCGACCGGGCAGAGCGAACGCCAGCTGTCCTCCGGATGCACCAGAATCTTGTTGTCCTTCGCCGTGTGGAAGTCCAGCACCGGCTCGAGCACCTGATACTTCACTTTGATGAGTTTTAATGCCTTATCGACCGCCTTTTCGGTCTCGCCCGCAACGATCGCCACCGCGTCGCCCACAAAGCGCACGCGCTGGTCGAGAATCAGCCGGTCATAGGGCGACGGCTCGGGGAAGGTCTGTCCCGCCATGGTAAACCGCTTCTGCGGCACGTCCTTATAGGTGAAAATGCACTCGATACCCGGCACCTTGCACGCAATATCGGTGTTGATCTCCTCAATGAGCGCGTGCGCATGCGGGGAACGCAGCACCTTGACCACCAGACAATCATGCGGGGTCACGTCGTCCACATAGGCGGGCTTGCCCAGCAGCAGCTGCATCGCGTCCTTTTTGCGCACCGGCTGGTTGACCACGCGGAAATTCGTCTCCGCCATCACGCATCCCCCTTTCGGCTGTCCAGATAGGCGCGGATGCCGCGCAGCTGTCCCTCATAGCCCGAACAGCGGCACAGGTTGCCCGCGAGATAGGCGCGGATCTCGTCGTCGGTCGGGTCGGGGTTTTCGCGCAGCAGCGCGATCGTATTCATCACAAAGCCGGGGTTGCAGAAGCCGCACTGCTCTGCGCCCTGATCGGCGATAAAGCCGACAAAGTCCTCGGCCTCCTCCTGTAAGCCCTCCAGTGTCTGCACGTGATGGCCCGCTGCACGCGCCGCCAGCACGCTGCACGACAGCACCGGCGTGCCGTCCATCAGCACGGTGCACAGGCCGCAGTTTGCGGTTTCGCAGCCGCGCTTGACCGACAAACAGCCGTGGTCGCGCACAAAGTCGATCAGCAGCGTGTCCGCATCGATTTCCGCGGTCAGCGGCTTGCCGTTGAGTGTCAGTTTGATCTCCATGCCTTATCCCTCCTTTGCCAGCGCCATCGCGGCGCGGCGCACCAGCACCTTGCAGATCTCGCGCCGGTAGTCCGCGCTGCCGCGCATGTTGCCGCCCAGCACCGCGCGGGACGCGATATCCTCCGCGAAAGCGCGCGCGCTGTCCTCGGTGATGCCCTGCGTAAGGATGCCCTTTTCGTCCGCGAAAACGGCCGCAGGCATCGGCCGCGCGCCGACAACACAAGTATATTTCCCATCCTGCGCGGCAAGCGCCACGGTCAGCACAGGGAAATCGGTCGAAATGTTGCGCTGCGACAGGTACACGACCCGCCGCGCTGTCTTAGGCACGATGACCCCGGTGAGGATGTCGCGCGTCGTGCGCGGCAGCGCCGCAAAATCTGCCAGCGGCATCTCGCCCGCGTGGTGCAGCTTAACCCGCGCATCCAGCGCGAGAAACAGCGTCAGCACATCGGAAAAGCCGAACCGGCCCCACAGGCTGCCGCCGAGCGTCGCGCAGTTGCGGAACTGCACGCCGACGATGTGACGTACTGCTTCCTCCATTGCGCCCTGCGTGAGGTTGGCAAAGCCTTCGTGCAGCTCAAGCGCGCGCAGCGGCACCATTGCGCCGATGCGGTATTCGTTTTCGGTTTCCTCGATCTTGTCCAGTCCGAGGTCGCACAGGTCGATCGCCGTGCCGACCTGCCGCTTGTGCATCTTGAGCCACAGCATGCCGCCCAGCACCACGTTATTTTTCTTTTGGCAAAGTGTATATGCTTCATCCAAACTCTGCGCCCGTACATATTGATTGATCGAAAGCACTTTTCCCATCCTTCCGTCCTCATTTTCCCGTATCCTATCTTGTCGGCTTAGGGTAACATACAGCCAGCCTGCTGTCATGGTTGCTTTTTTGTCTGCTTCGCAGTCATTATATCATAAAAAGCTGCTTTTCCAAAGCGGTTTCCACTATTTTTCCACAGAAACCGCATTTCTATTTTGCGCGCTTGACTTTAGTCCGAAACCGTACTATACTATAATCCGAATTCGGACTATGGAGGAAAGTATTTATGGAACTGCGCGCCAAAATGGAGCAGCTCAACACCTGCATCTGCAAGATGACCGAACTGTACCGCACCTGGGCCAAGCGGCACGGCATGAGCTACAACACCATGATGGCGCTTTACGCATTGGGGCAGTCGCGCAAATGCACGCAAAAGCAGATTGCGGACGAATGGCTCATCCCCAAGCAGACGGTGAACACCGTCATCAAGGAGCTGGAACGGCTGGGCTACATCAGCTTCGAGCCGCTGCCCGGCAGCAAGCAAAAGGTCGTGTGCCTGACCGAATCCGGCCGCGCCTACGCCGACAGCTGCCTGCATGAGCTGTACGAGATCGAATCAAGCGCGCTGCGCTCACTCGGACAGCCGCTGACCGATATTTTCATCGAGTGCAATCTTGCCTTTGTGGAACGGCTGGACGAGGAGGTGCGCGGTCATGCCGGAAAATAATGCGCTCGCGCGGCAGTTTACCCTGCCCTCGCTGATGCGCTTTGCGCTGCCCAATATCATTATGATGGTATTCCTCTCCATGTATACCATTGTGGACGGCATGTTTATCTCGCGCTATGTCGGCACGCTCGCGCTCAGTGCCGTCAACATGACCTATCCGCTCAACTGTCTGGAAATGGCGCTGGGCATCATGCTCGCCTCAGGCGGCAGCGCGGTCATCGCGCGGCAGCTGGGCGAGGGCGACGAGGACAAGGCGCGGCACAACTTTTCCTTTCTGATTACGGTGTCGGTCGCGGTCAGTCTGGTGTTTTTGCTGGCCGCCATCTTTTTTCTCGACCCGATCATTACCGTGCTCGGCGCGAGCGAAGCGCAGTTTGACCTGTGCCGCACCTATGCGCGGCTGCTGATGCTGTTTTCGCCCGCGTTTTTCCTGCAAACCGCCTTCCAGACGCTGTTCATCACCGCAGGCCGTCCCGGACTGGGCCTTGCCGCAACCGTGGGCGGCGGTCTGACCAACATCGTGCTGGACTACGTGTTCATCGCACGTCTGCACTGGGGCATCGCAGGCGCGGCGGTCGCCACCGGACTGGGCTACCTTGTTCCCGCCGTGGCCGGGCTGATCTTTTTCGCCTGTAACCGGCGCGGCACGCTGTTTTTCGTCCGTCCGCGCACGGACTGGCGCATGCTGCTGTTCGCCTGCGCCAACGGCTCATCTGAAATGGTCACCAACATCGCAAACGCCATCACGACCTATCTGTTCAACCTGATTTTCCTGCACTACTGGGGCGATGACGGCGTCGCGTCCATCACGATCGTTCTGTACTTCCAGTTTGTGTTCACCGCCGTGTTTTTCGGCTTCTCGATGGGCGTCGCGCCCGTGTTCAGCTATAAATACGGCGCGCAGGACACAGCGCAGCTGCAAAAGCTGTTCCGCTACTGCATCGGCTTTGTCATCCTGTGCTCGGTGTTCTGCACCGTACTCTCGCTCGCGGTCATCCGGCCGAGCCTTGCGCTGTTCACCGACGCGGGCAGCCGCGTGTTTGCCATCACGATCGAAGGATTTCCCATTTATGCCGTGTCCTTTCTGTTCATGGGTGTGAGCATTTTTGCCTCTTCGCTGTTCACCGCCTTTTCCGACGGGCGCGTGTCCGCGATCATCTCCTTTGCCCGCACGCTGGTGTTCCTCGTCGGCATGCTGCTGCTGTTGCCCTTCCTGCTGGGCGAAATCGGCGTATGGCTGGCCGTTCCCGCCGCCGAACTGCTCGGCATCGTGGTATCCATACGCTATCTTGTCCGCCTGCGCGGCGTTTATCACTACGGCAAAACCGGATAACAAAAAGCTCCTCTGCATCACGCAGAGGAGCTTTTTTATCTCATTTTCAGTTTTCTGCCGGTTTTTCCTTGGGCAGCAGCACGTTCAGGAGGATCGCAACAAACGCCGCCGGAACGATGCCCGAACCGCCGAACACCAACTGCACCGCCTGCGGCAGGCCAGCCAGCACCGCGCTGTTCGCGCCGAGGCCGTAGCCCAAGCCGAGCGCCACGGATACGATGGTCATGCTGCGCGCGGTCAGAGGCTCGCGGGTGATGAGCTGGATACCGCTCATAACGATCGACGAGAACATGATAACCGCCGCGCCGCCGAGCACGCTCTGCGGCATGATCGATACGATCGCCGCAAGCTTGGGCAGCAGGCCGCACAGGATCAGGAACACCGCGCCGCATGCAAGCGCGAAGCGGTTGACGACCTTAGTCATCGTGACAAGGCCGACGTTCTGGCTGAAAGAGGTGTTGGGCAGCACGCCGAATACGGCAGCGAAGGAGGAACCGAGGCCGTCGCAGATGATGCCGCCGGACAGCTCCTTATCGGTCGCCTCACGGCCCATGCCGCCTTCCATAACGCCCGAAATATCGCCTACGGTCTCGACCGCGGTGACGATGAACATAATCATAACAGGTGCGATCGCGCGCACGTCAAACACCGGCTTTACCGGCATAATCTCCGGCACGGCAAACCAGCTGGCCTGCGCCACCTTGTCCCAGCCCAGCACCCACGCCTTGGTGTACTCCACGCCATCGGCGGTCACACCGGTGGGCGACAGGAACAGCGGCAGCACCGCGCACAGGATATAGCCGAAAATAATGCCCAGCAGGATGCAGGAATAGCTCAAAACGCCCTTGGTGCAGTGCTTGAAGATCAGGATCACAACCAGCACCGCCAGCGCGATCAGCAGGTTTTCAACCGAGCCGTAATCCTTCGCGCCCGAGCCGCCGCCGAACGAGGCAACGCCCACGCTGATCAGCGACAGGCCGATCGACAGTACAACCGTACCGGTCACGACCGCGGGGAAAAAGCGGCGCAGCGGCTTGAGGAAAAAGCCCAGCACGCCCTCAAACAGGCCGCCAATGATGGATGCACCCATGATTGCGCCATAAGCCAGAATACCGCCGCCCATGACGTTGGCCACGCTCTGGAATACGCCGATAAAGCCCGAGCTGGTGCCCATGATGATCGGCACCTTGCCGCCGATCGGCCCGATGGCGAACAGCTGCACCAGCGTAACGATGCCCGCAATCAGCATCGCGTTCTGCAAAAGCGATACCTGAATCGCTGCAAACTGCTCCGCGTCGCTCATCGCGGCACATGCGCTCGTGATAATCAGGATCGGGGTCAGGTTGCCCACGAACATCGCCAGCACATGCTGCAGGCCCAGCGGGATCGCCTGCCCCAGCGGCAGCTTGGCGTGAAAATCATACGGCGCAAAAAATTCCTTTTCCGGCGCCGCGCCTTCCGATTTCTTTTTCGTTTCCATTTTTTCCTCCCTGCTTACCGTTTTGTGAAATGAAGCGCTTTTATTATAGCAAAAACAGACGCATGCTCCCACCTGCTTTTGCTGTTTTTTTGCCCTTGGCCCATATTTTCTACAAATAAGCCAACAGACCGCGCCGCCAAGCGGCTTCTCTTGTCTTGTTTGACGCAAGCCGCCGCCGCACAGCAGCACCGCAAAAGACAAAACCGGCTGGAGCAGCCGGTTTTTTTATGTTTTCAGTCGTCCCGGAAGCGCACGGTCTGCGTCGCAGCGCCCATACCGTCCACGATCGCCAGCGACTCAACGCGCAAACCCTTCTCGCGCAGCATCTTGCCACCGCACTGGAAGCCCTTTTCGATCACGATGCCGATGCCCGCAACCTTGGCATGTGCCGCCTCGATGATCTGGCACAGTCCCATCGCCGCGCAGCCGTTGGCGAGAAAGTCGTCAATGATGAGCACATTCTCATCCGGCTTGAGGAACCGGCTGGCCACAATGACCTCATATTTCCGCTTGTGGGTAAACGATTCGATCGGCGCGGACAGCATCGTGCCGTCCAGATTGATCGACTGCGACTTTTTGGCGAACACCACCGGCACGCCGAAATACTGCGCCACGATCGCCGCGATGCCGATGCCCGAGGCCTCGATGGTCAGGATCTTGTCGATCTTAACGTCCGCAAAGCGGCGCTTGAACTCCTTGCCGATCTCGTTGAACAACTCGATATCCATCTGGTGATTGAGGAAATTGTCCACCTTCAGCACGTTTCCCTCTTTGATCACGCCGTCTTTCCTGATTCGTTCTTTCAAAAGTTCCATGCTCTCGCTCTTCCTTGTCCGTTTCTTCCTCATTTGTTCTTTTTAAAAGCATACCATTTTTCGCCCGCGCTGTATACCCTTTTTTCACGGGTTTTTTACATAAACCTGCTTTTCCCCCCGGTATCCTTGTGCAACGCGGCGCGACCGCAAGGACCGCATGAGCATGTACTCCGGTCTGGAGGTGCGCGTGCCGTTCTGCGACCACCGCATTGTCGAGTACGCCTACAACATGCCATGGGACTTCAAGGCGCTCGGCGGCCGGGAAAAGGGCATCGTGCGCCGCGCGTTCACGGGCGAGCTGCCTGACGCGATCATCGACCGCAAGAAAAGCCCCTATCCCAAGACCTTCCACCCGGCCTACACCCGCCTGTGCGCCGACTATGTCCGCCGCATCTTCGCTGACACCGACTCGCTCGCGTCGCAGCTGTTTGACCACGCGGCGGTCGAGGCGCTGATGGAGAAGCCCGAAAGCCTTGCCGAGCCGTGGTACGGCCAGCTGATGCGCACGCCGCAAATTTTCGCCTATATCATCCAAGTTGACCGCTGGCTGCGGCAATACAAGGTGCGGCTCGTGTGACCGGAAAAGTGAAAACGGCCGCCATGCAGCCGTTTTCCGCCCCTGTCAGACGCACAGCGCGGCCAGCGCACCGGTCACCAGGCGATGGTCGTCCCGGTGGTCGGGCAGGCCGGAAACACACACCGAGCCGATCATGCCCGTTCCCCTGACACGGATCGGGAAGCCCCCGCCGCCCGCGGCATAATCGTCCGCCGGCAGCTTGCGGCTCTCGAGCGTTTCGCCGTTTGCCTCGAGCCATGCCAGAAAGTGCAGCGAGGACATGTCCATCAGCTCGACCGAGCGGCGCTTGCGCGCAAGCCACAGCTCGCTGTCCAGCCGCGCGCCGTCCGGGAAATACCGGAACACGACAAGGCCGTTGACCGTAATCTCGACCGCGACCGGGTCAGGGAATGCCTTTGCGTCCTCAACCAGCCGCAGCCCGAGCGCGAGCGCGTCCGCCCGCGAAAACGACGTAAACTGCAGCCGCTCCTCTTCCCGCTCGCACTGCGCAAGCAGTGTATCCTTTTCCTGCATATCGCTTTCCCGCCTTTCTGCGTTTTACGACATTATACGCCTATCTTCCCCACTTTGACAAGGAGGTATTTCACCATGCCCACCCCCACCGATGGCAGCGCGGTGCTCCGCGTCGTCGTCTCGACCGCGCTCGGCGCGCTGCCGCTGGAAGGCGCGTCCGTCATCGTATCGACTGCGGCGGATGAAGCCGGAACACGCGAACTGCTCTACGCCGTTACGACCGACGCCGGCGGCATGACGCCGCCCATGACGCTGTCCACCCCGCCGCGCGCCAACTCGCTTTCGCCGGACAGCGGCCTGCCCTATTCGGTCTATACGGTCGAGGTCTCGCATCCGGGCTATACGCCGGTCTCCGCTCTGCATGTGACCATGTTTTCCGGCGTGCCTGCCGTGCTGCCGGTACCGCTCACGCCGCTGCCGGAAAATCAATCTGCCGGACAGACCGACCTGACCGCGACCGGCCAGCCGCAGGTGCTTTACACACCCGAACCCGACTTTACCCCAGAGGAGTGATCCGCTTTGTCCCAGTCCCCGGTGACCATCCCGGAAACCATTACGGTGCATCTGGGCACGCCGTCCTCCAACGCGGAGAATATCACCGTGCCCTTTGCCGACTACATCAAAAACGTCGCCTCGTCCGAGATCTATCCGACGTGGCCGGAGGAGGCCATCCGCGCCAACATCTACGCACAGATCTCCTACGCCCTCAACCGTGTGTTCACCGAATGGTACCGCGCGCAGGGCTATGATTTCGATATCACCAACTCCACCCGCTTTGACCAGTCCTTTGTCCCCGGCCGCGATATCTTTGAGAATATTTCGACCATTGTCGGCGATATGTTCAACGATTATCTGGTGCGCGGCGACGCGATCGAGCCGCTGTTCGCGCAATACTGCAACGGCACGACCGTCACCTGCCCCGGCGGCCTGAGCCAGTGGGGCACGGTGCCGCTCGCCGAGCAGGGCATGACCGCCGAGGAAATTGTGCGCTACTACTACGGCGACGACATCAATTTCGTGCGCGGCGCGCCGATCGCGCCCAACCTCGGCGGGTCGTGGCCAGGCATAACGCTTCGGCTGGGCGATGTGTCCGAAGAGGTACGCACCATCCAGATGCGTCTCAACCGCATCTCGACCAACTATCCCAACATCCCGAAGATTTATCCGGTCGACGGCATTTACGACGCGGACACCGAACGCGCGGTGCGCGCCTTCCAGCAGCAGTTCAACCTCGGTGTGGATGGCATCGTCGGCCGCGCGACATGGTACCGCATCGCGTTCATCTACAGCAACGTCAAGCGCCTGTCCGAGCTGGACAGCGAGGGACTGACACTCGACGAAGTCTCGCGCCAGTTCCCCGAAACGCTGCGCGAGGGTTCGACCGGCCCGGGCGTGCAGCTTTTGCAGTATTTCCTTGCGATCGTCGGCGAGTATTACGACCAGCTGCCCCGCTGGCAGGTCAATCAGATCGACGGCATTTTCGGGCCGGGTACGCGCGAAGCCGTCGAAGCGTATCAGCGCATGATGGGGCTGACGGTGGACGGTATCGTCGGCCGGAACACATGGAACGCATTGGTTTCCACCTATCAGTCCGTGCTGGCCTCCCAGCCTGACCAGGGCTTCCTCGAAGAGGTCGCCGGTCTGCCGGATATCTTCCTTGTCGAGGGCATGAAGGGCGAAGCGGTGCGCGAGGCGCAGGAGCTGATCAACATTATCGCGCGCGGCTATCCGCAAGTGCCGTCCGTCGCGGTTGACGGCATTTTCGGCCCCGCGACACGGAACGCCATATCGGTCATCCAGTCGCTGACCGGCCTGCCCGCGACCGGCGCGATCGGCCCGCTGACGTGGGAGGAGATGGCGCTGCTCGCGCGCGACGTGCTGACCGTTTCACAGTCCAGCGAGGGACAATATCCGGGTTATCCGGTCGGAGAGGAGGCGGGCGCCTGATGTACACCGATAGCCAGCGCCGCACGCATATTTACAATTTGCAGCGTTTCCTGCGCCGTATCCAACTGGCGCAGGGCGCGCCGCAGCCGCTCGCGCCTGATGGCATCTTCGGCCCGGAAACCGCGGCCGCGGTGCGCGATTTCCAGCGGCGGGGCCATATGCCCGTGACCGGCACGGCCGATTTCGCCACGTGGTCGGCTATTTACACGGCCTTTCTCGCCCTGTCCGGCGGGGACGCGCTGCCGCCCGCGGCAGCCTTTTTCCCGACCGATGCCGCAGCAACGCTGTCGCCCGGCGACAAAGGGCCATCCGTATTCGTTTTGCAGCTTATGCTGGGCACTTCCATACCGCACTTCGGCAATCTGCCGCCTGTCCCGCTGACGGGCGAATATGACGCGGATACCGAAGCGGGCATCCGCCGTGCACAGGGCTGGTTCGGCTTGCCCGCAACCGGTGTGACCGACCGCGCGACATGGACGGCGCTCACCCTGCTGCACAACAGTCTGTTTGACCGCACGCCGCTCGCATGGCAGCTTGAATAACGCAAAAAAAGGACGCCCGAAAGCGTCCTTTTTTTGTATTTTGGCTTATTCCGCCGCGTCGGTCGTCCCGTCGGTGGCAGCGCCGTCATCCGTCGCAGCTTTGCCCGCCGCATCGCCGGTGTCCGCGCTGGCGGCATCCTGCGCTGCCGCGTTGGCCGCGTCCTGTGCCTCGAGCACGTTCTTAACATCCGCGTACAGATAGTCGCGTACGTTCTGATAGGTGATCTCGTCATAGGTCTCGGTGGTCTGCACGTCGGCCTCCTGCATCCACTGGGTCAGCAGATCATCCATCGTGCCCGCCGAAGCGGTCACAAGCAGGCCCTTGTAGTTTTCAAACTGGCCGTCGATGTCCAGTGGCTCGCGCTTGATGATGTGGTAGCCGTAATCCGACTGCACCAGACCGGAAACCTCGCCTTCGCCCAGCGCCTTGGCCGCGTCATAGAATTCGGTGACCATGTCGCCCTCGGTGAAGATATAGCCGTCCGGATTGCCGGCCAGACCCGGGTCCTCGCTCAGCTCGTTCATCAGCGTGTCGAAGTCCTCGCCCGCGTTGATGCGGTCCAGGATCTTCTGCGCCTCGGCCTTGGCTTCCGCGTCCGTGCGGATGGTCTCGCCGGTCGTCGAATCAACAGTCGAGATCAGGATATGCTTGGCGGAGATGTAGTTATCCGCAAAATACTGGCGCAGCTCGTCGTCCGACGGCACATTGGCGCCATTCTCGCCGAAATAGTAGTCATTCAGCGCCTGATAGCACTGGCTGATGTACATAAAGTTCGAATAGCTCTTGTCCGAGAAGCCGTAGGTGCCGATCTGGTTGAGATAGCCGTCATAGCCGAGCATGTCGATCGTGCCCTGACGCAGCTCGTTCATCTCCTTCTGCTGGTCATAGGTCAGCTTGAGACCCAACTCGTCGAACTTCTGCAGCACAACGCGCGCATAGACCGACTGGTCCTTGGCCGCCGCCGGCATAGAGGAGCCCAGCGTCGCCGCTGCGTACTCGTCCGACCATACGTCGGTCATACCGAACTGCGCGTACATATCTGCGTAGTACATCATATTGTAAAGCATGTAACCCGCATATTCGTCCGCCTGTACCTCATCGCCGTTGACGGTCATAACGACCGGCGCGTCGGTGTTGAGCGGCTCATAGCGAATGGTCATGCTCGCGGTACCCCATACCGTGCCGCCCATAACGACGGCCAGCATCACAACCAGCGCGATAGCGCGCTGTACCATTTTGCTCATATTCTAACTCTCCTTATTGCGTAATCTGAACAGACTTTAATCAGTATAGCACTTTTGGAAAGGCGATACAAGCAAAATCACAAAATCGTCACAATTCGTCAGTACCCTGCCGCGCGTCCGAGTGCCGTATTGAAGTTGCTGTAATGCTGCACAAGGCGGCGGTCACGCCAGTCATGCGACCGCTCCCGCGGCGGGCTGTACGGCAGGCGCACCGGATGCGACGGGTGATAGTAGTTGATACCAGTCCCGCCAAATGTGCGTTCCTCATCCAGCTGCATCACATAGAGCACATAGCCGCGCGGATTTTCCGCACCGAACGGATAGGTTATGCTACCGCTCATCTGATCGCTGGCCCGTGTTCCGAAAAAGCTGTCCACCGTCACCGTGCCGCTTGACAGATCCGGCATGGGCGCGATGTAGGTCTGCCCCTGTTTGTCGAACACCAGCCGCCCGCTGAGCAGCTTATAACCATAATCACTGTCGTCATAGGCCGAGAACGAATCGCCCCAATAGGCGCTGCCCTGTTCCCACGCAAAGTAGTTGAGCACTGCCATGCGGTAATCGGGCAGCTCGATATAATAGGTGGACGCGATCATGGTATCCTTTCCGGGTGGGATCTCCGGCTCGACCGGCGCGCGTTCGGGCGCGTTGGTCTGGTCGCACAATGTAACCCTGTCATAATACCGCTCGAACACGATCATGTCGGCGCAGCAGGCGACATGGGTCGAGCCGTCCAGTGCGCGCACGTCTTCATCCGTGAGATCAGCCAGCACCTCGTCCGGCAGGCCGAGGCCCACCAGCTGCTGCCGGATTTCGGTTTCGCCCGGCTCGGGCATGGGCGCGGCATCCAGCCGCGGGTGGTTGACAAATACGCAGGCCGCCAGCACCAGCAGCAGGCAGCCGCCGAGATAGCCCAACTTGACCCAGCCCGCGCTCAGGCGCACGGGCGCGGCAATAAAACAGTAGCCCGCCTTGCTCAGCTCGCCGCCCAGCCGGAACAGCGCGCGCACGATGCACACAAAGGCGATTATCATCGGGATGCCCGCCAGCCAGCTGTGCGCCAGCGGCGAAAACGCCAGTATAAAGATAACCCCTTCCCAGCATACCGCCGCTTTGAGCGGATCGCTCTGCGGTTCCATGCCCGCCGTACGGCACACCTGCCGCAGCCCGGCGCGCAGCGCCAGCAGCTGTATGATCTGGATGATCATATTCGTCAGCCCGAGGGCAATATCCAGATCGCCTATCAGCAGCCAAGGCGTGGCTGACAGCACCACAACTGCGCCCACCCATGCAAGCCGCACGATCGAAATCGCCCATGCCAAGCGGAACGCCGCGCCGTTTCTCCGCAGCGCGCGGAAGCCCAGATATTGCAGCACGACACCCAGCGCGGGCAGCAGGTAGTCCAGATAGAAAAAGTTGAGTGTGATACTGGTCAGCGCCAGCCCCCACGCGACGCGGTCGATCGGTTCATGCCACGGGTTGACCTCGTCGACCACGGCTTGCGCGGGCACGGTATCGGCGATCTCCCGCTCGATCAGCCGGTCAAATTCGTCCCGTTCCGGTCCGGTCATAGCGCGTCACCTCCCAACGCCTTTTGCAGGCGGCGGCGCAGACGGTACAGCCGCCCCTCGACCGCCCGCTCGGTCAGTCCCATCTCCGCCGCGATCTGCGCGGTGGACTGGAGATAGTAATACTTGCGGTAAAACAGCTGCTGCTCGGCCGCGCCCAGCGCGTCGACCGTCCTTTGCAGCTGCCGCGTGCGCTCGCGGCGCAGCACCTCGTCCTCGGGCGAGGGCGACGCACCGTCCTGCTCGTCCAAGGCTTCGTCCGGTGCACGCCGTCGACGCAGCCGGTCGACCGCCGCGTTGCGCGCGACCGCGGTCACCCACGCGGCGAGCGTGCCCTTTTCCGGGTCAAACGAGGCGCATTTCTGCCACACGCGCAGCCACACGTCGCTGACACATTCCTCCGCGTCCTGCGCATCGTGCAAAATGCCGCGCACGATGTAACGCACCATCGGGCCGTACTGCGTTTGCAGCAGCGTTACGCCCTCGGCGTCGCCTGCGCGCAGCCGTTCGATGATCTGCTCGTCCATGCCGTCGCCCCCTTCCCTATCTTGCCTCTCTACCTTTATCTACGCAATTTTGCGGCAAAACCCACGCACATCCGGATAAAAAAATGGCGCAGCATTTTGCTGCGCCATTTTGGCTTTGCGCTTATTCCATCAGGCCGACGCAGTCGTAATACGGCTTTGCGGCAATCTTGTCCTTGTTCTCCTTGAAGAGTGTGTGGCCGAGCGTCACGACCAGATAATCCGCCTTGGCAAGAATCTCGTCAAAGGACACGTTCTCGATGCCCTGCACCTCGCTGTCCTTGGCAAACGGCTCGCAGGCCAGCACCTTAACGCCCTTTTCCTGCAGGATGTGGCACAGCTCGATCGAGGGAGACTCACGCAGGTCGTCGACGTCCGGCTTGTAGGAGAGGCCGAGCACGCCGACCGTGTCGGTGACCTTCGCCATCTTGGAGACGACCTTGTCCGCGACAAAGCGCGGCTTGTTCTCGTTGCGCTCGCGCGCGGCGAGGATGACCTTGGCCTCTGCCGGGAACTGCTCATAGATAAACCACGGGTCGACCGCGATGCAATGACCGCCCACGCCCACGCCCGGAGTCAGGATGTTGACGCGCGGATGGCAGTTGGCCAGCTTAATCAGCTCGAATACGTCAATGCCCATCTTGTCGCAGATAACCGACAGCTCGTTCGCGTACGCGATGTTGACATCGCGGAAGGTATTCTCGGTCAGCTTGCACATCTCGGCGGTCAGGTCGTCGGTCTTGTGGACGACACCCTTTTCCAGCACCTTTTCGTAAATCGACGCTGCCATCTCGGCGGCTTCCGGGGTGCGCGCGCCGACGATGCGGTCGTTGTTCTTCAGCTCGTACATCATATTTCCCGGGATGACACGCTCCGGGCAGTGCGCGACGTGGATTTTGTCCATGTCGATGCCGGACTCCTCGCTCAGCACGCGCGCGAGCATTTCGCTCGTGTGCGGCGGCACGGTGGACTCCAAAATGACCAGATTGGACGGCTCGAGCAGCTTGCCCGCCATACGGCCGGCGGACTCGACATACTTCAGGTCGGCCTTGTGGCTGCCGGTCTCGTCCTGATAGAACGGGGTCGGCACAGCGATATAGAACACGTCGGACTTGGTCAGTTCGCTCGAAAAATGCAGATGGCCGTGCGCCACCGCGGTCTCAAACGCTTCCTGCAAGCCCGGCTCGACGATATGGATATGGCCGTCCTTAAGCGTTTCGATCGTTTTTTCGTTCACGTCAAAGCCGCAGACCTCAAAACCGGCTTCGGCCAGCGTGATCGCGGTCGGCAGGCCGATATAGCCCAGACCCATGACAGTAATTTTCATAATTTCAAAACCTCTTTATCGACATTCTTTAATCATTATACCACTTTTTTTCTTTATTTCAATCAAAGGTTTGAATTTTCTGTCCGGAGCGTCTATAATGTATGATGTGATGAATTCACAGTAAATTGATAGGATGATGAGTATGATTTTCAAAGGCCTGCTCGACGATGCGCGCTCGATTCGCGATCGCGACCCCGCCGCGCGCACCACGCTCGAGGTCTTTTTGCTGTATCAGGGCTTCCATGCGCTGATCTATCACCGTCAGGCGCATTGGCTGTATAAACACAAGCATTTCTTTTTGGCGCGTGCGCTTTCACAGTTTGCCCGTCACATGACCGGTATCGAGATTCATCCGGGCGCGACCATCGGCCGTCGCCTGTTCATCGACCACGGCATGGGCATCGTCATCGGTGAGACCGCGGAAATCGGGGACGACTGCACGATTTACCACGGCGTGACCCTCGGCGGCACCGGCCACGACACCGGCAAGCGCCACCCAACGATCGGCAACAACGTACTGATCTCGACGGGCGCGAAGGTACTCGGCCCGTTCACCGTGGGCGACAACAGCCGCATCGGCGCAAACGCGGTCGTTTTGCAGGAAGTGCCGCCGAACTCCACGGTTGTCGGCGTCAAGGCGCGCGTCGTCAAGATTGACGGCCAGCGCGTCCCGTCCTACGACCTCGACCAAATCCACCTGCCCGACCCGCTCGCACAGGAGCTGTGCCGCTTGCAGCACCGCGTCTACGTCAACGAGCAGAAGCTCAAACGCGAAGAAATCCGCGACCGCGAAGCGGACGAATAAAGCAGCAAGTCCTATGTGCAAAAAACGCACCATCAGTCAGATGGTGCGTTTTTTCATATTCTCATATAAATAATGCCCTTCGGGTATTACTGCCCGACGGCTTCATCCCCCTGCTCATCCGTAAAGCGGAACTTACCCGTCTCGTCTACATAGGCCGCACAGTCATCCGCTTTACCGGCCTTTCTCAGCGCCTCGCGCCGGCGCCGGATCAGATCGGTGTAGAAGGTGCGGTATTCCTCCCGCAGGTTGTCTTTGCGCTGCCACATGGCAGCTTCCACTTCCTGCCGCGCCTTGTTGCTCTCTGTCGACGGGCCGTATTTCTGATCGAGCATTTTGGAGAAAAGGCCCAGATACTCCTCTTTTTCCATAGCTTCTACCTTGGTGACCTGTTCGAGCGAGGCGGACAAATCCAAGGCCACATTGCCCTTCACAAACTGCGTAAACAGGGTGTTGTACAGGGTGTCGTTAGCGTGGGGCTTATATTCATTGCTCATGTGCTGCGCGCCTTCGTCCTTGAGCTTGCTGAAGGATGCTTCCTTGTCAAAGGAACACAGATGGTTATCCGTCCGATGGAGGAAGTTCTCCCCCTTGGTATCAAAGTTGCACAGCAGCCAGTCCAGCGTATGCTCCCGCAGGATTTCCTTTTTCATTTCGGCGGGGATATTGTCCTGCGGGTCGGTTTGCCAGGAAAACAGGTCAAACCGCTGCGCCGCCTCAATGGTCTCGATTTTCTCCTGAAAGGAACCAAGAACCTTTTTGCCCTCCATAGCGGCATAAGCCGGGATGGAATAAGGCCCGCATATCTTTTCCTGCAAGGCGGCGGCAGCCTCGGTGACCAGCGCGCCCTCCGGCTTATACATGCCGATGCAGTTGGTCGCCTCCTTAAAAAGATACTGCTTGTAGCCAACGACCTGCCCGTCCTGCAAAATCGGGCTGGAACGGTCCTCGAAAATGTACATGGGCTTGGTGCCGCCGAAGAAGGCACGCCCAACATTGACAAGCGTCTGCCCTGTCGGCAGCTTCCATTCGGCATCCTCATGGGAAAGGGGATTATCTTTCCGGAATATCTTTTTCAGGCGGTCGTAGTGTCCGTGGCGCGTGAGCGTTGCTTTTTCCCGCTCCTTTTCCTCGCCCTCGGGCATCTGGGCCACCTTGAGCTTGCGGCGCAGATGATCGGCTTTCAGCTCCTGCTCTTCCTTTACCGCCATGGCCTTACGCCGCTGGGCAGACTTTTCCGGCAGCATGCGGGCAAACGCACCTGCGAGTTTTGCCCGTTCAGCCTGCGCCTTGTGCCTGACCTTCATCTGCTCGATCTCGTCGCCCTCTGCCGCCTTGAATTCGGCTTTCTCCTCGAGCGCCACCGCCTTCAGTCTGGCGGCCAACAGCGCCCGCTCCGCTTTGATTTCATTCCCAACTGCTTCCTGCGGCTGGTTGTGCAGCGCCTGCTCCTGCCGCCGCACAGCCTCTTTCTGCTCCGCCGCCTTTTGCCGCGCGCTTTCCAGCTGTTCCCGTTTTTTGCGCTCAAAATAGCCCTCTTTTTGCTGCAAAGGCGGGGCGGGCGCGCCAATCTCCGCATGGATCTCCATATGCTGCACCAGCGGCTCGGCAACCTGCTGCTGGAGCGGCTCCGCCAGCTGGTTCTGCTGAACCACTTCCTGCTGCTGCACTTGGATGGGTTGCTGAATCTGCAAATCCTTTTGCTTGGTTAACGTGTCAGGCACGCCGTATCCCTCCTTATCGCTGCATATCCCATGCCGCCTGATAGTATCTTGCCAGCACCTCCCGGTTCGGCAGCAGCTTATCGACAAGGGAAACCGAAACCGGCGTGACGGCGGCAATCCGCAAATCGCCACCGCTCTGCGGCAAAAGGCTGCTGATCTGTGCCAACAGCGCCATCAACTGGCGGTGGCAGCCTGCTGCACACCAGACAAAAGACAGATCGAGGTCTGCCCCATCGTTTGTCATGAACGCTGCGGCCTGCATATTAGCGCCGTTTGTGGCGCATAGGCACAGGGGCTGACAGCAGTCCTGCCCGTCGAAGTTATCCCACAAAAGCGCGTGTTGCTGCTCGAGCTGAAGGAGAAATTGACGGCGTGTGACCTCGGGCAGAGAGAAAAACGGGCGGATTTGGGCACTGTTGTTCCGCAAAGCGGCCAGCCGGCTGCGGGGAATTTTGGAAAACGGCACTTTGCAGATCATTCCGTCCTCCAGCGTCACCGAAAAATGTTCCAGCCCGGCAAAAAACAAATAAACCGGGTCTTGCAGATCGGGCGCGGAAAAGCTGCACACCACCGGCGTGGTGGTGTCCCATGCGTGGCGGCACAAATATTCCACCATGCCGCGAGCAATCCCCCTGCGCCGAAATTCCGGCGAAACTGCCAGCATCCGGATTTCCGCCACCGGTTTTCCGATGCGAAAAACCAGTATGCCGCAGGCAGTCCTGTCCTCCACAGCGCCTATCGCGTACAGATTTTTCTGCTCTGTCAATCGCCTGCACAGTTCCTCGCTCAACAGAGGGGCAAACCAGTGCAGTGTTTCGTCCGTAATCCGAATAAATTCCCTCATGATCCCAGTCCTTACAGCAGAATGATTGCTTAAATTATAACATGGGGGCATCCCTGCTATGACCATCGCGCAAAATCTGTTGATGCTTGTGTAAAATCTGTTGTCTCTCAGCAATTGACTTGGGACAAGCACGATATAGCTGTATACGGTCACTTGGGCTTCTGCCATAGCCACGTGTGGAAGTGGGCTCGTACAGATGACAAAAACCGGCGTGATATGTCGATTACATATCACGCCGGTTTCTTGGGATGTGAATATCTTTCTGAGCAATCCCCTAATGACTATTTGCTCTTTCATTTTTCCGGAGGTAGACTGCCTTTTTTACACGATAATCCAACAGACCCAAATCACACATAATTGCCGCAATTACCGAGGCATGCCGAGGAGAATAGTGCGGGAAGCGATTATGCAAATACCAGCCCAATCCATCTTTCGGCGGGTCAGTCATACTTGCTCCCATCATTTTCTCCGCGCCATCACTGAAGAATTCCTGCAAAATTGTATGCAGCATGTCTTCTGTGAAGGAGAAATTCATTTTGCTCCATTGAACAAGAATTTCATTCTGCACACAGCAATACAAGATATTGTTATTCTTCCTTGCAAGTGTTGAAATTCTCTTCCAAATTAATTGCTGCATAAGAAAACACCTTTTATTCCTCGGGAAATCCCGCGGCGATCACACCAAATAGTTCATTGATGCGGTCATACCGCCCTTTTAGGTACAGCCAGCCGAACAGGGCTTCGAGCGCGGTTGCCTGCGAATACTCGGCCACTGATGCCGACTTGGGCACGCTCTTGGGCTTAGCGTTGCGGCCGTGGCGGTAAACCTCCTGCTCGGCTTCACCGAGCAGGGGCAGGATGCGCTGCACGGCCTCTGCCTGCGCGGGCGCGCAGACCAGCTGCGTCGTGCGGCGGTGCAGGTTTTTGGCGGTCTGCAGGCCGCCGCAGGCCAAAAGCGAGCGCACCAGCACTTCATAAACGGCATCGCCCACATGGGCGAGCGCGAGGCTCGACATGCGGGCGATAGCAGCGTCATCCAAAACCGGATGCAGATAATCCATTACTTGACCTCAGCGGCAGGAGCAGCAGCTTCCGCAGCAGCGGCCTTTTCCGCCTCAGCCTTAGCCTTGGCAGCAGCAGCCTGCTTTGCCTGCATCTCCTTGAACTTGGCCTTTTCCTCTTCGGTCGGGACAGGCTCGATGCAGCCCTTCGGGCAAGCCTTAGCGCACATCTTGCAGTTCTTGCACTTGTCGTAGTCGATCTTGGCTACGCCGTCAACCACATGGATGGCGTCGAACTTACAGGTCTTTTCGCACATCTTACAGCCGATGCAGCCGTTGGAGCAGACCTTCATAACCTCAGGGCCCTTGTCCTTGTTGACACAGTTGACGTGTACCTTCTTGGACTCGGGGATGAGGTTAATCAGCTTCTTCGGGCAGGCCGCGACGCACTTGCCGCAGGCTACGCACTTTTCGGTGTCAACCTTGGCAACGCCGTCCACAACGTGGATCGCGTCAAACGCACAAGCCTTGACACAGGAGCCGAGGCCCATGCAGCCATAAGCGCAAGCCTTCGGGCCGCCCGCAACGCGCATTGCTGCGGTGCAGTCCTGCAGGCCTTCGTACTTGGTCTTGTCGACCGCGTTGCAGCCGCCGTTGCAGTAAACGTGCGCAACCTTGCGCTCGCCAGCCTCAACCGCGACGCCCATAACAGCAGCGATCTTTTCCGCCGCAGCAGCGCCGCCGACCGGGCAGCCGTTGACCGGTGCCTTGCCCTCTACGATTGCAGCTGCCAGACCGTCACAGCCCGGATAGCCGCAGCCGCCGCAGTTTGCGCCCGGCAGGCACTCACGCACGAGCGGCACGCGCTCGTCTACCTCGACCGCGAACACCTTTGCCGCGATGCCCAGCAGGATCGCGAACACCACGCCCATGATAAACAGCACGGCGACCGCTGCAATGACATTATTGATATCCATTTCTTATCTTTCCCCCTTGCTTACCAGATCGACAGGCCGGAGAAGCCCATGAAGGACATCGCGAGCAGCGCCGCGGAAACCAGCGCGATCGGGAAGCCTTCAAAGCACTTGGGGCACTTTGCCGTTGCGTCCAGACGCTCACGGATGGAGGCGAACAGCACGATCGCCAGCGTATAGCCAACGCCGGCACACACGCCGTATACCATCGAGCCGATGAACGAATAGCCGTTGTCAATGTTGGAGATGGCAGCGCCGAGCACCGCGCAGTTGGTGGTGATCAGCGGCAGGAAGATACCGAGCGCGGAATACAGCGCAGGCATCGCCTTTTTCATGAACATCTCAACGAACTGCACGAGCGTCGCGATAACCAGGATGAACGCGATGGTCTGCATGTAGTCCAGGCCGAGCGGATCGAGGATGAAGTACCAAACCGCCCACGAAACAGCGCTCGCCAGCGCCATAACGAAGATAACCGCCATGCCCATGCCGATTGCCGTGTCGGTTTTCTTGGATACGCCGAAGAACGAGCAGCAGCCAAGGAACTGGACAAGGATGTAGTTGTTGACCAGAACCGCTGCCACCGCAAGCGACAGGACTTCGGTCAGGCCCATTGCATCAGGAAAATTGAAAGCCATTTACTTGTCCTCCTTTCCAGCCATGATCTTCTGGATGGCCGCAAAGATGAAGCCCATCATCAGGAAGCCGCCGGCCGGCAGGATCATCATAACCGCCGGGTTGGCGCTCAGGCCGGGGATGGCGAAGCCTTCCGCCGGGATGAAGCTCAGGAAGGGCAGCAGGGTGGACAGGCCGGAGAACACCGTGCCGGCACCCAGCAGCTCGCGCAGGAAGCCCATCAGGACGAGCGCGAAGGTGAAGCCCAGACCCATGCAAACGCCGTCGAGCGCGGAGGGCAGGACCTTGTTCTTGGACGCATACGCCTCGGCACGGCCGAGGATGATGCAGTTAACAACGATCAGCGGCAGGAACAGGCCGAGAGACGCCGCCAGCGACGGCACGAAAGCCTGCAGCGCAAGGTCGATCATGGTAACGAAGGTTGCGATAATGGTGATGAAGCACGCAATACGCACCTTATCCGGGATAAATTTACGCAGAAGCGAGATAACGACGTTGGAGGCGATCAGTACGATCGTGGCCGCCACGCCCATGCCGATGGCATTGGAGAGGGACGTGGAGGTAGCCAGCGTCGGACACAGACCAATCGTCTGCATGAAGATCGGGTTGTCGAGGATGACGCCCGCCTTCAGTTGATCTTTGAATTTCATTTGGCTCTTCCTCCTTTAACCCAGACTTGCGACGCAGTTGGCCGCCGTGTTGACGCCCAGCGTTACCGCGCGGGACGTAATGGTGGAGCCGGTGATGGCATTGATCGTGCCGCCGTCCTTGGAGACCGCAAGGCTGCCGTCCGCCGGCTGGCCTGCAAACTGGGTGATCCATTCCGGATCGGTCTGCGCCTTAGCGCCGAGGCCCGGGGTCTCGCCGTGTGCGGTAACCTGCGCGCCGGCGACCGTGCCGTCCGTATTGATACCGACGATCAGGGTCAGCTCGCCGCCAAAGCCCTTGGGCTTGACCTCTACGCAGTAGCCGATGGTCTGGCCGCCGGCCTGCGCCTCATATACACCGGTAATCGTCGGCTGGTTCTTATCAGCCGGAGCCGTCCATTCCTCAGAGACCTCCACATCGACAAAGCTCTCCGCCTCCGGCAGGATGACGCTCATAGCCGCGTTGCGGGTCTCGACCGCGTTCTGCGCGATCTTGTCCTTGGTGATGCCGTTGATCACACCCAGAAGCAGGGCACATACAAAGGTGATCAGGCCCAGTACGACGACCAGCATCAGGATGCCGCCGCCCTTTTTGCTGCTATCCATATTACTGTGCCTCCTTCTTCACTTTGTCCAGCTCGTAGCCGAACTTGCGGGGATGGGTGGCCTTGTCGATCGCCCAGACCAGCGTGTTCATGATCAGGATGGAGTACGAAACGCCCTCCGGCAGGCCGCCAAAGTAGCGGATGAACACGGTCAGCAGGCCGCAGCCCACGCCGAAGATGATCTGGCCCTTGGGGGTGACCGGGCTGGTGACGTAGTCGGTCGCCATGAAGATCGCGCCGAGCATCAGGCCGCCGGACAGCACCTGGGACAGCATCCACTGTACGCGGGATACATCGCCCATCGGGAACAGGAAGGTAAGTACAGCGACGGTCAGGATATAGGCCGCCGGGATATTGATGGTGATAACCTTGCGCCAGAGCAGGTATACGCCGCCGGCGATCAGCGCGAGCGCCGAGGTCTCGCCGATAACGCCGCCGGTCTGGCCGAGGAACAGCTCCAGAAGGCTGACGCCCTCGGGCAGGGTGCCCGCCTTGAGGGACGCGAGCGGGGTCGCGGTCGAGATCGCGTCAGTCACGGTGACAGTGCCGAAGAGCGGCAGGTCAGCGTGCGGCACGGTCCAGGTGGTCATCAGGCCGGCCCAGGACGCCATCATGAACGCACGCGCGCCGAGCGCCGGGTTCATGAAGTTCTTGCCGATGCCGCCGAACAGCATCTTAACGATGATGATGCCGAACAGCGCGCCCAGCACGACCATCCACCACGGTGCGGATACCGGCACGTTGAATGCGATCAGCATACCGGTGACAAAGCAGGACAGGTCGCCAATCGTATTGGGATGCTTTATGATTTTGTTATAGATGGTCTCGAATACGCCGCAGGCGACCATCGAGATGACAGTCAGCACGAGCGCGCGCGGACCGAAGGTGTAAACCGCAACGCACAGCGCGGGCAGCAGCGCTACCAGCACGTCGAGCATCAGGCTGCGGGTATCGTCATCTGCCTTGATGTGCGGTGAGGAGGTGACGACGACTTTACTCAGATCATACATTTTCGTTTCCCCTCCTTACTTCTTCTCGGCTTCAGCCTTGGCCTTTTCGGCCTCCGCCTTGGCCTTTTCCGCCATGCGCTTGGCCTGGATCTTGCCCTTGGTCAGGCGGAACTGCGCGACCAGCGGAATACGTGCCGGGCAGACATAGGCGCACGAGCCGCACTCGATGCAGTCCATCATGCCGCACTCAGCCGCATTGTCCAGATCGTCCTTCTTGCCGTATACGTTCATGTACATCGGCAGCAGGTGCATCGGGCAGGCCGCGATGCACTTGCCGCAGCGGATGCACTGCGGATCGGCAACGCGCTTATCCTCTTCGCCGCAGAAAGCGAGGAAGGCGTTGGTGCCCTTGAGCACCGGAACCTCCAGCGAGAACTGGGCAACACCCATCATCGGGCCACCGGCGAGCAGCTTGTTCGGGGCTTCCTTGAAGCCGCCGCAAGCGTCGATCAGCTTTTCGATCGGCGTGCCGATGCGCGCCTCGAGGTTCTTCGGCTGGGCGATGGCCGAGCCGGAAACCGTAACGATACGGCGGATGACCGGCATACCGGTCGTGAAGCGGCGGTAAACCGCGCCCGCGGTGTCCACGTTGAACACAGCGCAGCCCGCGTCCGCCGGCAGCTTGCCCGAGGGGACTTCGCGGCCGGTGCAGGCGTTAATCAGCTGCTTTTCCGCGCCCTGCGGGTACTTACACTTCAGAGGATAGAGCTTCAGGCGCGGGTCGTCCGCGATCAGCTTTTCAATGCCCGGGAATACATCGGACTTGTTCTCCTCGATCGCGATGATCGCGTTCTGCACGCCCATGATGTCGGCCAGCATCTTCAGGCCGCCGATGACCTCCTCCGGCCGCTCGAGCAGCAGGCGGTGGTCGGAAGTTATGTACGGCTCACACTCCGCCGCGTTGATGATGACCGTGTCGCACTTGCCAATGCCCGACTGGATCTTGACATGGGTCGGGAAGGTCGCGCCGCCGTGGCCGACGATACCGGCCGAACGGATGCACTCGATGCGCTCCTCGTTGGTCATGGCCGCAAAGTCGTACGGATGCACGGACTCATGCGGGCGGTCCTCGCCGTCGTTTTCAATAATGATCGACAGGACCTTGCTGCCGTTCTGGTGCAGGCGCGGCTCGATCGCCTTTACCTTACCGGACACGGTCGCATGGACAGGAGCGCTGACGAAGCCGCCGGCTTCCGCGATGGGCTGTCCCAGATCCACGGTATCGCCGACCGATACGATCGGCTTGGCCGGGGCGCCGATGTGCATGGAAACCGGCAGGATCACCTGATCCGGCAATGCCAGCTTCTCGATCGGCTTGGTGTTTGTCGCGGCCTTGTAGCCCGGATCTGCATGAGTACCGGGGTGAATGCCGCCACGGAACGAATACACCATGTTTTTCACCTCTCTGTTTTTTTGCGCAAGAAGAGCGGCGCCGGCGTGGGCGCTGCTCCATCTTCATAAAGGGATTGTCAGGCTGTGCAAGCGCGCAGTCTTACAAAGTAGATTATACTGTTTTTTATACCTTGGAAGCAAGCCCAAAACGCAAAAAAATTCACAAATAATCCAAAAAAACTTTACAAGCCTTGATAAAGTCATGGGCATTTCTCTACTGCTTTTGTGAACAAAGCCCATTTTCCTGTTTTTCCCACCCGTTGCAGAATGTGTGCGGGCGCACGCAAAAGACCGGCGCCACAGGGGCGCCGGCCGCTTTATTCAATGCTTTTCCTTGGGTTTCTGGCAGTACATCTCGGTATAGGCCGTCGCGGCAGGGTCGCCGCGCGGGGGCGCGTCCTGCGTCCACGGCGGGATAGGTGCGACCGCTGCCGAATCGATATGCGCCGCGTCGTCATACGCCGGGAAAGCGCGGGGTTCCCGTTCGGGCTTGCGCTTGTCCTGCATGCTGTTCCCTCCTTATTATATAATTATACCGCTACGCGGCGCGCCATGAACTGCGCGGCCGTCTGGCACAGCTTGACCGTCACCTCGGTCGCGGTCATGTTCTCGTCCTCGCTGACGTAAGCTACGCAGCCGCTGACGTCGCCCTCTGCCAGAATGGGCACGGCGACGACCACGTGATATGCGTCCGAATCGGTCACGGTCAGCTCGCTGTCCCCATCCATACCGCACTCATAGACCGCGCGCTGCTCCATCAGCTGTTCCATGCCGGCGGACAGACGCTTTTCCAGCAGATCCTTCTTTGCGCCACCCGCCGCTGCGATGACCGCGTCGCGGTCACAGATCGCACAGCTGAGCCCCGCGGTGCGTGCGAGTGCTTCCGCCAGCTCGCCCGCGACCGCGCCCAGTTCCCCCATCGGGGAATATTTTTTGAAGATGACCTCGCCGTCGCGGTCGGTGAAAATCTCGAGCGGGTCGCCCTCACGGATTCGCAGCGTGCGGCGGATCTCCTTCGGAATGACCACACGACCCAGGTCATCAATACGGCGTACAATGCCGGTTGCCTTCATTGACGCGTTCCCTCCCATACACAATTTCTGGTTGTACAGGTAGTATGACAGGAATTGCCCATATTATGCGACGCATGCCTTGGCAATTTTTTACGCATTTCGCCATGCCGGACAAAATTTTTACCGGTTTTCTCTTTACAGCACGCCGCTTTTTGTGCTACATTTTTATACAGCAACGCGAAAAAATATTCGTCCAACCCCGGAAAGAAGGAATCCCACATGCCATCCCTCGAGCAGATCCGCGCAACCTTTGCCGGCGACCGCTTCGCCACCGAAGCCGCCGGCTGCGAGATTCGGCTGGCCGAACCCGGCCATGCCATTTGCGCCATGAAGCTGCAGCCCCATCACCTCAACGCCGCCGGTACGCCGCAGGGCGGCGCGCTCTTCACGCTGGCAGACTTCGCCTTTGCCGTGGCGGTCAACGCTTTTGCGGGACACGTCACCGTGTCGCTGCAGCACGATATCACCTTCCTGTCCCCCGCCAAGGGCAGCGAGGTGCTGGCCGAGGCAACCTGCGTCCGCTCCGGCCGCTCGACCTGCTTCTATACGGTTGCGGTCACCGACGATCTGGGCACGGCCGTTGCCCACATGACGGTCAACGGTTTTCAGACCCAGAAAAAGATTCCGTAAATTTTTGTGTTTCTTATTGACTTTAGCGGATAAAAGTGATAAAGTAGCGAGTGAATAGTAATAACGCGATGAAGGAACCAAGTACGTCCCGTCCCTCTGGCGCAGAGAGCTGCCGGCTGGTGTAAGGCAGCACAGACGCGGCGACGGAATACCTTCCGGAGCGGTCCGCTGAACAGTACAGTAAGCGGCAACGGGGGCGCCCGTTACAGCGCAGGGGGCTTTTTGGCCCTGCTGAGGCCGTCTTTGGCGGCAAATAGAGGTGGTACCACGGGTCATTCTCGTCCTCTGCATGATGCAGAGGGCGTTTTTTTATTCCCAAACCGCCGAAAAAGAAGGAGATACATATGGTCATTACGGATTTTCTGGAACGCAATGCACGGCTGTACGGCTCGGATATTGCGCTGGTTGAGATCAACCCTTCGGAAGAGCGCGACGCCGCCGTCACCTGGCGCGATTATAGCCTGATCGAGAGCGCACGCCCCGACGCGCCGTATCGCCGGGAAATGACGTGGAAGGATTTCGAGCGCCGCGCCAACCGCTTTGCCAACCTGCTGCTCAGCCGCGGGCTGGGTCGCGGGGCAAAGGTCGGCATCCTGCTGATGAACTGCCTCGAATGGCTGCCGCTGTATTTCGGCATCCTCAAGGCGGGCTGCGTCGCGGTGCCGATGAACTTCCGCTATTCGAGCGACGAGATCGAGTATTGCCTCGATCTGGCCGACGTCGAGGTACTTGTGTTCGGTCCGGAATTTACCTCCCGTATGGACCCGATCATTGATAAAATCACGGGCGTGAAGCTGCTGTTCTTTGTCGGGCGCGACGTGCCCGCCTACGCCGAGGACTGCTGCCGTCTGGTGGAGTTCTGCTCGTCGAGCGCGCCTCCGGTCGCGCTGACCGAGGAGGACGATGCGGCGATCTACTTCTCCTCCGGCACGACCGGCTTCCCCAAGGCCATCCTGCACAAGCACCGCTCGCTGCTCGGCTCGTGCCTGACCGAGCAGAAGCACCACGGCCAGACGCGCGACGATGTGTTCCTGTGCATCCCGCCGCTCTACCATACGGGCGCGAAAATGCACTGGTTCGGCTCGCTGGTTTCGGGCAGCAAGGCGGTCTTGCTGCGCGGCGTCAAGCCCGAATGGATTTTGCGCGCGGTCACCGAGGAAAAATGCACGATCGTCTGGCTGCTTGTCCCGTGGTGTCAGGATATCCTCGAGGCGATCGAGTCCGGCCGTATCGACCTCGGCCACTACATGCTCGACCAGTGGCGGCTGATGCACATCGGCGCACAGCCCGTGCCGCAGAGCATGATCCACCGCTGGCTCAAAATCTTCCCGCACCACCAGTACGACACCAACTACGGCCTGTCCGAGTCGATCGGCCCGGGCTGCGTGCATCTGGGCGTCGAGAACGTCGACAAGGTCGGCGCGATCGGCAAGCCGGGCTACCAGTGGCAGGCGCGTATCGTCGACGAACAGGGAGGCGACGTCAAACAGGGCGAGGTCGGCGAGCTGATCGTCAAGGGCCCGGGCGTCATGGTCTGCTATTATAAGAATCCCAAGGCCACAGCCGAAGTGCTGAAAGACGGCTGGCTCTATACGGGCGACATGGCGCGCACCGATGAGGACGGCTTTATCTATCTGGTCGACCGTAAGAAGGACGTGATCATCTCGGGCGGCGAGAACCTCTACCCCGTCCAGATTGAGGATTTCCTGCGCCACAACCCCAAGATCCACGACGTCGCCGTCATCGGCCTGCCCGACCCGCGTCTGGGCGAGATCGCGGCGGCCATCATCGAGGTCGCCGAGGGCGAGACCTGCACCGAGGACGAGATCAACCGGTTCTGCAGCGAGCTGCCGCGCTACAAGCGCCCGCGCAAGGTGATCTTCGACCGCATCCCGCGCAACCCGACCGGCAAAATTGAAAAGCCGGTGCTGCGTGAAAAATACTGCGGTGCCCGTCTGGTCGAGGAGCAGACCACGCACTGACCCCCTGCAAAAGAGAAATCAAAACAAACGAGGTATCCATCCATGTCTGATCTTGTGATCAAGCTGTCGATGCTGATCGTCTTTTTCGGCGTGATGATCGGCATCGGCCTGAGCTGCCGCCACCATGCCAACAACGTCGCGGGCTTCGTGCTCGGCGGCCGCTCAGTCGGCCCGTGGCTGACCGCCTTCGCCTACGGCACGAGCTACTTCTCGGCCGTCGTCTTTGTCGGCTATGCCGGCCAGTTCGGCTGGAAATACGGCATCGCCGCAACGTGGGCGGGCATCGGCAACGCGATTTTAGGCTCGCTGCTCGCGTGGGCGGTGCTCGGCCGCCGCACCCGCGTCATGACCCAGCACCTGAACTCCGCGACCATGCCGCAGTTCTTTGCCGCGCGCTTCCAGAGCCGCGGCATGAAACTGGCGTCGTCCGCCATCATCTTTATTTTCCTCATCCCCTATACCGCTTCGCTCTATAACGGCCTGAGCCGCCTGTTCGGCATGGCCTTCCATATCGACTATGCGGTTTGCGTGATCGTCATGGCCGTGCTGACCGGCGTATACGTCATCGCGGGCGGCTATATGGCGACCGCCATCAACGACTTTATCCAAGGCATCATCATGATCGTCGGCATCTGCGCGGTGATCGGTGCGGTGCTGCAGGGACAGGGCGGCTTCCTCGCCGCGCTGGACAGCCTCGCCAAGGTGTCCGACCCCGCGACGAGCACAACCCCGGGCGTGTTCGCCTCCTTCTTTGGCCCCGACCCGGTCGGCCTGCTCGGCGTCGTGCTGCTGACCAGCCTCGGCACGTGGGGCCTGCCGCAGATGGTGCAAAAATTCTACGCCATCCGCAGCGAAAAGGCGATCGACAAAGGTATGATTATTTCCACGCTGTTCGCCTTTGTCGTCGCGGGCGGCTGCTACTTCCTCGGCGGCTTCGGGCGGCTGTTCTCGACACCCGAGCTGGTCGCCGCAAACGGCTATGACTCCATCATCCCGTCCATGCTTGAGGGGCTTTCCTCGTTCCTGATCGCGGTCGTGGTCATTCTGGTGCTTTCGGCCTCGATGTCGACGCTGTCCTCGCTGGTGCTCGCATCCAGCTCGACGCTGACGCTCGACTTCATCAAGGACACACTCGCCAAGGATATGAAGGAAAAGCAGCAGGTGCTCACCATGCGGCTGCTGATCGTGGTGTTCATCGCGATTTCGGTCGTTTTGGCGCTCATCCAATACAACTCGAGCGTCACCTTCATCGCGCAGCTGATGGGCGTCAGCTGGGGCGCGCTGGCGGGCGCGTTCCTCGCCCCCTTCCTATATGGCCTGTACTGGAAGCGCACCTCCAAGGCTGCCTGCATCGTCTGCTTTCTCTTTTCAACGGTCGTGATGCTGGCGAACATCTTCGTCGGCTCGCATTTCCCGACGGTTTTGCAGTCCCCCATCAACGCAGGCGCGTTCTGCATGCTGGCAGGGCTGGTCATTGTGCCGGTCGTCAGCCTGCTGACACCCGCGCCGGAGGAAAAACACATTGCGCAGGTCTTTTCCTGCTACGAGCGCACGGTCGTCGTCAAGGTCAAGGATTCGATCGGCGAACAGACCGACAACACACTGTAATCCCTCGCCCGCCGGTCCGGCGGCGGGCAAAACAACTTTTTTCGGCAACCCTGCGGGACAAGACGCGGCATTTTGCCGTGCCTGATCGCATAAAACCTATTGCACAGGAGGAATGACAACATGAAAACGCTGATGCTGGGCAACGAAGCCGTTGCCCGCGGCCTCTATGAGGCAGGCTGCAGCTTTGTCTCCAGCTATCCCGGCACGCCGAGTACCGAGATCACCGAGGCCGCTGCCAAGTACCCCGAAATCTACGCCGAGTGGGCACCCAATGAAAAGGTCGCGACCGAAGCGGCCTTCGGCGCATCGCTCGCCGGCTGCCGCAGCTTCTGCGGCATGAAGCACGTCGGCCTGAACGTCGCGGCCGACCCGCTGTTTACCCTGTCCTACACGGGTGTCAACGGCGGCATGATTATCGGCGTGGCCGATGACGCGGGCATGCACTCGTCCCAGAACGAGCAGGATTCCCGCCACTACGCGAAAGCGTCCAAGATCCCCATGCTCGAGCCGGCGAACTCCGCCGAAGCCCTCGCCTTTACCAAGCTGGCCTTTGAGCTGTCCGAGCAATACGACACGCCCGTGCTGCTCAAGATGTGCACCCGTGTATCGCACTCGCAGAGCGTCGTCGAGACGGGCGAGCGCCCCGAGCGCCCCGCCAAGCCCTATGAGAAGAACGGCGCGAAGTACATCATGATGCCGGGCAACGCCAAGCGCCGCCACCCGGTCGTCGAGCAGCGCACCGCCGACCTGACCGCATGGGCGGAAACCGCCGACGTCAACCGCATTGAGGACGGCGCGGACAAGTCGATGGGCATTATCACCTCGTCGACCAGCTATCAGTACGTCAAGGAGGTCTGCGGCAACAAGTACCCGGTGCTCAAGCTGGGCATGATCTGGCCGATGCCGGTGCAGAAAATCCGCGACTTTGCAGCGGGTGTCGACAAGCTGGTCGTTGTCGAAGAACTGGACGGCTTTATCGAAGACCACTGCCGTAACCTCGGTCTTGACCCGCTCGGCAAGGATGCGTTCTCCTGCATCGACGAGCTGAGCCAAAACCTCGTCGCGGCAAAGCTGGGCGCTGTACCGGATATGGGCGCGAAGCTGGAGGAGAATATCCCCGCCCGTCCGCCGGTTATGTGCGCGGGCTGCCCGCACCGCGGCCTGTTCTACACGCTCGCGAAGAACAAGATCACGGTTTTGGGTGACATCGGCTGCTATACGCTGGGTGCGGTACCCCCGCTCTCCGCGCTGGATTCCACGCTCTGCATGGGCGCATCGGTCTCCGGCCTGCACGGCTTCCTGAAGGGCGGCGGTAACGCGGGCAAGTCGGTCGCCGTCATCGGTGATTCGACCTTCATGCACTCGGGCATCACCGGCCTTGTCAATATCGCCTATAACGAGTCGAACGCGACCGTTATCATCCTTGATAACTCGATCACCGGCATGACCGGCCATCAGCAGAACCCGACGACCGGCTTCAACCTCAAGGGCGACCCCTGCACCAAGATCGACCTCGAGACGCTGTGCCGCGCGGTCGGCATTAACCGCGTGCGCGTGGTCGACCCGTACGACCTCGACGCCTGCGACAAGGTCATCAAGGAAGAGCTGGCCGCGGATGAGCCTTCGGTCATCATCGCCCGCCGTCCGTGCGCGCTTCTCAAATACGTCAAGCACAAAAAGCCGCTCGTGGTCGACGCGACCAAGTGCATGAGCTGCAAGATGTGCATGAAGATCGGCTGCCCGGCCATTTCGATGACCAGCGGCAAGGCCGAGATCGACAATACGCTGTGCACCGGCTGCGGTGTCTGCGAACAGCTTTGCAAATTCGACGCCCTGCACGCGCCCAAGGAGGACTGAACATGGAAACGAAAAACATCATGATCGTCGGCGTCGGCGGACAGGGCAGCCTGCTGGCCTCTAAGCTGCTCGGCCGCCTGCTGCTGACCCGCGGCTATGACATCAAGGTCTCCGAGGTACACGGCATGAGCCAGCGCGGCGGCAGCGTCGTCACCTATGTCCGCTTCGGCGACAAGGTCTACTCCCCTGTTATTGACAAGGGCGAGGCCGACTTTATCGTGTCCTTCGAGCTGCTCGAAGCCGCCCGCTGGACGGAATATCTGAAAAAGGGCGGCAAGGTCGTCGTCAATACCCAGAAGATTAACCCGATGCCGGTCATCACCGGCGCTGCCGCCTATCCGGAGAACCTCGTCGAAAAGATGCAGGCCGCCGGTGTGGACGTCGACGCGTTCGACGCGCTCGGCCTTGCTGAGCAGGCGGGTTCGTCCAAGGCGGTCAACATCGTGCTGATGGGCCACCTGTCCAACTATTTCGATTTCTCCGAGGAAGAGTGGCTGACCGCGCTCGAGCAGAGCGTGCCCGCCAAATTCCTCGAGCCCAACCGCCGCGCCTTCCAGCTGGGCCGCAACAGCTGACATTTCCCCTTGTGTAAAATCCCCCGCCGCGCTGCGGGTCTGAAAGGAACCGAATTGCCAATGGAACGCTATTATCAGCCTGAAATCGAGTGCGCCAGCCGGGAGCAGATTCTGGCATGGCAGAACGAGCGCCTGGTCAAGCAGGTGCGCAACGTGTGGGACAATGTGCCCTACTACCGCAAGAAGATGGAAGAGAAGGGTCTGACACCGGATGATATCAAGGGCGTGGAAGACCTGCACAAGCTGCCCTTCGTCACCAAGGACGACCTGCGTAAAGCCTACCCGTACGGTCTGGTCGCGCGCCCGCTCAAGGACTGCGTGCGCATCCAGTCCACCTCGGGCACGACCGGCAAGCGCGTCGTCGCCTTCTACACCCAGCACGATATCGACCTGTGGGAGGACTGCTGTGCGCGCGCGATCGTCGCGGCGGGCGGCACGGATGAGGACGTTTGCCAGGTTTCCTATGGCTACGGCCTGTTCACCGGCGGCCCGGGCCTGAACGGCGGCAGCCACAAGGTTGGCTGCCTGACCATCCCGACCTCGTCCGGCAACACCGAGCGCCAGATCATGTTCATCAAGGATCTGAACGCGACCATCCTGTGCTGCACCCCGTCCTACGCCGCTTACCTCGGTGAGACGATGAAGGAAATGGGCATGAGCCCCGAGGATATCCCGCTCAAGGCCGGCATCTTCGGCGCGGAGGCATGGAGCGAGGAAATGCGTCAGGATATCCAGAACACGCTGGGCATCAAGGCGTATGATATTTACGGCCTGACCGAGCTGTCCGGCCCGGGCGTCAGCTTCGAGTGCTCGGCACAGTCCGGCATGCATATCAACGAAGACCACTTCATTGCTGAGATCATCGATCCCGAGACCGGCGAAGTGCTGCCCGAGGGCACGCAGGGCGAGCTGGTGTTCACCTCGATCACCAAGGAAGCCTTCCCGCTGCTGCGCTACCGTACGCGCGATATCTGCGTGCTGACCCGCGAAAAGTGCTCCTGCGGCCGTACCCATGTCAAGATGTGCAAGCCGCGCGGCCGCAGCGACGACATGCTGATCATCAAGGGCGTCAACGTATTCCCGTCCCAGATCGAGACCGTGCTGATCGCGCAGGGCTATCAGGCCAACTACCAGCTGATCGTCGACCGCGTCAACAACACCGACACGCTCGAGGTGCAGGTCGAAATGACGCCGGAAAACTTCTCGGATAACCTCGGCAAGATCACCGAGATGGAGAAGCATCTGGTTTCCGCGCTCAAGGCGATGCTGGGCATCTATGCGAAGGTACGTCTGGTCGCGCCCAAGACCATCGCCCGCAGCGAGGGCAAGGCGGTCCGCGTCATCGACAAGCGCAAGATTTAAGGAGGCGTTACCATGACTGTTTATCAGATCTCTGTTTTTCTGGAAAACCGCACCGGCCAGCTGGCTGAGATTACCAAGATCTTAGCCGGCAACAACATCGACATGCGCGCTATCTCGATCGCCGAGACCGCGGACTACGGCGTACTGCGCATCATCGTCGACCAGCCGCAGAAGGCGACCGCGATCCTGCTGGAACAGGGCTTCATCCTGTCCAAGACGCCGGTGACGGCCGTCATGGTGCCCGACCAGCCGGGCGGTCTCGCGCCCGTTCTGCAGCTGATCGCGGAGGGCGAGATCGACATCGAGTACATGTACTCGCTCTTCACCCACAAGGACGGCAACGCGTACATGGTATTCCGCGTGTCGGACGACGAGAAATTCACCTCCCTGCTCGCGCAGAACGGTATTCAGGTCGTTTCGCGGCAGGAACTGGGGATCGGAGACTGACGCACAGCGTCTCGTCCAAGCCGTACAGGCTTGGACGAAGAGGCCGCACCGCGATTTTATCGCGGATGAGTCCACAGCTGCACAAAGTTCCGACGCATACAAGCGCGAAACTTTGCTCCGCACTTGTATAAAAAGCCCGGCTGAGCCGGGCTTTTTATGAAAAGAACCGCCCTTTTGGGCGGTTCTTTTCTGTTTTATGGCGCCTTACGGCGCTTTTCAGCGGGATGTGACGCGCGTGCCGGTGACGATCGCGCGGGGCGCGCCGGTCAACGGCATATTGGTATACGGTGTGTTGATTCCCTTTGATTTATACTTTTTGTAAACCACTTCACTATCCCAGTCGAGCAGCACCAGACGGGCGAAATTGCCTGCCGCGACCGCGCGGCCGGTCAGCCCGTAGATTTCGGCGGGTGACTTGCTCATGCGGTCGATCAACTGCATCGGGGTCAGGCGGCCGGTTTTGACCAGATAGGTGTTACAGACCGAGAACGCAGTCTCGAGTCCGGTGATGCCGCTCGGCGCTTTGGCGAACTCGCGCGCCTTTTCCTCCGCGGTATGCGGCGCGTGGTCGGTCGCGATCATGTCGATCGTGCCGTCGGCCAGCGCGTCGATCAGCGCCTGCCGGTCGGCCTCGCGGCGCAGCGGCGGGTTCATGCGGGCGTAGGTGCCGTGTTCGCACACGTCGTCCTCGGTGAGGCTCAGGTGGTGCGGCGTGACCTCGGCGTACACCTTCGCGCCGAGTGCCTTGCCCGCGCGGATGAGCGCGGCCGACTGGCCGCAGGACACATGCTGGAACACGACGCGCGCACCTGTATCGAGCGCCAACGCGATATCGCGCGCGATCATCGCGGTTTCGGCGCTGGGCATCGCGCCCGGCACGCCGAATTTTTCCGCCGCCGCCGAACCATAGTTCACGCCCGGCGAGGGCACAAGCGACGGCTCCTCCTCGTGGAAGGACAGCAGGATATCGCGCTCCGCGGCCTGCTCCATTGCCGCGCGGCAAAGGCCTGCCGAGGTCAGGTTTATGCCGTCGTCGGTCAGGCAAGGCGCGCCCGCCGCGGTCAGCGCGGCAAAGTCGGTCAGCTCCTGCCCTTTCAGCCCTTTGGTGACCGCGCCCGCCTGCAGCACCTCGACCGGACATTCCTTCGCCTTTTCGGTCACATAACGGATGGTCTCGGGCGTGTCGCAGGTCGGTACGGTGTTGGCCATACAGATTACAGTCGCGTAGCCGCCTGCGGCGGCTGCTGCCGCGCCGGTCAGCACGTCCTCCTTCTGGGTCTGGCCGGGGTCGCGGAAATGGACGTGCCCATCGACAAAGCCGGGCGAAACCGTCAGCCCCTGCGCGTTATAGGTTTCGCAGCCCGCGGGTGCGTCGATGTGCGGCTGCACATCGAGAATCACGCCGTCATCGCCAATCAGCACGTCGCGCGGCGCGTCCGTGCCGGTATAGGGATCGAGCACACGCCCGTTTTGGATCAAAAGCATAGCAAAATGCCTCCGTTTCATCATATCTGCCCGTTCAGGACGGGCATTTGGTTTACTGTTGCAGCTTCTTGGGGGAGCCGTTGTCAAACGGCTGCTTGAAATGGCAGTATAGCTGCATTCCCGCGTCGAACTGCGCGGCGTACTGCCCCGCCAGCCCTGCCGCGCCGATACGCGCCAGCCCGAACAGCTCGGGCACGGAATCCGTGCGCGTTTCTTCCGGCCCCCACAGGTTGTGCCAAGGGGCATGCTGCTCATTGAGCGCGTCCCACGCCGGGCGCTCGACCTTCATGTGCCCGGTCAGGATCGCGCCGCGCCCTGCCAGACGCTCGAGCCGCTGCGCGGTGCGGTAGGTGCGGCGCTTGTCGGCATAGAAGAACTTTTCCCACGTCAGCATCTCCTCAAACGAGCGTCGCAGGTCGCGCACCGCCACGTCCGCGCCGTACACATTTTTCAGCACGGCATGCAGCAGCACTGCGAGCACGGCCTGCTCGGCGGGCGGCAGGGTATAAAAGCCTTCCGGCCGGAAGTTCGTGACCGGGGACTGGTATGCCTTTTCGTACACCAGATAATCGATATCGCTTTCGATCTGGCAATGCACCGCCGAAGCGTTGAGCTTGGGCTCCGCCCCGCAGATCTGCACCTGACGGCAGTAAACATAGGGGTGGATCTCACTGTCAAGCGCGAGGTGGCAAAGGAAGCCATAGAAATACGCCGCGGCGATCTCCTGCGATTCGCCCGTCAGGTCGCGCACGCCGCGCGCAAGCGCCGCGAACAGCTCATCGGTCTTTTCCGAGTGCATGCGGTTGCCTAGCTTGTGCAGCGGGCTGCCGAGTAATATTTTGCGGTAAAACAGCGGGTCGGGGCCTTGACAGCCCCACCGGAAGCTGACCGGGTGCTTATCCACCAGCTCCTGCACCGGCGCGGGGAACACAGCCAGCGCCTGCTCGCCAAACAAATGATGTGATACAAAATCCGCCATGCAATGACCTCCTTTTGTCAGAAAAGCGGAAAACGTCAGTCGATACCGGGAAATACGATGCCTGCATCCTGCCGCGCGCGGTGCAGCAGCTCCATCATGTCCGCGCTCTGCGCCATGCGGCGGCGGCAGGTTTCGCGGTCGCCCGCGGCGGCGAGCACCGAAATGTGCTTCATTTCCCAGTACCACGCGGTCTCGCCCTGCTGCTCGTCATACACCGTCTCGCCCTCGTTTGTCACGACCGTGACGCGCGTGCACATGCTGACCGGATCGTCCACCCGGATAAAGCCCTTCTCGCCGATGATGTGCGCGCCGTTGTCGCTCTTGCAGTCCTTCGCGCCCGTACACTGGGCGACAAACCCCGGATATTCCAGCACGGCCACGCCGCCGAGGTCAATGCCGTTTTCGTGCCGCCGCGCGTGGTAGGTCACGCGCTCCGGCATGCCGAACAGGCCGTAGACGAAATACAGGTTATACAGGTTGATATCCATGAGCGCGCCGCCCGCAAAAGCGGGATTAAAGACGTTGGGCGTCTGCCCGGCCATGAGCGCGTCGAACTTGCTCGAATACTGGCAGAAAGTGCACGACACCTGCCGCACCGGGCCGATTTTTTCAAGATTTTCGCGGATGCGTGCAAAGTGCGGCAGCACCAGCGTCGTAATGCCCTCAAGCAGCATCAGCCCCTTGGCTTCCGCGAGCGCGGCCAACTCCTCGGCTTCGGCGCGGCAGGTCGAAAACGGCTTTTCGCAAAGCACATGCTTGCCCGCCTCAAGCGCCCGCTTGGCCTGCGCATAATGCAGGCTGTTGGGGGACGCGACATAGACCCAGTCGACCGCCGGGTCGGCCAGCATATCATCCAGCACTGTATACACCTTTTTGACCCCGAACTGGTCGGCCAGCGTGCGGCCGGTCGTCTCGCTGCGGGAGTAGACCGCCTCGTAGACAACGCCCTCCATGCGCACCGCCTCGCGCATCACCCAAGTGACAATGCCGCCCGAACCAATCGTTCCGATTCGCATATCCTGCCTTCTTTCCGCCGCATGGGCTATCGTTTTCCTGCCTTTATCATGGCACACTTTGCCCGCTCGCGCAACCGTTTTGTTTGCATCAAACGCAAAAACAGCCGCCCGCCGCCCGCAGAGCGGGCGGGAGCGGCTGCCATACCTTCATTTTACGCAAAAACAGGGGATCAGCCCTCGTAATCGGCCTCGTTCTCCCAGTTGTGCCAAACGGCCTGCACGTCGTCGTTGTCCTCGAGGTTGTCGAGCAGCTTGCGCATCTGCGCCATGTCCTCTTCCTTCTCGAGGGTGATATAGTTCTGCGGCACCAGCTCGACCTCGGCTTCGACGAACGAATAGCCCAGCGTCTCGAGCGCCTCGCGCACGGCGGAGAAATCGTCCGGCGCAGTGTAGATCTCAAAGGTGTCCTCGTCGGCCTGGAAGTCCTCCGCGCCTGCCTCGAGCGCCTGCATCATGACGGTGTCCTCGTCCAGCTCACCGCGCTCCATGATGATAACGCCTTTCTTGTCGAACTGCCAAGATACGCAGTTGGTTGCGCCCAGACCCGCGCCGTACTTGTCGAACAGGTGGCGGACGTCCGCAACCGTGCGGTTCTTGTTATCGGTCAGCGTCTCGACAACGACGGCAACGCCGCCCACGCCGTAGCCTTCGTAGTTGTTGGCCTCGTAGTTGACCTGCCCATTCGCGCCCGAATACTTGTCCAGCGTGCGCTTGATGTTGTCGTTGGGCATATTGTTAGCCTTGGCCTTGGCGATGCAGTCGCGCAGACGGGAGTTGAAGTCCGGGTTGGCCGAGCCGCCCTCCTTGATCGCGATCGCCATCTCACGGCCGATCTTGGTGAAAATTTTTGCCTTTTTCGCGTCGTTCGCGCCCTTGCGCTTGGCAATATTATGCCACTTGGAATGTCCCGACATAGTGGAAAGTCCCTCTTTCTATGTGAAATAAAATGAATACAACCTCAAAAACGCCATACGGCGCATAGAAATTTTAACAGATTTTCCGCTTTTCCGCAAGCCCCGCACGCATATTTTTCGTGCAGCGCGCGCAAACTATGCTCGAAATCTTCAAAAAGAGGTGATTTCCCATGAGCAAGCAGAACAAGAAGAACCCGTCCACCACCAACCAGTGCCCGTCCGGCACCCAGAACCAGAACCCGCAGACCGGCATGCAGAACAAGAACCCGATGAGCACCCAGAACAAGAAGAACGATCAGCAGTACTAAGCTGCGCTTTCGGCCGAACCTATATGGTTCGGCCGAACAAGACGCACCGCGGCTGAACCGCGGATGCGTCGAAAAGAGAAAAAGTTCCTAAAACCGAAACTTTTTCTCTCCCTTGTATCAAAAGGCAGGCGCATGTCCTCCCTTTTGATAAAAAAGAACCGCCTTTCGGCGGTTCTTTTTCTGTTTAACGCGCGCCTGACAGCGCGAATGGCTGCGTGCTTAGTCGCCCATCGAAAGGCCGAGAGCGCGCGCCGCACGCACGACTTCGCCATCGGGCGGAACAGTCTTGAGTTTGCCCGCAACCTCGGACAGCGGCACGGGAACGATGCAGTCGTTCTGCACCGCGACCATATAGCCGTACTTCTTCTCGCGGATCAGCTGCGCCGCGGCAACGCCGAGACGGCTGGTCAGCAGACGGTCAGCCGGGCTGGGCGCGCCGCCGCGCTGGTAGTGGCCCGGGATGGTGACGCGGATCTCCTGTCCGGTCAGCTCCTTGAGCTCGTCCGCGATGCGGTACGAGATCGACGGATACGCCATTTTCTCGCGCGCGGCCTTGAACTCCTTCTTGCTCATCTTGGCCTCTTCTTGGCTGATCGCGCCTTCCGCGACCGCAAGGATAGAGAAGCGCTTGCCGCTCTGCTCGCGCTTTTCGATCGCCTTGGCGATCGCCTTGGCCGAATACGGAATCTCGGGGATGACGATGATATCCGCGCCGGACGCGATGCCCGCATACAGCGTCAGCCAGCCGGCCTTATGCCCCATAACCTCGACAATAAACACGCGCGAATGTGAGAACGCGGTCGAGTGGATGGAGTCGATAACGGTCGCGGCAATGTCGACCGCGGACTGGAAGCCGAAGGTCATTTCTGTGCCCCACAGGTCGTTGTCGATCGTCTTGGGCAGGGTGACGACATTGACGCCGTTCTGCGAAAGCAGATTGGCCGTTTTGTGCGTGCCGTTGCCGCCGAGAATGACAAGGCAGTCAAAGCCCTCGTCCCGCACGGTTTTGAGCATCTTTTCGAGTTTGGTCTCCTCGCTGTCCTCCTGTGCCTTCTGCATTTCCTTGAAGGGCTGGCGCGAAGTGCCGAGGATGGTGCCGCCCAGCGTCAGGATATCGGAAAAATCCTTGGGGCTCATCACGTGATAGTCGCCCTCGATCAGGCCGCGATAGCCGTCCCGGATGCCGTAGATGGTCACCTTATTGCCCAGCTCGTTATACAGCGTCTTGGCCACGCCGCGCAGCGCGGAGTTCAGGCCTTGGCAGTCGCCGCCGCTCGTCAGCATACCGATTTTCATTGTCTCGACCTCCTTGGTATTTGATCATCTTTATCATACCCCTTTTTCCCCGCCTTGTGAAGTGGTTTTCATCCAATTTCACCCACCCTGCAAAAAACCCTTTTTTGACTCTCAGCGCAGAGAATAACGGTTTTGCAGGCAAAAATTTGTCGCTTTCAGCACTTGCATGCGGCGCGGTGCTGTGATATTCTAAGGACAGACAGATTCCCTGCGACTGACGGGATAAGGTGGAGCGCAAACCACCGGGGAGCAGGGAGTTCCGCAATGAATGCCGACCGTCTGGGCAGTGTCGCAGCAATACGCGATGCTGTCCTTTTTTGTACCCCAAAAAAGGGCAGCGCGAGCAAAAAACGGGAGGAATTTATCATATGAACAACGCATGGAATGGTTTTATCGGCGGCGATTGGCAGAATGAGATCAACGTCCGCGACTTTATCCAGAAAAACTATACGCCCTATGAGGGCGACGGCGCGTTCCTCGCGCCCGCGACCGCGCGCACGACCAAGATGCGCGAGAAGTTCGACGCGCTGCTGGCCGAAGAGCGCGAAAAAGGCGGCGTACGCAATATTGACACCGAGACCGTTATCACCATCACAGCCTTCGGCGCAGGCTACCTCGACAAGGAAAACGAGGTCATCGTCGGCCTGCAGACCGACGAGCCTTTAAAGCGCGCGTGCAACCCGTTCGGCGGCATACGCATGGTGCGCGAGGCCTGCAAGGCTTACGGCTATGAGGTCTCCCGCAAGATCGAAGAAGAATTCAAATATCACAAGACGCATAACGACGGCGTATTTTCCGCCTACACCAAGGATGTGCGCGAGGCGCGTCACGTCGGCCTGCTGACCGGCCTGCCGGACGCTTACGGCCGCGGCCGCATCATCGGCGACTACCGCCGCGTCGCACTCTACGGCATCGACCGCCTGATCGCGGAAAAGCAGCGCGACAAGGACGCGCTGGGCGACGTGCCGACGACCGAAACCGAGATCCGCACCGCCGAGGAGCTTTCCGACCAGATCCTCGCGCTGCGCGACATGCTCAAGATGGCCGCGGATTACGGCTTTGACATTTCCCGTCCGGCGAAAAACGCGAAGGAAGCCGTGCAGTGGCTGTACTTCGGCTATCTCGCGGGCATCCGCCAGCAGAACGGCGCGGCGATGAGCCTTGGCCGCACCTCGACCTTCCTCGATATTTACTTTGAGCGCGACCTCGCGGCGGGCATCCTGACCGAGTCCGAAGTGCAGGAGATCATGGACGATTTCGTACTGCACCTGCGCATGGCGCGCCACCTGCGCACGCCCGAGTATAATGAGCTGTTCGGCGGCGACCCGATGTGGATCACCGAGGCAGTCGGCGGCATCGGCGAGGACGGCCGCCCGCTCGTCACCAAGAACAGCTTCCGCATGCTGCATACGCTGTATAACCTAAACCCCGCCGCAGAGCCGAACCTCACGGTGCTCTGGAGCGAGAACCTGCCGGAAAACTGGAAGAAGTTCATCGCCAAGGTGTCGATCGACACCGATGCCCTCCAGTACGAGAACGACGACGTCATGCGTCCCTACTTTGGCGACGACTACGCGATCGCCTGCTGCGTCTCCGCGATGCGCGTGGGCAAGGATATGCAGTTCTTCGGCGCGCGCGCCAACATCGCAAAGTTGATGCTCATGGCGATTAACGGCGGCCGCGACGAAAACAAGTTCGAGCAGGTCGGCCCGGAGATGCCGGTCATGGAGGGCGACACGCTCGACTATGACGAGGTCTGCCGCCGCATGGACTTCTACCGTCCGTGGCTCGCCAAGACCTACGTCTCCGCGATGAACACCATCCACTATATGCACGACAAGTACGCCTATGAGAGCAGCCAGATGGCGCTGCACGATACCGAGGTGCGCCGTCTGATGGCGTTCGGCATCGCGGGCATGAGCTGCATGGCGGACTCGCTCTCCGCGATCAAGTACGCAAAGGTTCACCCGATCCGCAACCCGGAAAACGGCATCATCGTCGATTTTGAGATCGAGGGCGATTTCCCGAAGTTCGGCAATGACGACGACCGCGTCGACCAGATCGCCTGCGAGCAGGTCGAAAAGTTCTATCAGGCGCTGACCCAGTTCCCGCTCTACCGCGGTGCGATCCACACCCTGTCCATCCTGACGATCACCTCGAACGTCATGTATGGCAAAAAGACCGGCAACACGCCGGACGGCCGCCGTCACGGCGAGCCGCTCGCGCCGGGCGCGAACCCGATGTCCGGCCGCGACAAGTCGGGCGCGCTGGCCTCGCTCAACTCGGTCGCAAAGCTCAGCTATGAATACTGCCGCGACGGCATCTCCAACACCTTCTCGATCACACCGGGCGCGCTCGGCAAGACCGACGAAGACCGCATTAACAATCTGGTTGCCATTATGGGCGGCTACTTTGCCCAGAAGGCACATCACCTGAACGTCAACGTCATGAACCGCGATACGCTGATCGCCGCTTACGAGCATCCCGAGCAGTACCCCAACCTGACCATCCGTGTGTCGGGCTACGCGGTCAACTTCTATAAGCTCAGCCGCGAGCAGCAGCGCGAGGTCATTTCGCGCACGTTCCACGAGGCGATCTAACCCCCCTAAGGGAGACGCCGCCCCCTCTGGGGCAAGCAACCGGAAAAGCTGTTCTGATCCTGCAAAGCGGGCGGCAGCCGGAAACAGGGACTTCACTTTTGCGCGCGCAGCGCGCCCTTAAGGGAAAGAGGGTGATTGACAAGAGGGGGAAAACCGTAGGTTGTCCCCCCTCTTGCCCGCCCGCCGCGCAGGCGAACGTCCCTGCCGCCCGCAGGCGGCATCATGCCCGCAGCTTGTAGTAAAAGCCCACTATTTTGAGAAAGGTTGTGGCAAAATGACCGGACGCATCCATTCCATCCAGTCCCTCGGCGCGGTGGACGGGCCGGGCGTGCGCTGCGTGATTTTCATGCAGGGCTGCCCGCTGCGCTGTGTCTACTGTCACAACCCGGACACGTGGGACACCTCAGGCGGCGAGGAAATCGACACGGATGAACTCGTGCGCCGCGTGCTGCGCTACCAGCCCTATTGGAAAAACGGCGGCGGCGTGACTGTTTCGGGCGGCGAGCCGCTCCTGCAAGCCGCGTTCGTCGAGGAATTTTTCCGCAAGCTGCATGAACACGGCGTATACACCGCGCTCGACACCTCGGGTACGGGCTGTTCGGCCGCCGCGGCCGAGCGCGTGCTGCGGCACACCGATCTGGTGCTGTGCGACCTCAAATTCCTGACCGCAGGCGACTACCGCCGCTATTGCCGCGCGGAGCTTTCTCAGGTCGAGCGTTTTCTGCAGATGACCGCGATGAAGCGCGTGCCGCTCTGGGTGCGGCATGTCGTCGTTCCCGGCCTGACCGACAGCATTGAGCACCTGCGGCTGGTCAAAGCGCACGCCGAGCGCTATCCCAATCTTGAGAAAATCGAATTCCTGCCTTTCCACAAGCTGTGCATCGAAAAGTACGACCGCATGGGAATCGACTTCCCGCTGCGCGACACGCCCGCGATGAACGAGGCGTGGCTCAAGCAGCTGCTGGAAAAGCTGTAACGGCAAAACAAAAAGGACGTGCATCTGCACGTCCTTTTTCTTCTGTCTGTCGGATGGATGTGACCGGCTGCTGTTTGTGCTTCAACGTGTGTAAAGCGCGAAACCGTCAGCAGTGTTCCTTCTCCGGCCGCATGCCGCAGAAATGTACTTCATAGCGGCGCATACAGTCCGCGATTACCCCAACCGCACCTTCACGGTCGAGCACGTCCGAGGTCGTCGTGTGCTTATGTTCCAGCCCCTTGTAAACCTCAAAAAAGTGCGTAATCTCGTTGCCGTAATGCGGCGGAAGCTGGCTGATGTCGGTATAGAAATTCCATGTCGGGTCTTCGCACGGGATGGCGATGATCTTGTCGTCGATCTCATCCTCATCCATCATGCGCATCACGCCGATCGGATAACAGTCGACCTCGATGAGCGGGTCAAGCGTTTCGGAGCACAGCACGAGTACATCCAGCGGGTCGCCGTCGTCGGCATAAGTACGCGGGATAAAACCGTAATTGGCCGGGTAATGCGTCGAAGTATACAAAATTCGGTCGAGCCGCAATAGACCGGTGCGCTTATCAAGCTCATATTTTTTCTTGCTGCCCGCGGGAATCTCAATGACCGCCGTAAAGCGTTCCGGGGTGATGCAGCGGGGGTCGATGTCATGCCAGATGTTTCTCATACCTTCTTGCTCCTTTCTCTATCTGATTTCAGTATACCAGACCGGATATCCGCACGCAAGGCTGCCGCGCCGGAATCACGCCCATGTTTTTACTTGCATTTTACATAAAACGGATTGTTCCGGCGTAAAAAAGCAGTATAATATATAGTATACTGACCGATCTTTTGGCCGCGCGGCGGCCGTAATACAACAGGGGGAAAATCCGGTATGACACAGGCGATCTGGGAACAGGGCTATACGCAGAACCGCGAGCTTTCGTGGCTGCAGTTCAACGCGCGTGTATTGGCTGAAGCGGAGGACGAAAACGTCCCGCTTTTGGAACGGTGTAAATTCCTGTCGATCTTCACCAGCAATCTGGACGAATTCTTTATGATCCGCGTGGGCAGTCTGTGCGATATGGCGGCGGTCGACAAGGACCATGTCGACAACAAGTCCGGCATGACCGCCAAGGAACAGCTGCGGCATATCTATGCTGCGGTCGCCCCGCTGTACGAGCGGCGCGACGCGGCTTTCGCCGATGTTGCCGCACGCCTTGCCGCGGAGGGCCTGCGCCGCCTGTCGTTCCAGGATCTCGAACCTGCCGAGCATAAATATATCAAGCAGTACTTTAAAAACGTGATTGCACCCGTGCTCAGCCCGCAGATCGTTGACGCGCACCACCCCTTCCCGCATCTCGAGGGCAAGGTGCTGCACATTGCCGCTCTGCTCAGCCGCAAAAAGAGCGAACGGCTCGGGCTGCTGCCCGTACCCTCCTCGCTGCCCGCGCTGGTGTTCCTGCCCGGCGAGGAAAAGCGCTATATCCCAATTGAGGATGTCCTGCTGGAATACGTCGGACATGTGTTTGAGATGTACGACGTGCTGGAAAAGACCGTGTTCTGCGTGACGCGCAATGCGGACATCAATCCGGACGACGAGACCTTCGGCGCGGAAGAGGGCGATTTCCGCACCAAGATGGAAAAGCTGCTGCGCCGCCGCCGCCGCATGGCGGTCGTGCGCGTCGAGCTGTCCCGCCCGATCAGCGATCATTTCACCGAATACTTCCGCAAGCGCTTCGACGTGTCGGACGCGCAGATCTTCCTGTCACGCAAAGCGCCGCTCCAGATGAGCTATGCCTTCTCGCTGGGCGAGCACTTCCCGGATAAACGGCGCGCGGCGCTGTCCGACCCGCCATTCTCCCCGCAGCAGCCCGCTATGCTGCCCGCGGGACAGAGCTTGCTCAAGGCCGCGCTCAAGCGCGATATCCTGCTGTCCTATCCGTATGAATCGATGGAGCCGTTTTTGCAGATGATCCGCGAGGCCGCAAACGACCCCGCCGTGCTGTCCATCCGCATCACGATCTACCGTCTTGCCCGCAAAGCCAAGCTGGTCGAATACCTGTGCGCTGCGGCGGAAAACGGCAAGGACGTGACCGCGCTCATCGAGCTGCGCGCCCGCTTTGACGAGCAGAACAACATCGACTGGTCCGAGCGCATGGAGGAAGCCGGCTGCAAGATCATTTACGGCTTTGAGGACTACAAGGTGCACTCCAAGATCTGCCTGATTACCCGGCAGGAGCGCGGCGTCGTGCGCCACATCACGCAGGTCGGCACGGGCAACTACAACGAAAAGACCGCCACGCAGTATACCGACGTATCTCTCATCACCTCGGACGAGTCGATCGGCGCGGATGCGGGCGCGTTCTTCAACAACATGGCGATGGGCAACCTCGAAGGCCGGTACGACCGCCTGCTGGTTGCGCCGAGCAGCCTGAAAAACAACATCCTTGCCCGCATGGACGAACAGATCGCCCGCGGCACAGAGGGTTATATGCTGCTCAAGTTCAACTCACTGACCGATATCGACATTATCCGCAAGCTGCGCGACGCGTCCTGCGCGGGCGTGCGCATTGAGATGATCGTACGCGGCATCTGCTGCCTGCTGCCCGGCGTGGAAGGACACACCGAGAACATCACGGTCACAAGCATCGTCGGCCGCTTCCTTGAGCACTCGCGCATCTTTGTGTTCGGCCGCGGCGCGGAACAGAAGGTATACATTTCCTCGGCCGACATGATGACGCGCAACACCGAGCGCCGCGTCGAGATCGCCTGCCCGATTGACAGCCCCGAGGTACGCGCGCGGCTGATGGACATTCTCTATGCCATGCAGCACGACACGGTCAAGGCACGCGTGCTGCAGCCGGACGGCACCTACTGCAAAAAGCCGCCGGTTTCCGACCCGATCTGCGCGCAGGACCTGCTCATGCAGCAGGCCATCAATCAAGCGCGCGAACAGGCCGCGCATCCTGACCCGCCCGAACCGGGCTGGCGTAAGCTGCTCAACCATCTGCTGCGCAAATAATCTATATGATGGGAAAGAACGAAAAACACCGGAAGCCGATGGCTTCCGGTGTTTTGCTGTGACAGAACATGCAGGAGTTTCCTATAAAGCCAAAAAGCAGGATGCCTGCGGGCATCCTGCTTTTTTATGGTGGGGTTGGCGGGGCTCGAACCCACGACCTCTCGCGTGTGAGAAACAGCATATACTATCCTAAAAATCAGCGTAATACCTACACTATCCAAAGGCAATATAAAATCTTGTTGCAACATTTTTGCAACAAATCAAGTAAAACCCCGGCCAACCGGCCGGGGCTGTCTCGTGTCCAAATTGAACACCGTTATTTCATTCACGTCATGGCATATCCCTATACTTTTATTATTTCGTGTTTTCAGTATACTCTATTGACATATACTCTATCAGGGTATATAATAAGACCATAGAAAACAACAACACACACTCAGAAGGAGTAATTGATATGACTAACCTGATGAAAAGCATCCGCCACGAAATGAACCAGTACGGCCCCCGCCTCCGCTCCGGCCACTACGGCGTCGCCGGTTACACCACCGGCATTGTCCCCATTGACTACCAGACGATCCACAGCATCCACTGCGATTTCGAATCAGGCGTCGTCACCGACATCCGCCTGTATCCCGTCGGCGCAGCAATGGAGCGCCGCGATTATAACGGCGAATCAATTGATATCACCGATCCGGTCAAGGAATATCTCTGCAATAATCTGACCTGGGCTGAAATGCTTTCTGCAATCGAAGCGATCGTAAAGGAGTATGCAGAATGACGCAGGCTACTTATTCCGAGATGATCCGCTCTGCGGACGAGCTGCCTTTTGATCTTTTTCTCTCCCGCTGGCTTCTGATGCCGGAATGCGAGAGCATCAGCGGCTTTGATCCTTCCAATCTGGATCACAGCGCGGAAGTCCTACGCACCGTCTATGACGAAATCAACTTGCCGATCCAGTCCCTCCGCGCAGCCTCCGGTCTGTCGCAACGCCGCTTTGCGGATCTCTTTGCTATTCCTTTCCGCACAGTGCAAAACTGGGAGGCGCGCGGCGGCTGTCCGATCTATCTCCGGTTGCTGTTCCGGCCACATATCGGCCTGACACCAATTTCTGAAATTCTCGGCGTTGACCAAACCGCAAAATAAACACCAAGAGGTGACTGAATGTGGCTGAAAAACTGATTGGTCGTAGGTTCGGCCGGCTCGTCGTGATCGATGAGTTCCGGTCTGGGAAATGGCCCATTTGCCGGTGCCGATGTGATTGCGGCACAGTCAAGGACATCCGCCGATACTCCCTATTGAGCGGCAATACAACCTCCTGTGGCTGCAACCGCCGCGATGATATAACAGGCCGACGATTTGGACACCTCGTGGCGCTGGAATACATCGAGAGGAAAAACAGAAAAACGCTATGGCGCTGTCAGTGCGTCTGTGGACGCGAGACTATCGTAGATCACGCCAGCCTGACGAGCGGCAATACAACATCCTGCGGCTGCGCAGTCGATCCATCTCGCATGCTGGCAGATCGTGTGGATGGTACACGTCTTGGCGCAATCAGACACCCCGAAAGAAAAAACAATTCCAGCGGTTTTACAGGCGTCAGCTGGAACCGTCGCCGCAAAAAATGGGAATCCTACATACGGTTTCAGGGTACTCAATACCATCTCGGATTGTATGACAATCTCGAGGATGCCGCCAAAGCCCGCGCCGCGGCGGAGGGAAAATATTTTCAGCCGATTATTGATAAACATAAATAGATAAAAGCCGCCCCTGTATTGGGGCGGCTTTTATGGTCTTAGTCGGTGATCCGATCCAGCAGCGCGAACGCCTCACCGCGGGTGATAGGATCGTCAAACCGTGTGTCCTCGATTTTTACGCCCTTGGCGATCAGGCTATCGTAATACTGCTGCGCCCAATGCTCGGCGGGCTGCTCCGGCTCGGCCGGGGCGTCCGGCTCCTCGTCATCCTCCTGCTCGTCGTACGGGATACCGAGCGTATCGAGGATGCCCTTCGCATACGCGACGCCGAACGCCTGCTGCTCGGCCAGCGTGTCGGCCTGCGCGGCGTCCGCCTTGGTGTCCACGAACACGCCCTCGCAGATCACAGCCGGTGCGACCGTCTCGCGGATGAACGCGTAGTAGTCGCCATTATTGCCCTGACGTGTTTTCACGCCGCGGCTGTTCTGGCCGATCTTGAGCACCTGCTTCTCGATGTTCTCGGCCAACGTCTTGCCCATGCCGCCGTGGATCGTGTGGAACACCTCGAAGCCGTCGCCGCCGCCCGAGTTGTTGTGCACGTCGACTGCCAGATCGGGGCCGTAGGCGTTGCACTCCGCGACCTCCTGCATGACGGTGTCGTCCTCGTCCTTGGTGCGGGACATGCGCACATCCACGCCGTGTGCAGTCAGGAAATCGCGGCAGGCCAGCGCCATTTGCAGATTGACGTCCGCCTCTTTGATGTAGCCGACAGCACCGGGATCACTGCCGCCGTGGCCGACGCCCAGAAACACCTTTTTCTTGCCCATAGGTTTCTCCTCCTTGGTCTTTTTCTTCATACATACTACGCTGCACACTGGTCTGCCGTCCGTGCCCTCTTTTTCCGGCGCAAACAGGTAGCCGTCCTCCGCGCGGTACATGCCGGTACTGCCGCCCGCGTCCTGCACCAGCAGCAGATCGATCGTGTACCGCCCGGCAGCGTAGCGCGCCACCTGCTCCTCGGTGCAACCGTCCGAGGACTGCACGACGATGATGCGCCCGTCGGCCAGCTCGCCGATCATGTTGCGGCTGCGGTAGGTGGACTTGTCCAGCCCGGACAGCACCACACCGTCCCGCACGGCGACCTTGACGCCCGCGACCACATTGCCGGGGCTGACGGTCAAGCGCTCGGCTGTGCCGCCATAGCCGCAGTCTACATCCTTCGCGCGCAGGTACTGCAGCGTGCGCCCCTTGATGACGCCGTACTGGTCGCTGCCCGTGCCGGTCATGTTAAACAGGCAGAGGTTGTACACCACGTCAGCCTGCTCCTCAGCCGCCCATGTTTTGAGCGTCTTTGCGGGCTTGCTGGCCGCACCGTAAGGCGCAGCCGCAAACCAGATGTCCCACTCACTCGGGTCATAAATGTCGCATCGGATACTGTTCATGTGTCCTCGTCCTCCTCCGACTGCGGCAGGATCTTGCTGCCGGTTTCCTCC